>Ga0209071_1000239_pt1 | contig 31137 bp, 31 predicted proteins | sample CoawatmetaG10DNA_2_FD_187513 | JGI IMG/M metagenome (GOLD analysis project Ga0209071, IMG submission 187513) | Marine microbial communities from the West Antarctic Peninsula - Coastal water metaG108-DNA (SPAdes) (version 2) | ecosystem: Environmental > Aquatic > Marine > Coastal ... | reverse complement strand
ACACAGCCGACTGCGACCGCCACGCCGTCGGCCGATCTCGCCAGCCTCGGCCTTGCGCCGCAGCCAGCGACACCCTCCGCGCAGGATCGTCAGCTCGCATTCCTCAATCAGACGCCCGACAAGCGCACTGTCTCGCCGGATCGCGTTGCCGCGCCAGCGTCGAAGAACGTCCTGCAGGCCGGCGCCGTCATCGCGGCCGCGCTCATCACCGGCATCCGCTCCGACCTGCCGGGTCAGATCACCGCACAGGTGACGGAGAACATCTATGACAGCCCGACCGGCAAGATCCTGCTTGTGCCACAGGGCACGCGCGTTATCGGCCAGTATGACAGTGGCGTCGGCTTCGGTCAGAGGCGCATACTTCTCGTCTGGAACCGGCTGATCTTCCCCAATGGCCGCTCCATCGTTCTGGAGCGTCAGCCTGGTGCGGACGCCGAGGGCTATGCGGGCCTTGAGGATGGCGTCGACTATCACTGGGGCGAACTGTTCAAGGCCGCTGCACTTTCCACGATTCTGAGCATCGGTGCGGAGGCGGGCTCGTCTGGCCAGGACAGCGATATTGTGCGGGCGCTGCGACAGGGTGCCTCCAATAGCGTCAGTCAAACCGGCCAGCAGATCGTCCAGCGCCAGCTCAACATCGCACCGACCCTCACCATCCGGCCAGGCTTGCCCGTCCGCGTCATCGTCACCCGCGATCTCGTTCTCGAACCCTACGGAGGCTGACATGACCAAGCTGAAATTGGGAGCGATCGTCGACGACAAACCGGTGAAGGTCACGGTGGAGTTACCGGCAAGCCTGCATCGCGACCTAACGGCCTACGCAGAAATTCTCGGCCGCGAAGCGAGGCAACCGCCGGCCGATCCCGTTCGCCTCATCGCTCCGATGCTGGAGCGGTTCATAGCCACGGATCGGGGATTTGCGAAAGCGAGGAAGTCAAAAGAACTGCCGAAACCGTCTGAATGATTGTGGCGGCAGCCGAGCGCGACATTGAACGCGCAAGACTGAGGAGGCGGCGCCAGGCCGGGTTATCATTCCGCGGCGACCACACCGCGCAGAACGGCAGAACCTCGCCGGCAAGCTGCCGATAGGCAGTTCCCGGAAACTGAGCCGCCGTCCCGGCCTCGCTCATGACCGTGACGCCTTGGCCGATCGCCACAAGCGACAGGAGATTGTCCCTCCCGACGTATTGGGTATCGATTTCTGGGTGACGCCCAAGATCGGCGAGGCGTTGAACCAAATAGTCGTGAATTTCCGATCCAGGGGCACCGTCACTTACAATGAATCTCTCGTCCACAAGATCACGCCAGCCAAGCTCCGATTTCTCAGAGAGAGGATGATCGCTGGGAAGTACGGCGAATACTCGCTCGGACCAAAGTTGCTCTGTTTCACAGTCCGACCACTGTGTGGTTCCCGTGATAAAAGCCACATCGAGTTGAAGTCGCCGGATCGAGGCAACGTGATCCGCAGGATCGCCGTCAAAAAATTCGACCCGTACACTTGCATGCTCCTTGCCGTAGGCTCCCAGCAGATCGGACAGGAATCCAGACGCGAGCGACGAAAAGATGCCGACCTTGATATGCCCCCGCTCGGAGCGACCTATGGCGGCCACATCCTTCGCGCCGCAGTCGATCTGTTGAAGTGCTTTGCGTGCTCGACGCACAAACTGCTGTCCTGCCAACGTCAGGCAGACGCCGCCGTTGTGCCTCTGAAATAGGGAAGCGCCGAGTTCGTCTTCGAGATCGCGAACGCGACGGCTGATCGCCGATTCCTGTATTCCCAAGGCCAAGGCCGCCTTTCGGAAGCTGCCATATTCGGCCGCCGCAAGAAAATACCGGATCTGGCGGAATTCAAGCATCGGTCAATTGCGACCGAGATCTATTCGAAATGATTCCTGGCCTCGCGACGGTCCATCGTCCGCTCGTTGCGAGCATCGCTCTGTAAGCACCATCTACCACGACCATCGCGCCCCGACCGCAGCTAAGGCAAGACCTCCCGATTCTCACCCTAGAATAGACGGCTACAGACGCTCATTGGCCGATGATCTTATATAGATTCGATATACCAACGTATCTTCGAAATATACCGTGTTCTGAAAGGGGGGGGGTGGCACGCCCGCGCAGATCGCGCACCAGTTCGCGGTGCAGGGGCTCTCCTCTCAGTCGAGATTCAAACGCTCAAACTGTCCGACATTCTAACAAGGTCAATAATCGTCTTGGCCTGCATCTTCTGCATGAGATGGCTACGGCGAACCTTCACCGTGATCTCGCTAACATTCAGGTCGGCGGCGATTTGTTTATTGAGGAGGCCCTTTACAACGAGCTTGAAAACGTCTCGTTCGCCGGGCGTCAATGTCTCCCAACGCGCATTCAAATCCAGCGAACGCGCTTCGCTCTCGCGCCTTCGCCGGTCTTTTTCGATCGCTTGTTGGATAGCATCCAGCAGGTCTTGGTCGCGAAACGGCTTGGTCAAGAACTCGAAGGCGCCATTCTTGATGGCGTTCACGCCCATCGTGATGTCCCCATGTCCCGTGATGAATATCGTCGGCAGATGAATGCCGTATTCAGGCATTTGCCGATGAAAATCGATCCCGCTTTGTCCGGGCATTCTCACATCGAGCAGCAGGCAGCCGGGCGCGTCCGGCATGGAGCTTTCCAGAAATTCGGCAACCGAGCTATACGAGCGCACCTGTAGCCCAACGGATGCGAGCAAATCTTCGAGCGCGGCGCGAACGGACCGATCGTCATCGATGACATAGACGATGGGCTGCGGCCGCGAATCCGCCGTCGGTTCATTTTTCATCAGGCTGCCTCCATGTGGCGCGGCAGGCGCACCTCAAATACGGTCCCGCCTCCAGGGACTGGAGCCGCGGAAATCTGTCCGCCATTCGCTTCAACGATCGTCTGACTGATGGTAAGGCCAAGACCCATGCCTCCCTCTTTCGTCGTCCAGAAGGCGTCAAAGAGGTGCTCACGAGCTCCCGGCGCCAGACCGGTGCCGGAATCGGCCACCGCGAGAACGATCGCATCCCGTCCATCCTGCGAGGCGGCAATTCGCAGACGACGCTCGGGCAATGCGCGGTCCGACATCGCCTCGGTCGCATTGAGGACGAGATTGCTGATGACCTGCTGGATCTGGACCCGATCGGCAAAAACGCGAGGTAGGCCGTCATGCAGGTCCAGTTGCAAGGCGACGCCGCCACGCTCGATCTCGCCGCGCGACAAGGTCGCGATTTCCATGACAGCTTCCCTGAGGTCGAATGGTTGTCGGCGCGGCGCCTCGCCCTTCGAAAGGGCGCGAATGCGCGCGATGACCTGGCTTGCCCGGTTGGCATCGCTGACGATGCGGTCGAGCGCGAGGCGGGCCTTGTCGAGATTTGGCGGCTCCTGGGCAAGCCATCGGGTGCACGCGCCGCCGCTGGCGACGACGGCAGCCAGGGGCTGGTTGACTTCGTGCGCGATCGACGCCGACAGTTGACCGAGCGTCGTGACCCGCGCAATTCGCAAAAGCCGATCGCGCGCCTCCAGCGCCTCGGCCTTCGCAGCCACCATCCTTAAACTGAGATAGGTTGTAACGCCGATCGCAACGATACTAATCCCGGTATTGACGATGCCGACCTCATACGCACCGGAGTGGGTCAAGAAAAAACTGATCAGGGTCAGCGCGACACAAATGCAAGCGAGGGCCACTACAGCCGTGCCAGACAAGATGCGTGTCGCAACGAGAATGACCGCTGTGTAGAATACGGCCGCTGCGATGGCGTAGTCCGTGACCGTATCGGCGATAAAAATGCCGGCCATCGCAACGCCCATCGCGATCAACGTCAGCGCCGATCCGGGACGTATATCATTGGCGATCTTGAGCATTGTTCACCTTCTCGATCAACTTACCTACTTTCAATATTCTTCCCTGGAGAATCTACTCCGCCGTGTACCTAGATAACTATTGCTTCTCGGTCACTCGCCTGGCTCGAACCGCCACCGAGCAGATGTTACCAGCGGCTCCAGACTGAGACGACCGATAATCTGTTCCAAAAGGCGATCCTGCCGAGTGTCGGCTCGCACTGTCGCGCTCACCTGGACTCGGTTTGTGTCCTCGATATTCGTGCTTTCGAGGTCGCGGATGTGCAGCGCACCGGCGAGATCGCGAAGAAGAAGCGCCCGAACATGCGCCTCAGCCTCTCCATGGCAGATGATGCTGATCGCATATGCGCTGTCCAACGGGCTTGCGGCGAATGACTGGCGCTCAACGAGGCGCACGAGCGGGCGCAGAACTGCGTTGACGGCGATGACGAACGTCGTCGCAATCAATGCATGAAAGAAAAATCCGGCCCCACACAGCGCGCCGATCGCGGCGGAGCACCACAGCGTCGCGGCGGTGTTGAGCCCGCGCACATTCAACCCTTCCTTGAAGATGATGCCGGCGCCCATAAAGCCGATGCCGGAAACAATCTGGGCCGCAACGCGCGTCGGGCTCGCCTCGCCGGGGAACAGCCCGGCAAAGAGGACGAAGATGGCCGCGCCGAGCGCGACGAGGGTATTGGTTCGCAGCCCGGCCAGGCGCTGGCGCCATTGCCGTTCGAAGCCGATCAAGCCGCCAAGAAGGAATGCGCCCCCGAGCGTGAGTGCGGTGTGGCCAAGGCTTTGCCAATCCATCTGAATGTGTTCCCATCTCGTTGCGTCGGTCGCGCCCTCCCGAGGCGCAAGCCCGCGCTATTGCTGGAATTGCCACTCCACTCGCTGTCAGAATTCGGCGTGGGCGCGAAGCGACAGAATCGAGGCTGGTCCGCGGTCGGCGTTGTAGGCGGGGTTTGCAACAAACTGATAGTCGAAGGTGACGGTGCTCCAGCCGTTGACCCGCAAGGCGTAATACGCCTCGACGATCGACTCGTGGCCGTAGCGCAGTCTCCCATCACCGATCAGCAACCCCGTGCCTCCGGCGGCGAGGAAGTTACGATGTGCACTCGAGAGGCCGTTGACCGCAGCACCGACTCCGATCGTGTCCGCAGGCCGTCCCCATGCAGAACCCTTTAGGGAGAAACCACCGGAAATGCTGCGGTCGATGTCCGTGAAGGAGAGGATTTCGGTGCGGCCGTCGTTCCAGCTTGCACGGGCGAAAAGCCCGAGGTCAGCTGTCAAAGCCTGTTCGATATTTCCATAAAAGCCATACTTATTCTGATTGCGGCGCAGGGCCGTCATCGCATCGTTGATATCTGTTTGAGGGCTCGCTTGCGCGAGGTTGATAGCGTCGCGATACGCGCCGGTGTAACCACGGTTGATGAAAGCGCCGATCCGAACCTTACCCGGCTGCCCGAACAGGCTGTGCCGTTCCTCGAACTCGACGGCGCCACCGCCGCCCCCATTGAAGACCAAAACATCACTGTTCGGCTCCCTGGGCACTTGGAAGGCCCCGGCTCGCACAGCCCAATCCTTACGATTCAGCTCGATGACCGCACCGCGCGTCATGCCGGGAAGGTCGGCGGGGAAGTCATAGGCCCCCGACGACCAGATTGCCCAATTCATGAAATCCGCGCGCGGATCCTTGGCATAGGCATTCGCGTCGAAGAAATCGCCAACCGCGAAACGACCAACCGTGACAGTGACGCGATCGATATCGCGTCGCCCCGCCAGTTGCAGGGGGCCGTCTGCGACATCCTCCTGCTCGCCACCAAGACCGAATGTCTGCTGAAGATAGTAGCGCTGTGGCCGAAATTTCGGAAATTCAGCGCCGCCTTTTTGCGCTTCTCCATTTGGAAAGCCTGCGAGTCCGAGCGTCCCGTTCAGCCCGAAGCCTTGGGCTAGCTCGGGATTGAAATAGAACGCACCACCGTCCCAAAGCCTCACGCCAAGAAATGCGTCCGCGGTCCACGTCTCACGAACTTGCCCACCACCGGGCAGGCTGGCGCTGGAAGCGTAGGGGGAACGAATCGCGGGATAGCCTTGGGCGATGAATGTGGTCTGGCCATGAATATTCCAGTCCGGCGACATTTCGACAGTTGCCGGTGGTCTTGGGAGTGTCGAGGCCACATCGCCCAGTCGGTAGTTCAGGCCAAGCGTGAACCTCTGGGTTCGGGGGCGGACGGACACATCGCGCAGTCCGGCACCATCGAGTCGATAGGTCGAGGAAGCCAGATCGAGGTAGTCGTACTGGACGCGTGCCGTCCATGGTCCGCCCAAGGCCATTTCGACACCTGCGCCTGCCGTCCACCCAGCGTGCCAGCGCCCCAGTTTTGACAAAACGCTGCCGTCATCGCCATTGATGTCGACGTTCGTTCGTGTCCAAGCGAGGCCTCCCGTTGCATAGGGGAGGAATGGGCCAAAAGCATAGCCGATCCTGCCACGCACCGTCCCCACGACATCCAGGGATGTGTTGAAGGGAGCCGGTATCCGTCGCGTCTCATCGGGCGGGCTCACAAAAGTGACATCGGCTTCCGCGCCGAGCACCCAACGATCGCTGGCCTGAAAGTTGTAGCCTCCCTGAAAGCCGCCGATCATTCCTGTCACCGTAGGCGGCAGGCCAACGGACTGATTCAAGACGGGGTTCGTTCCCGGGCCAAGGCTGCCAGCCCCGAAACCGGTGTGTCCGCCAAAATAGACGCCCGACCAGTCGGGCCCGCCCGATTCCACCTTATTGTCACGCGAGGCCCCCGGTGCCTTCGTTGGCATCGCCAGGATGGGTTGCGGTCCACTAGTGTTGAGCCGTGCCGCATCCGGATGGCCGGGAGTCGTTTGAAGTTCTTGCGCGTGCGCTTTGGTTACCTGAAGAACCGCTACAAGACCGAGCGCCAGCAAGTAGAAAGCGATCACCATCAGTCGGCAAAAAAGAACCCGACGACGCCTGAAAACCTTCAGTCCGGTGGTGATAGTGAAATTGGGAAGTCCGTGGGTCGTAAAATAAGTCATGGGCTACTCCTGGCGTCGGGTTGCGAGAGCGCCCGGCGCCAATAGCCGCGAGCTGCCCTCCTAGTTTTCTCGTGAATTCAAGCGGCGCGAGTTGTTGGTCGCGCCGCGACTAGATGGGTCGTCCATTTGAAGCTCCTTGCTGATCGAAGTCCGGTTCAGGTCCGGGCCTCGTGCTTTGGTTCCATGCAAGCGATCGTTTTGCGCTTGTGTGGCTCACCAGCGGCAACGCCGCATTCGCGATATCGCCGCTCTGTTCAACCGTGCGCCGCAACGCAGCAGGAATCTGAGCTTGAAACCGTCCAGCAGACGGCGACGAGCAAGGTGAACGGCCGCATGCGTCACGAACATCGCCAAAACCGCCAAAGCCCAACACAAACGTCTGTCCAACCGATTCCGAAGCGACGACCTGGCATCGCCCGGCTCGCGATTGTGGGGCGGACGCGGCGCTTGTCGCCTCGGCGGTGGCGGCCCTTGTCGCGGGCAGTCTCCAGCCTGCGGCGGCGCAAATCTCAGGATCAACGGTGATGTGGACATGATCAGGACCTCTCATGCGCTTGGCCGTCAGAACCATTGTCCGAACCGGCGGATGTAGACGGTCTTCATCAGTTGAGCGACGAGGCAGTAGCAGAGCAGCGTTCCGGCCAGCCACGGGAAGTAGGCGATAGGCAGGGGCTGCAATCCGATGGCTGCTCCCAGCGGAGAGAACGGCAAATAGATCCCCAGTACGCAGATGACGCTCGACATCAGCAAGACCGGCAAAGCCGCTGTGCTGTTGACGAAGGGAATCTTCTGGGTACGCAGCATATGGACCACGAGCGTTTGAGAAAGCAGGCCCTCGATGAACCAGCCCGACTGAAAGAGCGATTGATGCTCCGGGCTATTGGCGGCAAAGACGAACCACATCAGAGCGAACGTCGTGATGTCGAAGATCGAGGACGTCGGCCCGATCCAGATCATGAAACGACCGATATTCTTGGCATCCCACTTCCGCGGTTTGCTGAGAAACTCCTTGTCCATGTGATCCCAAGGCAGCGCCAATTGGGAAATGTCGTACATCAGGTTTTGCACGAGCAAATGGATCGACAGCATCGGCAGGAACGGAATGAATGCGCTCGCCACCAGCACTGAAAACACGTTTCCGAAGTTCGAGCTGGCGGTCATGTTGAGGTATTTCATGATGTTGCCGAAGGTTTCGCGCCCCTTCAGCACACCCTCCTCAAGAACCATCAGGCTCTTCTCGAGCAGGATGATATCGGCCGACTCCTTCGCAATATCGGCGCCGCTATCGACGGAAATGCCGACATCGGCATCGCGCAGCGCCGGGGCGTCATTGATGCCGTCACCGAGAAATCCGACGGTATGACCGTTAGCCTGAAGCGCCTGCAATACACGCGACTTCTGGAGCGGAGTGAGCTTCGCGAAGATCGTCCGCTCCTCGACCAAAACGCGAAGCGCGGTGTCGTCCAATTTTTCTATGTCGCGCCCGAGTACGGCTTGGCCCGGTTCAAGTCCTACTTCACGGCAGATCTTGGCACTCACGACCGCATTGTCGCCCGTAAGAACCTTGACCTTGACGCCATGCTCCGCGAGCGCAGCGATTGCTGGTCCAGCCGTCTCCTTTGGCGGGTCGAGAAAAGTAAGGAACCCCTGAATCGTGAGATCGGCTTCGTCCGCGATGGCATAATGCGTCTTGGCCTCGGACGCCACAAACCCTCGGGTGGCGACGACCAGCACACGGAATCCGTCCTCGTTGTACGCCCGAGCCATCGCAGCCAGATTCTTGCGCTCAACGTCACCAAGGCGGATCAGATCTTTGCCTCTTCTGACGTGCGTAGAGATCGACAGCATCTCCTCAACCGCGCCCTTGCAGATGAGCAAGTGATCTCCGTCCTCGCCCTCGACGACCACTGAGAGTCGGCGGCGCACGAAGTCGAACGGAAGTTCATCGACTTTTCGGTAGCTCGCGGCCGTGTTCGTGATGGCTGGCTCCGCCCCGGCGAATCGCACGACGGCCTGATCCATCAGGTTCTTCACGCCGCTCTGGTGGTAGCTGTTCAACCAGCCCAACCGGAGAACGTCAGCGTTGGGTTGCCCGGTAACGTCGACGTGGTGCTCCAGAATGATCTTGTCCTGAGTCAGCGTGCCGGTCTTGTCCGTGCAGAGAACATCCATCGCGCCGAAGTTCTGAATGGCGTTGAGTCGCTTCACGACGACTTTGCGCCGCGCCATCGCTACGGCGCCCTTCGCGAGGTTCGAGGAAACGATCATCGGCAGCATTTCGGGGGTAAGTCCGACGGCGACGGCAAGGCCGAACAACAGCGCTTCCACCCAGTCGCCTTTGGTCAGGCCGTTGATGACAAAGACGACAGGAACCATGACGAGCATGAAGCGGATGAGCAGCCAGCTCACACTGTTGATGCCGCGATCGAACGCCGTTTGAGCGCGCGATCCGACGATCGCCTTGGCTAACGATCCGAAATAGGTGCGAGCACCCGTGGCAACGACAAGCGCGGTCGCCGTGCCGCTCACGACGTTGGTGCCCATGAAGCAGACGTTGGGCATGTCGAGCGCGTTCATTTCGCTGGACGCTACGCTCGCCGCGGACTTCTCGGCGACAGACCCGAGCGTGTCATACTTCTCAACAGGGATGGCCTCACCGGTGAGCACTGCCTGGCTCACAAACAGATCGCGGGATTCGATCAGCCTCACGTCTGCCGGGATCATATCCCCTGCTGAAAGACGCACGATGTCGCCGGCGACGATCTCTCGCATCGGGATTTCGAATGCTTCGGGATTTGACGTTGCCGATCCTCGACGAAGAACCGTCGCCGTCGTGCGGACCATCGCCTTCAGAGCTTCGGCCGCAGCGCTCGATCGGTACTCCTGAACGAAGCGCATCAAGGCGCTGGCAAGCACCATCACGATGATGATGGTGACTTTTGTCGGATCCGCATCCTCGCCATGTTGAAGCCGAAGCCAGATGTCCGTTACAGCGCTGATCCCAGCCAGGATCAGCAGCACTGCAATGAACGGATTCTTGAAAGCGCCAAAAAACTGAACAACCGCTGGCAGGCGTCGCTCTTGCGCAACCTCATTGGGGCCGTCTTTTGCCAGCCGTTCGATCGCATCTCGGGCAATCAGGCCGTTGCGGTCGCCTTTGACGTTTTCGAAGGTGTCATCCAACCCATTCTGGGCTTCACGGACCGCCTTCATCGACAGCTTGCGTTCGTCTTTTCCGCGCGGCTTGAGAGCCGCCTTGAGGATGGGGGCATTCATTGGATGAATCTCCTGCCGCAAGCGCCGAGACCATGCGCCTCTCGGCACGGTCTTCGGCGCTTGGGGTCTTGGTCGGCTGAGGGGATAATGAAACCGATGCATCTTCACGACGCTCGGCATTCGGACCGCGCTTGAGCAGCGCAGCCGCTCTTCACCAGGGAGGGTCCGCACCTTCGCGCGACCGTGCGATTCTGCGCGAGTACGGATTGCCGCCCCGGCGGGGGTGAAGCCCGTCCAGGCCGGCGGACACCAGAACCATCGCCGTGCTGGCCTTATGCAGCGTGAGGGAATGCATCACACGCCTCACGCCGCAAAGCGACCATGCTGGTAAACTGCAAGAAGGAGTCCGGCGCGCTCGATCAATCGGCGCAACCCGCCGCCCGTGTCTGGTTCGGCGTCAAGCATCCAGATGCATTCGAGCCGACCGGTCTCGCCATTGACACGCCACGCCGCGACCAGTCGAGTCCGGTTCGTGCGGGGAGACTTCGTGAAAGGACGGTCACGCTCGCATCGCGGGTCGGCGAATGCGGGATTGCGTTTCGGCGAGGCGATCCGCGAAACGCGGAGCGAAGCCGGCAGAGTAAAAAATTGGAGAGTCATGTCTCACCTCCGTGACGAGCCGCTCGGCCGTCACAGGCGAGACTGATGATTCAGACTCGCGAGAACGACCTGAGCGGCACGCTTGCTCGACTACTGTCGCTTGGCATTGCTCGTTGATCCTCATGCGTCGGCAGCGGGTTGGAGCCGCTAGATGACATTGGCTGGATATCACCGTCATTCCTTGAGTGACAGTGTCTTGCGGGGTTGATCCGATATACAAAACAATATCCGGGATATACCATCGTATATTGTAAGGTCTTCGGCGATAACTACCTGCGCAATATCAAGCCGCTTAGACTCACCGGACACGGGCGCGTCGACTTCACTAGCGATGTGATCGCTCTGATTTATTTCGATCCGAGGTCTAGTGTGGGTATCGATATGGTTCTTGTCGAGCGCATCGTCGCGCGAAGCCCTCGTCTTCGGCGATTGCTTTATTCGTTGTCCTTAACCTTTCTGAAAGCGGCGTTTCGGTTTCGCCGCACGGGCTTGGATGCCTTTGCCCGACCGACATTGCGTTTATCGCAGTGTCTCTTTCGTACTGCCTCTTCGCGGATACGACGTCGTTATGCAGCCGAGCCGAAAATGACGTCGGACTCGCGCTTTGTGCTCCGTCGCCTTTCTCTCAAACTTTTGATCGTGCTGATCTTTGCCGGTGCTCAAAGCCCGCTGCCCTGGGGATTCGGGAAAGCGCTTACGATGATGCTGTTTATGAGCGCGGCTATCAGCTGTGCCTTGGCCCTCATGAACCACCAACGATTCAGATTGGGAGTCTTGAGCTACTGGGACGAATCTTTGGCCTTTGTCCTGCTCGGCCAAACCGCGCGGATGGTGTTTCTACGTTGAAGTATTGCGAGTGCGCTATGCCGGGGGCTCTCGTCTTCAAAATACTCGCCAATAACCTGCCACGCGATACGGGAATCGCGAAGGTGGCCGTCGAGGCGAGACGCGGGGCAGCGACAACCGCCTGCGGCGTCGTTTGGTATTGGTTATGACGGAGCGTCGCACCACTCGCCGTCGCCGCACGCTGTTGACGGGGAAGATCATTCTCAATCAGCGATCGTCCGTGATAAGTTGCGTCGTCCGAAACTTGTCGGACACAGGCGCCTGCCTCGAAGTTCCTGCTGCCCTGAACATTCCGGATGCCTTCGAGCTGAAAATAGAACCTGGCGGCGCTTGCTCACAGTGTCGAATAGTCTGGCGGAGCGCTACGCGCATCGGCGTGGCGTTCGATTGACACAAAGCTAGAACGCGCCTTCACTTTCAAGGGCGAGTGTAAAGGCGCTGGCCCGAGATACTGGCCGCGCGCACGGCGCTGCAGGCGTGACGGCTGATATGGCCGGACGGCAGGCTACAGAAATAACAAGGACAATGTGTGGGGGAAAGAGCCAATCTCACAAGGAGAATGGCGCGCCGTACTGGATAAAAGTGCGAACGCATATGTGATTGAATCTGCGATTAATTTATTTTGGGGCATCGTGATCCTCTCATCTTTCAGCGTTCGCCGGCTGCCGCCAATAGCCCCACCCAAACGGGTGCGCCGAACCGAACGCGGAGCTGATATCGGACCAAGTACAAGGTATCCGGTATTTTGCTTCTCCCGGGTCTATGAGGAAATGACTAGCTCTTTCCAAATCTGGGCCGCGTACGCAGTGGCTCTCTCCTAGTCCTGAAGTCCGCGGCATGTGTGATTGGGTACCGCTGGAATACATCGCAGAAAATCCCATTCTGCAGCGATGCAAATATCGAGTGCAAAATCGATTAAAAAATAGAGAGCTCCGCGAACTAGACGGCTCGACCGATGAGGGCACCAATGGTCGCAGTTGAGGCCATGGCGACTGCTCCCCAAAACACGACCCGAAGAGTGGGTTTCCATATGCTGGCGCCGCCAGCGCGAGCGCCGATCGCTCCGAGAACGCCAAGTCCGATGAGGCAGGCAATGGAGACGGTCCAGGTGGCGGTCCAGGCCGGCGACAGGAGAGCGACGGCCAGCGGCAAAGTCGCGCCAGATGCGAAGGTGACCGCCGAAGTGAAAGCCGCTTGAACTGGCTTCGCCATCACATGACTGGTCAGTCCGAGTTCATCCCGCGCATGGGCCCCGAAGGCGTCCTTTGCCATCATCTGCTCGGCGACCTGTCGCGCCAGTTCGGGCGTTACACCACGCTGCTCGTAGATCGCGGCGAGTTCGGCCAGCTCCGCTTCAGGTTGCGTGGCAAGTTCGCGGCGCTCACGCGCCATGTCGGCTTCTTCCGTATCGGCCTGGGAACTGACCGACACATATTCGCCTGCAGCCATCGACATTGCTCCGGCGACGAGCCCCGCTACGCCAGCAACCAGAATTTCGTGGGAAGCGGCGGTCGCGGCGGCAACACCGACGATCAGACTCGATGTTGAAATCAGCCCGTCATTGGCGCCTAGCACCGCTGCGCGAAGCCAACCTATTCGTTCGATCAGATGGTTCTCTTTATGAAGGGCTCGCATGGAACATGGTCCTGAATTACATTTCTAAGGCTTTGTAACGCGGCGCTGAGCACATAGGAAAAGGCGCCTTGCCTTCGAGATCGATCTGGAAACTTGGCCGGTCAGGCTGATCAATGATGCTATCTTCCGATGAAACGCCTACCGTTCCATCGCCACATACGCTGTAGTCCAAAGCCGCATTCAACTTCAATCGCCGGAGTGTTGTCCAGGCCTCTCAACGTGACTTCATTTGCCCTGACACTCATCACCAGATGATATCGTCCGTGGTGCGACATGTAGACCTGATGGAGGCATTTTCCGCTGCTACAAAACGTAAGGCGGTCGCCACATCTGAGTTCATGAAGATGAAGAGCGATGAGACGAACGTTCCCAACGTCAATGAAGCGGCTGAAGCCACGCGTTGTTGTCAATTCATCGCCACATACCTTCCTGTATTTTTGAAGGCCTGCCCGCACTTCCGCCGGCAGGTTTTGCACGTAGAAAGGACTGGGTTGATTGTCATGGACAGGAGAACTTGCGAGCGAGAGGGCCGGCGAGACAAAGAAAAGTGACGTCATAGCGGCTAAGATTGCCACGTCACGGAGCCGATTCGATCTTTTCATGCTGAAACCTCCACTTCCAACGGCTGTTTCTCTCGTTCGACGACGGCTGCGGAGCGGCGCTCCATCCATCGGTAGATCGCCGGCAACAGCAGCAGCGTCAGAACGGTGGACGACAGGACGCCGCCGATGACGACAGTGGCGAGCGGTCGTTGCACCTCCGCTCCCGCGCCCTGTGAAATCGCCATCGGTACGAAGCCGATTCCCGCGACCATGGCGGTCGACAATACCGGACGGAGCCGATCCGTGGCGGCTTGCCGGACTGCCTCGATAACAGGCAGCTTCCGCCGCAACGCATTGATATGATCGATCAGAACGAGACCATTCAGCATCGCGATGCCGGAGACCGCGATAAAGCCGATCGCGGCGGTGATCGAGAATGGCATGTCACGTAGCCAGAGTGCCAGCACGCCACCGGTGATCGCAAACGGAATACCGGTATAGACGACGGCGGCATGACGGACGCTCCCCAACGCCGAATAAACGAGCAAGAAGATCATCAGCAGCGCCGCCGGCACGACGATCATCAGACGGGCTCGGGCCGCTTCTAGCTGACGGAACTGGCCTCCGAACTCGATGCGATAGGATTCAGGCAGCGCAAGCTTGCCGTCGAGGCGTGCACGCGCTGCGGTCACATAACCTTCGATGTCGCTGGTGTTGAGATTGACCATCAAGGCGGCGCGGCGCTTACCATTGTCGTGCAGGATCGGTTCGACCGTTCTCATCTCGCGCAGACTTGCAACGCGGTCCAGCGGCACAAGGCCGGACGCGCCGACGCGCAATGGAAGGGAGAGGATCGATTTTGTGTCCGCGCGTAAGGACTCGGGCATACGAACGACGATCGCGTGTCGATGCTCTCCGTCCGCGATGAAGCCGACCTCGTCCCCACCGATCGCTGACGCAATGGCACGGTTGACCTCGGCGGTTCCCAGCCCCAACCGCACCATCGCGTCGTGATTGATCTCGACCACCACACTGTGGGTGCGGCTGGCCGCTTCGAATGCGGCATTGGCGGTGCCGGGCACGCCTTGCAATTCCTCTCGCGCCTGCGCGGCGAGCCGCTCAAGCACGTCGTAGTCGTCTCCGAATATCTTGACCGACAGATCCGCCCGCGTGCCCTCCAACATTTCGTTGAAGCGCATCTCGATAGGCTGCGCGAAAAGGAATGACTGCTCCGGCGCCAGCGCAGTGGCAGCCTTTTCGATCGCCGCAACCAGCTCGCTCTTGTTGCGCGGCATGTCCGGACCTTGCGGCCATTGGTCGAGCGGCTTGTAGAAGATGTAGAGGTCGTTCTCATTCGGCGGCATCGGGTCGGTCGCAACCGCGCTGGTGCCGATGCGGGAGAAGGTTCGGGTCACTTGCGGAAAGCGACGCAAAATTTCACGCTCGGTTTGCTGCTCGATCTCAAGGCTACGGTCGAGCGACATCCCCACGGGCTTGTAGACCATCGCCGTGATGGAGCCCTCATCGAGGCGTGGCGTAAACTGCGAGCCAAGGGTCAGGAATATCCTCAATGCCACGGCCAACAGGACTGCCGATGGAACGAGAAGGGCAGCGGGATGACGGAGGGCGAAGTCCAGGACGGGACGGTAGCCCCGGATCACGAGGCCGGCGAAGCCACCGTTATGCGTGATGTGGTTGTCGGCGGTTATCTCCGGGAGAGAATCTTCCTTTTCACTGACGCTCGGCTGACGCACCTTCTCGCCTCGTAGCAGCCGGGCGCACAGCGCCGGCACTAGCGTAAAGGTAACGATCAGCGCCGCTGCCAGCGCCAGCATCACGGCTTGCGCCATCGGCTGAAACAGCTTCCCCTCGACGCCGCCCAGGCTGAGTACCGGCACATAAACCAGCGCGATGATGGCCATGCCGAAGAACACGGGCCGCGCCACGCCCCCCGCAGCGTTGATGACGATGCGACGGCGTTCATCGGCCGTCAGCTCGCGCCCCTTGAGGCGCTGTGCCTCGCCCATCAGACGCAATGTGTTTTCCACGACGACGATCGCGCCATCTACGACCAGGCCGAAGTCGAGCGCGCCGAGGCTCATCAGATTGCCCGATATACCGAGCGCATGCATGCCCGAGATCATCATGAGAAAGGCCAGCGGGATGACCGACGCGACGATAAATGCCGCGCGCCAGTTGCCGACCACGATCAGCAATACGACGGCGACCAGCAACGCTCCCTCGCCAAGGTTGCGCTCGACCGTCGCGATGGTGCGATCCACCAATTCTGAACGATCGTACTGAACCTGAAGGATCATGCCTTTGGGCAGCGCGGCGCGCAGGTTCGGCAATTGCGCATCGACGCGCCGGGCAACGTCCCGGCTGTTCTGCCCGACCAGCATCATCACTGTGCCGAGCACGGTTTCCTTGCCGTTGGTGGTCGCGGCGCCATCGCGTGGAGCATGGCCGATGGTCACGGTCGCCAGATCCGCTACAGTCAGCGGCCGCACGCCACCTGCGAATTTCACGGGTAATGCGCGGATCATCTCCGCCGTCGTGACACGCGCTTCGGTTCGGACGGTGAAGCGTTGGCCGTTCTTGGTGATGGTCCCGCCGCCGGCATTGGCGACGTTGGCGCCAACAGCCTGGGCAAGCTCGCTCGGCGTGATGCCCGCTGTCGTGAGCTTCTTCAGATCAGGCTCGATGACAAACTGACGTTCGAGGCCGCCGTTGGAATTGACGTCGGCGACCCCCTCGATCGCGCGCAGCATCGGGCGCACGATATATTCCTGAGCCTCGAACAACTCCATCAGTTGTTGCCGCTCGTCCAAATCGGACGGCGGTTGCGCCCATTCGAGTGTGTAGTACCAGATTTCGCCAAGCCCGGTGGTGATCGGAGCGAGGCGCGGCGATGATCCGGCTGGCAGCATGTCGCGCACTGCAGAAAGCCGCTCGTTGACGAATTGGCGTGCGCGAAGCTGGTCCGTGCCGTCCTGATAGATGAGCGTGACCTGTGACAGTCCGGTCTTGGTGAGCGATCGCATTTCCCGCAGGCCCGGCTGACCACCCATGCTGCGCTCGATGGGCAGCGTCACAAGACGCTCGATTTCCTCTGGCGCCAGGGCAGGAACAGTCGTGTTGATCTGCACCTGCACGCCTGTGATGTCGGGAATGACATCGATTTGCAGATTCACGAAAGACCAGATTCCAAGACCAGCGATCAGCAAAGCGATGATCATCACCGTGGCTGGTCGACCGGTTGTCCATTCCAGAATCCGCCGCGTCATCGGGACACGCCGTCGAAGCTGCGGCCGCCATTGAGCGCCCGAAGTTGAAGCATCGCTTCCATAGCCTCACGTCGCGTGTCGAGCAGAGCCGACAGCGCGTCCAGATACTGGCGCTGCATCTCGACGTAAGTTGCGATCGGGATCGCTCCCTGGCGATAACTATCGGCGGCGGCGGTAGCTGCGGCCGCAAATTTCTCGGTGGCCCCGGCTGGCCAGCCCGCAAGGGCTCGACGCTTCGCCTCGTAGTAGGCTGCCTGTTCGTAAACCTGCCTCGCGATCCGTCGGTTGGCGGCGAGCAGGGCCGCATCGCCCTGGGATTGACGGCTCAACTCCTGTGCGAGGCCAGCAGCCTGGCTATTCCAAAGCGGCAACGTCGTCGTCAGCCGTATGCCGAAATTGGTCTCGCGGCTGTCTGACTTCGCGCGATTGAAGTAGGGACCGACTGAGACGTTCGGCACACGCGCTGCTTGTGCGAGGTCAACGCGCAACCCTTGCTGCTGCAATTGCGCGCGCAGCGACTGAATCTCGAAATTGTTGATGCCAGCTTGTTGCGCCATGCGCTCGACCGACGGAAGGCCGGGCAGCGTGATATCGGGCGGAGCAATGCGGAGCCGCGCTTTGAGCGGCGCGCCGCGAAGTTGATTCAGTTCGTAGACGATCGTGCTGGTCTCGGAATCAGCCATCGCGGCATTTCGCTCCGCCGTGATGGCACCCGCATCCAGAATGGCCGTGTCCAGCGTGGTGGCGATGCCCGCCGGATCCCGCTGCTCCACAACGCGTGCAAGCTCGCGCATCCGCGCGGCAACGTCGCGTGCCGCGGCGGCTTTCCGCTCGGCCGCGAACAAGGCATATCCCAAAGAGCGTGCCCGGCTTGCGAGCGTTGCGTCGAATTGCGCAAGACCGAGCCGCGCCAGCGCGATCTGATGCTCGGCGATGGCGCGACGGAGCGCCCCGCGTCCGGCAAAGTCGAGCGGCTGCATAATCGACAAGCCATATGTCGGCCCGGCGCCTTTCGGTGCACCTGTCAGGCCGTCGGCCATCCGGCGTTCGCCTAACTCGAATGCAGCTTCAGGGTCCGGCAGGCGATCAGCCGCGTCGCGCTCAACACCTGCAAGCCCGATCTGCTGGAAATAAAAGCGTCGTTCGGGGTTACTTGCCACGACGGAATTGGCAAGTGCATCAATCGACAGCACGGCGGCCTGCTGAGCGAAGGCTGGGGTCACCAAGATAATTGTTGATATGCGAACGATTATCAGGAGCAATTTTAACATTGGCACGAGTCTCAACACTGACTTCTAGACGCCTGATTGCCACGCTAGTCTGAACACAAGCTGTCAGCGTAAATGCAGGTTGATCCAGTATCGGACTGCAGCAATCAGGAGACATGACCATTCGCATTCTTCTTGTCGAAGACGATCAGGACATTGGCGCCCGCCTGAAGGAAGGGTTGGCCAGCTTTGGCTTTGTCGTTGAGCATGTGGAAGATGGTGAGCACGCCCTTTCCTTCGCGCTGCAAGAAGAATTCGACGCGATCGTTCTCGATCTCGGTTTACCCGGCCTGTCAGGCATCGAGGTCTTACGGAGGTTGCGACGTACCGGGGCCGCCACACCGGTCCTGATCCTGACTGCGCGCAGCAGCTGGACTGAGAAGGTGGAAGGTCTCAATGCAGGGGCTGATGACTATGTGGCGAAGCCGTTTCACGTCGACGAAGTCGCAGCTCGCCTGCGCGCGCTGATGCGGCGCGTCGCGGGCCAAGCCACCTCCGAATTGCGCCACGGAGATATCGTGCTTGACCCCGTTGCCGGCACCGCCAATGTTGCGGGCCAGCCGATCGAATTGACGGCACAGGAATTTCGCCTGCTCCACCTCTTCCTGCATCGCGTCGGCCGCGTCGTGACGCAAGCCGAGTTGCTCGACCATCTCTACGGCCTGAATGAGGAACGCAGCTCGAATACGATCGAGGTCTATGTCGGTCGGCTGCGACGCAAAATCGGCCGCGATACCATCAGGACCCTGCGCGGTCTGGGCTACAGGTTCGGCTGATGGTCAGAAGTCTGCGCGCCCGGCTGCTGGTTGGCGTTATTCTCACGACCGTGACAGGTATCGCTGTCGCTGGCGTTTCGATTTCCGCGCTGTTCCGGGCGCACGTCACGGAGCTTGTCAATGCCGAGCTGATCGGTCATCTCGACGAGCTCGAAGGTCTGTTGGCCCGCACGGCCGACGGACATGTCGCTCTGGCACAAAGGCTCAGTGATCCGCGCTTCGCGCAGCCCGGGACTGGCTATTACTGGCAGGTGAGCGATCGCAACGGCATCGTCCTACAATCAGCCTCCCTCGAACCGCAACGGCGTTTTCCGCCACCCGCGCGGGGGGCGGATCGGCAGCTTACTCGCTCAGTCGAAGCTGGCCCGGCTGGTGAGCCGATGATCGCATATGAGCGACCGTGGCAGACCGCTGAAAACGGTTACGTGCTTCAAATTGGCGCCGACCAGCGGATCGTCGATGATGTACTGAGACATTTTAATCAGGCGCTGGCCCTGTCACTCGGCACACTGGCAATAGCCCTAATTGGGGCCGGCACGTTGCAGGCCTGGTTTGGTCTGCGTCCCATGCGCCGTCTGCGCGACGCGCTGGGCGACATTCGCGCGGGCAAAGCAGAAACCCTGCCTGGTGACTTCCCGTCCGAAGTTCGGCCGCTGGTCGATGATCTCAACGCTCTGATCGACGCCAATACCCAGATGGTTCGCCGCGCCCGCACGCAGGCGGGCAATCTCGCGCATGGCCTGAAGACACCATTGGCCGTGCTGACGGACGAAGCGCGCCGGCTGCTCGCGAGAGGTGATACCGAGGGCGCCGCGGTCCTGACTCAGCAAACAGGGCGGATGCAGCGCCAGATTGATTTCCAGCTTGCCCGAGCCCGTGCCGCAGCCAACGCCGGCCTGCCTGGCGTCATCACGCAGGTCGAACCTGCCTTCGCATCAATAGCCGCGGCGATGCGGCGGCTCTATGCTCATCGTGAGCTGACGATCGTCCATACAGCCGAGACGGAATTGCTTGCCGCCGTCGATCCCAACGACCTTGACGAGATGGTCGCCAACCTGGTCGATAATGCCTGCAAGTGGGCTCGTGGTGTTGTCTCGATCAAGGCTACGCGCGATACCCCGACGGGGCAGCTCCTTATTACGATCGTTGATGACGGGCCAGGCATCCCGGCTGATGCACTAAACCGCGCGTTCGCCCCAGGCGAGCGGCTCGACGAGGCCAAACCGGGAAGCGGGCTCGGACTCGCAATCGTCCGCGATCTCGCCACACTGCACGGCGGCTCTGTCGAACTATCCAATGGCAGAAATGGAGGCCTTCACGCGGAGTTGCGGCTCCCATCAGCCTGACAAGTTCAACGGCGTCTAGGTTGGGCGAGTTTCATCGTGGCCGCGTCGTCCGCGCACCATTCGACCTGAGCGATTCGGCGCGCTCGAAATCAGCATCCGCGCCGCTCTGATCTCCAGCGTTCGCTTTCATCGTTCCGCGTTCGAACAAGAAGGTCGGATTCTTCGGATCAGCCTTGATGACCAGATCATAATCCGCGATGGCACGATCAAAGAGTCCTTTACGCCCGAGTGCCTTCCCGCGATTATAATAGGCACCGAGGTAGTCAGTCCTCAGTTGTACGGCGCGATCGAAATCAGAAATCGCGCGATCAAGCTCTCCCTTGCTCATTAAAGCAACGCCTCGGTTGTTGAGCGCGACATAGTAGTCGGGGGACAAACGAAGTGCTCGATCGTAATCCTCCATGGCACGGTCGATATCTCCACTCGACCGCAGCGCGACACCGCGATTGTTATAAGCCGCCGCCAACTGGGTGATCATCCGCTCGCCTGCCTGGATAACCGCTGTGCATCCCCGGATCGAGCGATCGGGTACGATTTCGGCCGCATGCACGCACGAGTCCCAATCCTCGTCGCTCAAAGCTGATGTGGGCGACGAGTTAATTGCAAAGTACGCAATAAATATCGTTGTGCTCAATAACGTAAGAGCACAACGCTTCCAGCGGGTGGTTCGCGCTAGGATCGATGCAGTTCGTGTTCTCGTATACAGCGGCGTAATGCAAATGAGCAAAGAGTAGCCTCAAGTACGTGCATTATATTATTCCCAGTTTGTTCTCTAACAATCCTGTCTGAATTTTCCCTGACAATCGACGTTTGAGACATCCGATCTGGTCGCTTCCCGAACGAGAGTACACCCGTCGAGTGCTATAGAGATTACCAAGCGAGCGCCGTGCGTGCCATCCGACAGGGACAGATCCAAGACTCCCGGACTAAGCCTCAGTCTGGTAGCATGAAGACATCAGCGGTGTTTGATGTACTAGCAGCGGCAATCGACGGGACGGGATGGATCCGGACTCGGTCACGGGAGGGCAACGAGGAGCCGCTATCCGGAAGAAATCGTCCTGCAAGAATTGAACATCGCGCTCTGCGGCGCTGCCAACTTGAATGACCTCTGAAATATCTGGAGGTCAATACGGCGAATTGCTCTGCAACGGCGCTCCGCAAATATGCAAGATATCAACCTAATATTAAGTTGGCGCGCCCGACACGATTCGAACGTGTGGCCTCCACCTTCGGAGCAATTTAATCTGCCCTTCGACGCTTTGCGATGGGTTTCGCTCCGATGCGCTATGTTACTGTAATCACTAAACAAATTGAAATTACGTCTTGTCTGACGTATCCTCCAGCACGCCCCGATTTGCGTCCTGCTGCTTACGTGGTGCTTACGCGAGAGCGGGACTTGGGATGGGAGAATCCCCATGACTAAGCTCACGAAACGGATCGTAGACGCGGCCGAGGCACGCGGCAAAGATTACGTCATCTGGGATGATGAACTACCCGGTTTCGGCCTGCGCGTCTTCACATCCGGCAAGCGCAGCTACGTCCTTCAATACCGATCATTGGGTCGCTCGCGGCGCTACACCATCGGCTTGCATGGTGTGTGGACTGCAGAAACGGCACGGCAAGAAGCGAAGGTCCAACTGGGCCGCGTGGCCCAGGGCGACAATCCCGCCGAGGAGCGCCAGCTCGATCACAAGGCGATCACCGTCAAGGAGCTTTGCACCCTCTATCTCAATGACCTGAACGCGGGGCTCATCCTCGGCAAGGGCGGACGGCCGAAGAAGCCCGGCACGATCTCCAGCGACATCGGCCGAATCCATCGTCACATCATCCCGCTCGTGGGCACGCGGCGGGTGAAGGACCTGAACAAGGCCGACATCAACAAGGTCCTGAAGGACATCATGGCCGGCAAGACGCGCGTCTCGGTCAAGACGAATAAGCTGCGCGGGAAAGCCATCGTGACGGGAGGAACCGGAACCGCTACGCGGACGGTGGGGTTGCTCGGCGGCATTCTCACCTACGCCGTGGAAGCCGGTATCATCACGACCAATCCCGCACACGGATTGCGGAAGCCGAAGGACAATGTGCGCGGCCGCCGGCTCACCGAGGCGGAATATCGGACTCTGGGCGAGATGCTGGTGACGGCGGCCGAGGACGAAAAGTATGCCATGACAGTCGAGATCATCCGGCAGATCGCGCTGACCGGCTGCCGCCGCAGCGAGATGATCGGGCTGATGTGGGCCGAGGCGGATACCGACACCAGTTGTCTGCGCCTGATCGACAGCAAGGAGGGTACATCCGTCCGCCCGATCGGACTTCCGGTGGTCGAATTCCTGGAAACACGTCGGAAGACGAAGACCGGCTCGTATGTCTTCCCGGGCTATGGCGAGGACAACGCATTCGGCGGCTTCCCGAACCACTGGAAACAGATTTTCAAGGACTCCCCGCTGGCCGGCGTCACGCCGCATGTCCTGCGTCACAGCTTTGCGAGCGTCGGCAACGATCTGGGCTTCACCGAGGTGACGATCGCGGCCCTGGTCGGGCACGCCAAGGGCTCGGTCACGAGCAAGTACATTCATACGCTCGACACGGCGCTCATCATGGCCGCAGACACTATCGCCGGCTACATCCAGGGCCTGCTCGACGGGAAGGCGTTCAAGCAGACCACATACGCGCTCGACCGCGACTCCCGCAAAGCGGCGCTGGCCCGCTTCCTGCTCAAAGCTTCCGGCGAGGATTTGGCGGACGCAGAGGAGAGCCAGCGGCTGGCCGCATAGCGCCGGAGAAGCTTCGGAGACGCGTCGTATTGTAATTTGCACTACGATGTGCTAGATAGCCGGCGAGGAGTCATCCATGGCCACGAATGCTGAACGCAAGGAACACCCTATCTCGATGCGCCTGCCAGAGGCGGATATCGCGATGATCGATCGCGCCGCCGGGCTGCGGGGGCGATCGCGCACGGACTTCGTCCGCGAAGCCGCCGTCCGCGCGGCCGAGGATGTGTTGATGGACAACAGGCTGATCCGCATGAGCGCGGAAGGCTTTGCCGATTTCATGGCGATCCTTTCGGGGCCTGCAGTCCCGGTGCCCGAAATGGTGGACCTCGCAAAGCGTCCGGCCCCCTGGGAGCCAGGCTACGTCACGAAAGCCTGAGCCTTGGTTCTCTCGGCTCCCGAACCGCTGACCGCGGCGCACGACGTTTCAGAGTTCGACTGCGGGAAGCCCACGCTCGACCATTGGCTCAAGACGCGGGCGCTCTCCAATCAGGAGAAGGGCTTCACGGCCGTCCTGGTCGTCCACCAAGCCAACCGTGTCGTCGGCTATTACGGCCTTGCACCGACAGCAGTCGTGCCCAGCGCGTTGCCGCGCGCCATCCGCACCGGGCAGCCGCCCGATCCGGTTCCATGCCTGCTGCTCGGCCAGCTCGCCACCGATATTGCCTGGGTCGGGCGCGGAGTCGGAACAGGCTTGGTCAAGCATGCCCTCGAGCGTTGCGTGACCGCCGCTGGTCTCGTCGGCGGTCGCGCGCTCATGGTCAATGCCGTCGACGAGGAGGCGGCTGCGTTCTGGCAGCGGCGAGGCTTCACGCCGTCGCGGGATGACCGGCTCATCCTGTTCCGGTCGATCGCCGCGATCGCGGCGTCACTGGAGCAAGCCCGAAGCTGAGCGCCACCCCGATAGGACGAGGTACGAATCTATGCCGACAATCACGCTTTCGGCCACGCCTAAGGGCAATGGATATCAGGCCACAGTCACATTGCCCGACGGTGTCTCCATCAGCTCGGCCGAGACCTATCCGTCAATCGCCGAAGCAATGACCGCCGCTGCGAAGAAGCTGCTCGACATGCCCGCCCGCTTGGAAGCACTGGACCGCACGGAGCCGCCGGTCGCGTCGTAACGCACCGAGACGCCCAATCGACCTACTTGCCGACGACTGATCGTGCCGACCCATCGGAGGCGGGCCGCCCGAGATCCCGAGAGATGCCGCTCGCCAGTTGTGATCAAGAAGCGCGAAAAGCCCCGTCACCACGACAATACCCGCTACATTCGGGAGGAGAGGTTTTCTAGCGGCCCAGTTTATTAAGACCTATTCGCGCGATAATGAAAATAACCAGGAAGAACGTGCCCAGCGTTGCAAATATCGTGCTTTCACCTGTTGCCACCTCATATCCAGATACAACAGAAACGACAATCGCCAACGTAGCCAGTGCGATGTAACTTGGGACCGGGCGCTTGATCGCGGCCACAACGACGACGATCATAGTGCATAGGTTCGCGGCAAGCGTTATTTGCGCAGCACTCACGGCTATTCCTTCATCGCGAAAATGATCGCGATTGCGTCTGCCTGCATGAATTTGGAGGCTGCCGACTGATGGCTACCTCTGTCGTGCTGGCTTGGCGGCCGGGTCCTTGGTGCGCTCTGGTTTGTTCGCAGCGCATTCGTTCTCGTGTCTCGGACACGCTCATTTTGCCGAAACCCCGACGAGGTTCCCGCGACGCCAGACTAAGCGACATGACATCCTTATGCCGGCGCTGGCGACGTCCAGGTCAAATCTGTCGGGAACATGAATCGAGGGCTCGACCTCAAGACGGGCTCCTGACTCCGAAATATTTCGCACCACGCAATTGAGGACCGAGGATTGTTGTTTGAAAATTATCCGGCCTTCGAGGAGAGTTCGGCGGCGGGGCAAGCTGCGGCGATCATCGGCAGGCTCCTGCTGAAGACCGCCGGGCTTGTCGATTGGATTGCTCATCTTCCGAGCTGCCGAGTATGTGCAGAGAACCTATGAAGCATGTCGAGCAAACGTCCACACGCTCCCAATGATTTCAAGCCGTCCTCGCGGTTAGCTCGACGCTACCGATGGCAATGATTCGTATACCTGCGTATATTGAAGGGGTGTCGCGAACTGGTTGAGACCCTTGCCATCCCCGTGCGATCCGGCGAGGCGACGGGCTCCCAGGTTGGTGAGCTTCTGAACAGCCGATTTACCGACTAGGTCCGACTCCGGTGAATTGGCTCGCTCTTTGGAAGGCGAGGATGATACCCCAGGCGCGGATTCGATATGCAAATCGAAGAACCGTCCTAGCGTCACGCGAATCGATAAAGCCGCGCCAAAACAGCCACGCCGCCGCATGCGAAAGAACGTCAGCACCGGCAAAAATGATACCGGCAAGGCGACGCCTTGATCGATCATGGTCCAGGTTGAAGCGATCGAACCCCCTGTCGTTCCCTCTGCGTCGCTTTGGATGCCGCCGCCCGAAGTCCGGATCAAGTATCGAACGCCTCACCTCCAAGAACGGTCGCCGTTGCCAGGTCCGCTGCTCTGGCCGGCCCACGCCGGCCATCCGCTTGAGATTCGCACAATCGGTGGCATCGCGGGAATTTTTCGCCAGAGTGCCTTTCTCCGGAAAGGGACGCCGAATTTCCGAGATAGTGCAAAGACGAACACCATTATATCCTCCAGTAAGCTGCGAAGGCACATCACCGGCAGATCAAGTCTCGTTGCTTGTTACGATTATTCCATGTGGTCCAGTCGGACCGTTATTGAAGGCCGTGTTCAAGGTGGCTTGCCTACGTTGGGTCTTCTAAGCTGAAGAGATCGGCCGTTTCATTGTAGGCGTAGACTTCCGCATAGCGGCCCCACTGTATAACCGCTTTGAGTGTTTGGTCGGCGTAGCTCTCCGACATGAAGTCCTCGAGCTCGTCGCGAAAGCGCCGCGCCGGTGCCTTATGACTTGGCCGTTCATCGAGCACTCGTCGGATGTGGGCGACGAGCGGCACAAAATTGAGAAGATGCTGGGCGAAGAGGTGCTTACGCTCGTCTATGTCGGCTAAAGCATAGCGGCGACCAGCCGGGAGAAGCTTTATGTCGCCACCTTCCAGTTCGGCGAAGCGAAGCAATTGTAGGACTTCCGCGATCGGAAAGAGGTCGTCCACCTCATAATGAAGGCGGCTGCCAAGCTCCGGCAGATCGGCTCGGCCGCTACTGGGGTCAGCGTTGATCGCCTCCAGGAGACCAGCCAAGGAGTTCGTTGAGACGCGAGGCAGCGCCATCCCGATGCCCGTCCCAGGAAACAATCCATCGCGCGGTTGGCCGGGTTCACTCGTTTGGGTCATGCGGACATAAATGTCCTCGACCAACGCACGAAACGACGGGTCCTGCCGGTTACGTGGCTGCGGGATATCTACTTTGATTTCGCCGATCACGCGGCCAGGATTCGAAGAGAACAGAAGGACTCGGTCGCACATAAGCACCGCTTCTTCGATGTTGTGCGTGACCATCAAAATTGACTTGATCGGCATTCGTCCTTCCGACCAAAGATCGAGAAGGTCGGTTCGGAGCGTTTCCGCTGTGAGAACGTCCAGTGCGGAAAAGGGCTCATCCATGAGAAGAACGTCTGGGTCAACGACCAACGCTCGTGCTAGTCCGACACGTTGGCGCATGCCCCCCGACAGTTCTTTTGGATATGCGCTCTCGAATCCGTCCAGACCGATCAGGTCAATCGCCGCAAGTGCGCGCTTACGTCGATCGGCAGGCGGGACATTTTTCGCCTCCAAGCCAACTTCGACATTCTGCAGGACCGTCAACCATGGAAAGAGCGCAAAGGTCTGGAAGACCATTGCGACCGTGGAGGGCCGACCGTTGTCCGTTTTCGGGAACTCAATGACACCGCGTGTCGGGGTAATGAGCCCGGCGATTGAGCGTAGCAGCGTAGATTTTCCAGAGCCGGATCGCCCGAGTAGCCCTACGATCTCATTCTCCTTGAGGGTCAGATCGACATTGTCTAGGACCAGAAGCTCCTTTCCTCCTGGCTTTCCGTAGATTTGGCCGAGGTTGTGAACATCGACCAAGCACTGCTTTTCAAGGGCTATCACGCGCCAATCCCTCCTCTCAGTCGAGCCTCATCCGGCGCTCGGCAAAACGATAGAGCGGACGCCAAACAACCCGGTTGATGGCGACGACGAAGACGGACATCACAGCAATGCCGAGGGCAACGCGCGGTAGATCTCCGGCAGCGGTTGCATTCGCAATGAACGAACCGAGCCCGATCGCTTCGAGGTGCTTGTCCCCCCACGACACAGACTCGGCAACGATGCTCGCGTTCCAAGATCCACCCGAAGCCGTAAGTGCGCCCGTAACGAAATACGGAAAGATTCCGGGAAGCGCGACTTGCCGCCACCATTGCCAACCACGCATTTCAAAGATTTGCGCAGCCTCTTTGAGATCATTCGGTAATGCGCTTGCACCTGCGATGACGTTGAACAGAATGTACCATTGGGTGCCGAGGATCATCAGCGGAGAAAGCCATATGTTCGGATTTAGTTTCAGTTGGATGATGATGATGACGGCGAAAGGGAAAAGCACGTTCGCCGGAAATGCTGCCAAGAATTGAGCAATGGGCTGTACACGCTCCGTCCAAGCCGGTCGTAATCCGACCCAGACCCCGATCGGCACCCATATCAGGCTGGCGACAGCAATGAGAACAACGACGCGAACCAGCGTTGCAAGAGCGAGTTCAACGGTCGAGATGGCTTCGCTGACGGTCAGCGACGTTGATATGAAGCGTATAAGGACGAGGGATGCCAAAATGCAGGCCGCCGCGACGAGCGCGATCCACGCAGCGTCGGTGATACGACCAAGGCGCTGGTTGACGCGTGTCAGTTTGAGTCGCGGCGTGTGCGGCCACCTGATCGCAGCCAAAGGTCGGCCCGGGAGAAGGAGGAGCGAGATTAGAAATGGAAGGAACCGCGTCCGACATACGAGGTCGTACATCCATGAACGCGGCCGCTCACGTGAGGCGGTTTGCTCAAATCTGAACTTGTCGGCCCATGCCACGATCGGCCTAAACATCAGTTGATCGTAAAGAACGATGACTACAGCCATCGCAAAGACGGCCCATCCGATTGCTGCAAAATCCTGATGGTCGATCGCAAGGGCCAACCAGGATCCGATTCCAGGCAAGGTGACCGTCGTATTGCCGACCGTGATCGCTTCGGCGGCGACGACAAAAAACCAGCCACCTGACATCGACATCATCGTGTGACGTGACCCCCGTTTCTCATCCAGCGGGAGCGAGAGTCCTGGGTTGATCTGAGCCTTCGTTGAGGTGGGTTGCAAGAGGCCGGCGCGCGGAGTGGTCAGGGTTCGCAGCGTGCCGGCCGGTCTCTCCGCAGAGGGCGCGGGCGTAGTCCGAGGGCGTCATCCAGCCGAGCTTCGAGTGTGGCCGCGCCTCGTTGTAGTCCCGCCGCCAAGCCTCGAGCACAGCCCGGGCGTGGGGCAGCGAGCGGAAGAGCGTCTCGTTCAGCAGCTCGTCGCGCAGCCGGCCATTGAAGCTCTCGTTGTGGCCGTTCTGCTGGGGCTTGCCCGGCGCGATGTAATGCCAGCCGACGCCGCTGTCGTCGGCCCAGCTCAGGATGGCGTTGGAGGTAAACTCCGTGCCGTTGTCGCTGACGACGGTCGCCGGCCGGCCGCGCTGACGGATGATGGCGTCCAGCTCGCGCGCCACCCTGCGCCCAGACAGCGAGGTGTCGGCCACCAGGGCCAAGCATTCGCGCGTGCAGTTGTCGATCACCGTCAGGATGCGGAAGCGCCGCCCGTCGGTCAGCTGGTCGGAGACGAAGTCCAGGCTCCAGCGCTGGTTGGCCGCCAGCGGCGTCTCGATCGGCCGGCGCGTGCCGAGGGCGCGCTTGCGACCGCCGCGGCGGCGCACGGTCAGCCGTTCCTCGCGGTAGATCCGCTGGACCCGCTTACGGTTCACCGCATGGCCTTCGCGCCGCAGCAGCACGTGCAGCCGCCGGTAGCCGAAGCGCCGCCGCTCCTGGGCCAGCGCCTTCAGCCTGTCGCGCAGGGCCGCGTCGTCCGGGCGCACAGCCTGGTAGCGCACGCTTGTCCGGTCAGCCCCGATCACCCGGCACGCCCGCCGCTCGCTCATCTCGTAGGTCGACTGCAGATAGGCCGCAGCCTCCCGATGCGCGGCGGGCGTCACCACTTTTTTCCAAGCAGGTCTTTCAGCGCGACATTGTCGAGCATGGCGTCGGCCAGCATCCGCTTCAGACGACCGTTCTCGTCCTCAAGCGCCTTCAGCCGCCGCGCCTCCGACACGTCCAGCCCGCCGTACTTGGCCTTCCATTTGTAGAACGTCGGCGAGCTCAGCCCGTGCTTGCGGCACAGGTCCGTCACCGGCACGCCGGCTTCCTGCTCCCGCAGGATCGCGATGATCTGCTCTTCCGTGAACCTTGATCGCTTCATCCGTCCGTCCCTTTCCTGGGGCGGACTCTAGCTTCACCTGGCGGAGTTTCAGGGGGTCACGTCAACTGAATGCCATGTTCCAGGCTTGGCTCGTGAAGATCGCGAACACGGCGGCGCATTCGACCCCGAGCTGGCGGCCCGGAAACAAGCTCATGAAGAAGATGACGGTGAAGGTCAGAAAGCCAAGGATCGGAACGGACTGTAGAATGTCCAGAGCCGGAATTATGATTAGCTCGGCTTTGCGGCTCTTCGCCGCCAGGGTCGCAATGGTAAATGTAAATATGAGAGATGCCGCCAACGCTGCGAACATCCGCAAAGTTGTGAGAAGGGCATACTCGGGAAGACGCCGGAGTTCGAGAGTGACCGGGGATGCGGCGAGAGCGGTGAGCGGTTGGCGCATCTGGCCGACGCCATAGATGATGAGCAGACCGATTAGCACCAGCAGCGCGACAGCCGCGATGTCCGCCCAACTCGGCACGGCCATGCGCGGCACGATCCGCCACACGGGGTGAGGCTGCTTTCCATGTTGGAAAAGGAAGGTCATCCTACCCCTCGTGTCAGCGTCAACGGCCGCCACGAGCGAGCTATCGGTCAAGCTCGGTCGAGCGCCGTCAGTGGCATAACTGTCGACTACCGTCGCACGGCATCGGCTGGCATCCTGCGTTGCCTGGAAGACGATGATTTGCCCTGCCAAGCGGCCTTGGGGTTTCATAGACTCTGAGTTTGCGTGGCGCCAGTGCGCGCTGCAGTATGTCGTCCATTCTCGATGTATCAATCGCATATACCGAGGTATATCGTTCGACCCGCCGATGTTGCTGACGGGAGCCGTGGCAGCGCCCAAGATCCCGCTCGCAATTCAGCGGGATGGCCGGCGCCGTGCTGCCGATGTCTCCGAAGATGTCAGCTATATCCACGTCGCAATGCGCCATTGCGCGAAAGCAATCGCAGAGAACGCGAGCGCCTCATACCAATAATTTGGTTGAGCGAGCGTCCACTCCCTGCGGAGAAGGGCAAGCCCGATACATAGGATGGCGGACATCGTCGTCAAACATAGCAGCGCATACCAAAAGCCCTAGGGGGACCATATCTGCGCGAATGCAAAGACGAGGAGAAGGCCTAGCTTGAGGGCGAAGCGCTTCAGGACATACGCCGCGCCCGGATCAGAAGGCTCCAGGTGCAACAGTCCGGGCTTGATGCTTCTTAAGAGCTGGGTTTGATGCTCACATGAATCTCGGCCATGCAATACCGTTGCAGATGACTCGGACGGCGCTATTACACCGTATCCATGTAAATAGGCGTTGAACCGGGACCCCCGATCGGCGTCGAAGAGGGACCCCCTAACAGCGTTGAGCCGACGTCGATGATGGAGTGCCGTTCGCGGTGCTCGCGGCCTAGGGAGGGCGTAGCCCGACC
>Ga0209071_1000235_pt1 | contig 31339 bp, 25 predicted proteins | sample CoawatmetaG10DNA_2_FD_187513 | JGI IMG/M metagenome (GOLD analysis project Ga0209071, IMG submission 187513) | Marine microbial communities from the West Antarctic Peninsula - Coastal water metaG108-DNA (SPAdes) (version 2) | ecosystem: Environmental > Aquatic > Marine > Coastal ... | reverse complement strand
TAGCAAGTAAGAAAATTACACTTGCAACTACTAACCATAGTGAAGCGTATGTGTATAGACCGTGACCAATACTCTCGATTTGAGTAAAGGTTGTCATTGTGCTATCTGCAACTACTGGGTTGAATGCAGCGTGAACTCCTTCTGTTCCCACAGAGTGGTGAATAGAGTCAAGTGCAGTATCAGTGTTAGAAATCCCAAGTAGAGTTGTGTTTAACCAGTTAAAGATACTTAGTGAAACGTGTAGTGATCCACCATCGTGGTAACTTACTGGTAAGATTGATAGTAACTCGAAGAAGAATAGTGATCCTAAGAAAGCTCCCATAGGTAAGCTCTTAGTATACTCTTGTCCTGTCTCAACTAGCTCAACTAATCGTAAGTTAAGCATCATGATAACGAATAAGAATAGGATCGCGATAGCCCCAACGTAAACAATTAAGTATACAAGTCCTAGGTAGGCAACACCTAATAGAACTAAGTAACCAGCTACGTTAAGGAACACAGCAATTAGGAATAATACCGAAATAACTGGGTTTTTAGCAGTAATAACCATAATACCTGATAAAATGGCTCCTAAAGCTAGTAAATCTAGTAATACGTTGTTCATATTTAAAATATAGATACCCTATCTAATACTTTTGGTTTTCGCCCGGAATAGGTAGTTAGATGCCAGATGCCTTTAGGGAAATATAAAGGAATAGCAGAGAGTCGTAGACATTTAGCTTATTATTTATAGCTTTAAGTAATAACTAAAGTAGTCGTTTAGAATGCTTAAATACATCCCAAAACAGTAAACCAAAATGAGTTTTAGTCTTAACTCCCTATTAACAAATAGGGAAGTCCTTAACTGGAGTCGAACCAGCTCTCTAAGAATTAACAGTTCTTCGCTGCACCGTATAGCCCTAAGGACGTTATCTATTGGTTTTAGTATTAACATACTTATATTGTATTAACTAATATGACTTCATTTCATGAAAACAGGACACAGCAAATTTATTTAGTATAGTGTGAGTTTCTTATAATGCTCCTTTCCCGGAAACATCTTACAAGTAGTGGGACTTGAACCCACATGGCTGGAGGCCACAGTTTCCTAAGAACTGCCCGGCTACCAATTACGGCATACTTGCTGTTTATTTTTGCCCTAGTTACTTTTATAGCAAGGGAAACAGGGAAAAGGGGGTTAATAATTTAGTTGTCAAATAATACTATGAGTATAGTAGTAGGAATGACATCATAAGAGCGAATAGACCTGTAGCCTCTGATAGAGCGAATCCTAGGATCGCGTATGAGAATAGTTGCCAATCTTACTTAATGGTATATATATATATATCCTAGCGCCCCTGCTAGCAGGGGCGATTAAGTAATAATGAGATCATATCTTTTGTCATAGTTTCAGACAATTTAACATCTGATCGTTGAAGATTTAAGTCTTGCTGATTAGTATTTAGCATTAATTCTATTACCAATATTTTGGTGATCTTTTAATACAGTCCCAGCATATAGTTAATAATTCGACCCCAAGCAAGGTCGTAGAGCAGGGTTACGTGCAGTTGCAGTAATTAGTCCTGAGAATACTACTCCAATTCCAACTCCCGCTCCGGCTAGTCCAATAGTAGCTAGTCCTGATCCAATGTATTTTGCAGCTTGTAGCATGGTTAATGTGAATTTAATAGCCTCGTCACACCGTACAGCGCCATAATAATTAAATTAACAGAGGGTTAGGTGTATGGCAGACGGAGCTCTAAGTTGCAGCAGTGGTCTAGAAAAATTGAGTAACTAAACATGCCGTTCTTTTCACATTAATATTGACTATAAGAGAATAACTTTCATTATAATAAAAAGGTATTGGCCTTCCTTAAAAAATAAAGGCTGCTTTCCGAAACAGGGCTCTGTTTATTCAATAAACCGTCACTCACTTATATTTAATATAAAAGCTTTGATTAAAAGTAACTGTATCAATTTACATAGGTTGGCTTAGTTCAACGGTAGAACACTAGTTTGTGGATCTAATGATCCCAGTTCGATTCTGGGAGTTGACCCTTATACAGTAATAGAGGGATTATGGGACTGATGGCTTCAAGTTATGGCCACAGGAAAGTCCTAGATGATTATAGCATATCCTATAAATAAGGAATAGCTAAAGCTATGGTTACTTACAGAAAAAATATATTACGAGATGAAAACCAGTAGTCTATAATATCGCACTTATTACCTATGCTCATCATTTTTGTTTTTGTCTCGTCCTTTTTTGGGATTCCCCCAAAAACAGCGGCTAAAAATAGGGCCAAAATGACAAAAAGAGAAAGAATACATATTGTAATTTATCAGTCCAACTTAGTAATTACTGGGTACAGAATTAGGCTTATAGTAATCCCTTTACCACTTAAACTAAACAGCTAATATAGTTCAACGGTTAGAACATATCCCTCATATGGATATAATGTAAGTTCGATTCTTACTATTAGCTTCTAGATTTATAGCCGTTATAAGAGACTAATTTAATAATTAGTTATAGTAGCGAATTTACAGTCATAAAAGAAATAGTCTAAAGTGAATATAGTTTAATGGTAAAACACTTCAGTGTCATTGAAGTAGATGCGGGTTCGAATCCCGTTGTTCTCGTTATCTTTAGCTCTTTCCGCTATAACAGGGGACAGCTTTAAGACTTATTATTACTCTATAGAACAGCCTAGTTAAAAATTTAGAATTCAGCCTTCTTTTTAAAAACAGGAGCCGAAGGAGAAATTAAAGGCATTAAAAGTCAAGAAACTTTGTTACTGCTTATTCTATAAATTTCTGCATTTTCCCAGAATTTAAAACCACTTTCTCTGTTTTGGCCCCCCTGCGTAGCAGGGGGGGCCAAAATGTCGCTTTGTTTTTGGGCGCTACGGAAATAGGGTTATTGGTATGCCTTCTTTCATTATTTATGACTGTAAGGGGCGAAACCCACAAACTTATAATACAAAGGAAACCAATAGGAACTATTACAAGATGCATGACATTATCATTAGTGTTATTCCTTGTAGGTATTTTAGGATTCGTTCTAAACCGTAAAAACATTATTCTAATGCTAATTAGTATTGAGATGATGTTACTAGCGGTGACTTTACTAGTTATTGTTAGCTCATTCAGCTTCGATGACATTGTAGGTCAAACTTACAGCATCTACATCATTGCCATTGCTGGAGCAGAATCCGCAATTGGTCTTGGTATCTTAGTTGCATTCTATCGATTACGAGGATCAATTACTCTACGTTAGATGTACCTATCAATTTTAGCTTTACCATTATTTGGTGCTGCGTCAGCCGGTTTACTTGGACGTAAACTTGGAGTTACTGGTGCACAATTAATTACAAGTGTATGTATGTGTACATCTGCACTTCTATCTATTGTTGCCTTCTACGAGGTAGCATTATGTGGATCACCTGTATCAATCTACTTAAGTAGTTGGATTGACTCAGGAATGATGTCTGTAGACTGGGCATTCATGTTCGACAGCCTAACAGTATCAATGTTACTACCTGTTACAGTAGTTTCATCAATGGTACATATCTACTCTATGAGTTACATGGCTGCTGATCCTCACAACCAACGATTCTTCTCATACCTATCAATGTTCACTTTCTTCATGCTAGTACTAGTAGCTGGAGATAACTACCTAATCTTATTCGTAGGATGGGAGGGTATTGGAGTATCTTCATACTTACTGATTAACTTCTGGTTCACTCGAATCCAGGCTAACAAATCAGCTATCAAAGCCATGACAGTTAACCGTGTAGGTGATACTTTCTTAAGTATTGCATTCTTCGGTGTGTTCTGGGCATTCGGTAACTTAGATTACGCTACAGTTTACAGTCTGTCACCTTACATGAACGAGACAGTTCTAACTATCATTGGATTACTATTCCTATTCGCCGCAATGGGTAAATCAGCTCAATTAGGACTACACACATGGCTGCCAGATGCCATGGAGGGACCAACTCCAGTTTCGGCGTTAATCCACGCTGCTACTCTTGTTACTGCGGGAGTTTACTTACTTCTACGGTCTTCTCCACTACTTGAGTACGCTCCAACAACTCTTGTTGTAATTACATGGGTGGGAGCTATTACAGCATTCTTCGCTGCAACAACAGGTCTACTACAAAATGACATTAAACGTGTTATTGCTTACTCTACTTGTTCACAAATGGGATACCTATTCATGGCAGTAGGTATTTCACAATACTCAGTAGCACTATTCCACCTGGTTAACCACGCCTTCTTCAAAGCTGTACTATTCCTTGCTGCTGGTGGAGTATTACACTCAATGGCTGACCAACAAGATATGCGACGACTTGGTGGTTTAATTAACTTACTACCATTTACTTACACAATTATCCTAATTGGTTCACTAAGTCTAATGGCCATTCCATTCATGACAGGATTCTATTCTAAAGATTTAATCCTTGAGTCAGGATACGCTACATATACTATGAGTGGACACATCGTTTACTGGTTAGGAACATTAACGGCTATGATTACTGCATTCTACTCATTCCGTCTAATCAGTATGACATTCTTAACTACACCTAACGCTCCTAAAGTGGACTACGAGCACACTCACGAGCAAGATATGATCACTGTAGTGCCTTTAGTAATCCTTGCAGTAATGTCAATCTTCTTCGGTTACATTGCTAAGGATAGTTTCGTAGGTATGGGTAGCGATATGCTTGCTACATCATTATTTGTTCACCCATCACACGTGACATTAGTTGAGGCCGAGTTCTCAATTCCTACATTCTATAAATTACTTCCTGCTATTGGGACAATTGGGGGTGCATCATTAGCATTACTAATGTACCACCGATTAGCTAACTTCACTGTAGATTTAGCTCTAAGTGATCTTGGTAAACGAATCTACACATTCTTCAACGCTAAGTGGTTCTTTGACGCGGTTATTAACCACTACGTAATTAACAAGGCTTTAGGTCTTGGAATGATTACAGCTAAAGTATTAGATCGAGGAGCTATCGAGTTATTAGGACCATTCGGACTAACTAACTCACTATACGGAGGTAGCCAAACAATTTCACGATTAGATACTGGAATTGTAACACAATACGCTCTATACATCATGATTGGTTTAATCTCAATCACATTATTACTATTCGTACCAATTCTATCAGGTATTTCACTAGACAACATCGGTGACCTACGACTGATCTTAATTTACGCAGCTGGTCTACTGTTCGCCTTTGGTAAAAGCGAAGTAACAGGCTCTAAACAATCTGCATAATCCCCTTTTTTGTCTCGCCCTGCTTTCGACAGGGGCGGCTATAAGAAATAAACATTACTTACAAATAATATAAGAAATAGTTATACTATCGCATGTATACCTAATTAAAGCGAGATTAGTTTAACGGTTAGAACGTCGACTTTACACGTCGATGGCAGAAGTTCGACTCTTCTATCTTGTATCTATTAGTTTATTTGTGGATTAGTTAAACGGTATAATCGCCGACTCATGATCGGCAGTTCTGGGTTCAATTCCCGGGTCCGCGTAACAAAGCATAGCTGTTTAGCCGTCAAATGAATAAAGCTGTGATAATGGATTGGTCATCTAGTGGTAGGATAACAGCTCTTCATGCTGTGCACGCAGGTTCGATTCCTGTCCAGTCTATTAGAGATCTAACATAAATAGGCAAAGCCTTAAATTACTCGCCCATTTTTAGAAAACAGCTAGGTTGGCTTGACGGCTTTTATAAGAGAACAACATGTTTAATTTACTAAACGGGTTAGTTTCTTATATTTAACGTTCCATAATAAAGATCTAGTAATTCCGGAAAGCAAGGCAGTAAAGAAAGCCCATAGATACCTATAACTAATAATATTAATCATAGCCTCTTGAATACTCTAAAGTATCGCTTGTTTCCCCCTCCTTTCGTTTCCCGCCCCTGTCGAAGGGAAAAGAACAGGAAAACTGAAATATTTACTATTTTGTAATAGTACATGACAGAGCAGCTCCCAGAGGATAAATACCGTACTCTATTTAATTTATTAAAGATTTTGTTTCTGTCATGCATTAATGGACTGTAAATAAGCCGCTTTCGACAGGCTTATTTAAAGCTGTACTTTTATACGTATTCTATTATATAAGAGTATTACGTGAGTAACCCTAAAAAAGGGAACAAATACAAGAATATGTAAGCAGGATTAATATAAATATAAGAGAGTAACATTACATTGAAGTACTAGACTGTGAGAATATATAAGAATATACTTTTTTTTTTAAACGCCAGATTAGTTTAGTGGTAAAACGTCTACCTTGTAAGTAGAAATCCTGTGTTCAATTCACGGATTTGGTATCGTATATATACATATGTCATTTATTCTTTTATATTATGCATATATACAATTTACTAAATTGGGTTATGGTCTAATGGCATGACGGGATTTTTTGGAGATCCACGATACTTGTTCGATTCAAGTTAACCCAAAATGATCCATTTAGGGTGTTTAGCTCAGTGGTAGAGCGTTTAGCTTTTAACTAAATGGTCGACAGTTCGAATCTGCCAACACCTGATTTAATTAAATTTATCATTTATAGAAGTAGTACATTGTACATAGGCAAGTATAACTTATGCCTCTGTTGTCTATAAATAAAGAAAGGATTTAATACATTGGGCAAGTCATCTGTTGGCAAAGTGAAGTCGATTGCTATTCGACCGTATAGGTACTCCCTATCTGTGAGTTCGAATCTCATCTTGCCCGTTTCATACTTATAGAAAGTATTACTCTTATAAGAATATATATTATAGGGGATATAGTATAATGGCATTACGCGGTGTTTGCATCATTGCGACGCTGGTTCGATTCCAGCTATCTCCAAATATATAGCCAAAGTAGCATAGTTGGTAATGCACTGGACTGAAGTTCTAGGTAGTGATAGGTTCGAATCCTTCCTTTGGCAGCTAGCAAATAATAGAAAATTAGTGTGTAATGTAATAATATGGGTAGTTTTCCTAGTTGGTTAAGGAGACTTACTGTAAATAAGTTAGCTGACGCTACCGCATGTTCGAGTCATGCCTACCCAATATTATAATTATATAAGAGACTAACAAAGTATCACACTACATTATGATATAGAGAATGGTAGGTTTCCTATTAAGTAGTTACTACATTAACTTCGGTGTACTCAATCCTTGAATACATCTTATACACAGCGGTAGATACTAGTATCTATTGCCTAGTTCTCTTACTACCCTCCTTCTTGTAGGAGGTAAGCTTACTCCTCCCTCTTCGACAGGGAGGCGGTGAGGCGATAAGGGAAAGTAGAATACAATCTGCTAAGTTTTAAAATATGACTACAACATACATGTTTGATAAATCTAACCGAACTAACATTATGTCAATGCAACGTCAAGCTATTTCAATCATTCAATCCTTCTTTGTTAAGTTCCAGACATTAGTAGGTAAGCCAGTATTTACTGTAAGTGCCGATAAGGCAGTTGTACAGCTATTCTACATGGGTACAGCCACTGATACTTTAACTAACGCAAGTATTGCAGCATTAGGAGATGCTCTTACACGGTGTTTCGGTCGAACAGTTGAGTTACGATTAATTCGTCTTAACCACTCAGCTCTAGACAGTTCAATCTTCGCTCAATACTTAACTGCTAACGCTGGTAAATATTCATTCAACCGTATCTTAGATATGCTGAAAGGAAGCTTACCAACAGTAGTTTCTGAAGGATCAGTAGATGACAGTACTGTAACTCCTACATCTCACATCACAGGAGTGAAAATCAAACTATCAGGACGATTAACCACACAACGTTCTGGTCCACGACAAACAGTACAAGCTGGACGACTAGGTTCATCAGCTAAAGGCCAATTTGGTACAGTTGATTATAGCAAACACACTGCTAAGAACAAGTTAGGTGCATTCACAATGAAAGTTTGGATTAGCCAACAAAGTCGATAGATAATTATTAACCTCCCCTTTTATGCGAGTATAAGAGAGGGACTAGTTATGTTAATAACATTGTTTAAGTTTCTATCAGCGCCTCGAGTATATTACCTCGAGGAGTGCCTTTATAGCTGGTTGTGGTTATATGTTGTATTATATTGTTAGTCTCTTATATATATAAATAAATCGGAGAATTGGGAATCGAACCCAAACGTTCTTCAACCCAAATGAAGCGCCCGGCCATTAGGCTTTCCTCCGTAGGATTTCTTATACTTATATTAAAAAAATAGGGGAACAATGTGGTATCATCAAGTCTAGCGACTCATTAGTATCACTCAGCTCACGTCTTGCAACGCTTACACATGTGACCTATCAAGGACGTGGTCTACATCCTGTCGCTTGCCTATCTAAATAAGCGCTAGCTTCCAAAGAACAGCTTCGATCTTATATGCTTTCAGATCTTATCCTTAACACATGTAGCTACTCTGCGGTACCATTATAACTAATTGCTATAAATAATAGCAGATACACCAGAGATGTGCACCTGATGGTCCTTTCGTACTAACCAGATGTTCTTCTTATTCTATATGTCCCACCAGAAGATAGGGACTATACTGACTCCTTAGTATTGGACTATATCACACCTATTGTTTAGCGGCGGGCTTGCCCGCCGTCAAAGGTATATTCATGTAGTCTCTAAGCATTATTGCTGCAAATAACTTTATTTATACACTGTAACCTATTATAGGTGGTATAAATTTATAAAGTGTTTTTGCATATAGAATATTTTGACGACGCGAGTCATTATATATTTACACGTCGTATTGAACCCAACTCACGTACCACTTTAATCGACGAACAGTCGAACCCTTCCCAGCTTGTGCACCAGGAGGATGTGATGAGTCGACATCGCAATTTACTATATATATATAGCGATCTTAATTTTTCAATTAAGTTAGATCATATCTTAATCCTAACTAGGACCTTAGCGTATGATCGTTGAGATTATAAATCTGCTGATTAGCCAATCTTCTAACTTTAATTCATATTTGAATATAGAAGCTCTAAGGCCGTCCCAGCATATAGCTAATAATAACTTAATATTTCTATCAAGCAACCCCGATGTATTAAGGTGCCAAACAGCGCTTACGATATGAACTCTTTCGCGCTATTAGCCTGTTATCCCTAGCGTAACTTATCCGTTGAACGATAGCTGTACCATAACATACTATCGGTTCATTATGCCCTACTTACGTACCTGATTGACCTGTCGGTCTTTCAGTTTAGCACACTTATGCCATTATGCTGTTATTGACTATACATAGTCACTTAGTCCCCGTCTAAGCTATGTGTACCTATTGGACCCCTCCGATGCTTTCTTGGAGGGTACCGTCCCAGTAAAACTACCCATCAGACACGTTCCCTACTCGCCCCTGCTAGTAGCGGGGCGCTATAGGTTAGTGCGTTTACGATTTGTTGAGGTCTCTCACTTACGCCTATTACCGAAGCAATAAGCTACCTCATACCTGTGACAAATGGTAGACTAACACAATATCTGACTGTAGTAAAGTTGCATAGGGTCTTCCCGTCTGACTGGTGGTAAACCGCATCTGCACGGCTAATTCAATTTCACCGGACTCAAGTTTAAGACAGTGGGGGCATCGCTGTTCCTTTCATGCAGGACCGTAATTGGCGGCCAAGGAATTTCGCTACCTTAGGATCCTTATAGTTAAGACCGTCGTTTACCTCGTCTTCAGGTTTCGAAGGCATACCATAAATACACCCTCAATCACCATATCACGAGGCACCGGACAGGAATCACAACCTATACGACCACGATTAGTGTTAGCAGGCTGCTGTGTTTTGGGTAAACAGTCGCACCCCCCGATTCTGTGCCACCCAAGTACAGATTGTACAAGGGCATCTCTTCTTGTCGAACGTACGAGATCATTTTGCCGAGTTCCTTAAACTTGATTATTCCGTCACCTTAGTATACTCTACCCGAGAACCTGTGTCGGTTTAAGGTACGGTAGCTATTGATTGCATTATTTTCCTGGACTCTTTAACAGAGCCGTTCTGCAATATTATCATCAAAGTGTCGCGTTGGCTAACCTCTTAGATACCGCTTCTCCTATATCAAATGATATAAGAATATAACCTGAGGAAGTCTAACTTGCCCTCAGAAACCTTTCTCTTTCGGTGTGAATGATTTAACATTCATTAGTGTTACTCATGCCAGCATCCTCACTCCAATTATCTCCAAACAATAAAATACTGCTCTTCATTGATATTGGACGCTCTGCTACTTATTAGTATCAAGACTCATTGATACTATACAATGGTATTAGTGTATTGATTAAGACCCGGTATATCTTCGGCGCACATAACCTAGACCACTGAGCTGTTACGCTTTCTTTAATTGATGGACGCTTCCAATCCCACAACATGGCTGTATTAGGTTACATACTTCCTTAATTTCACTTGTCAATAGCTTTGGGACTTTAACTCATTGTTTGGGCTGTTTCCCTCTTGTCATAAGACCTTATCACCCTACGACTCACTGCCAATAAATGCTTATGATCATTCCGAGGTTAACTGACCTAGATAGGACTTTCACATCCCCCTAGTCGACCTTCCCTAATTCTAATTAAGGAAAGTATGTCAATCAGTGCTGTACCTACCATAAGTTCTATATTGACGCTGCACTGCAATGCATTTCGCAGAGAACCAGCTATCACGACGTTAGATTAGCATTTCACTCCTAGCCACAGGTCATCAGAGCACTATGCAACGTACATCTGTTCGGACCTATATTCCTGCCCATGGCTAGATCACGTCGTTTCGGGTCTAATAATACAGACTTAACCCATCGATGCGCTCGGCTCGATAGTCGCTTTCGCTTGGACTTTTAATCTTGCCTGCATTATTAAGTTGCTGACCCATTATGCAAAAGGTACGACATCATAACTTAATACTCTGTCTGCTTATAGGATTGCTAGTTCAGGCTCTGTTTCACCAGTCATCGACTTGCTTTTAATCTTTCCTTCACAGTACTCTTCACTATCGCTAAACACATCATACTTAGCCTTGGAGGATGGTGCCCCCGTATTCGGACAGGTTTAATGCCGCCCTACTCACTAGCTACGAATATTTCATCATATGCTAGCTAGATGTAATAAGTAGTAATATCCACAGGACTATTACCTTCTATGGTGCGTAAAATACACATTATTCTTTCCAGAACATTAGATATACGTTCTTATTACTAGGCTATCCTGCGTTCGCTCGCCGCTACTGACAGGGTCTCGGTTGATTTCCTTTCCTAGACTTACTACGATGTTTCGGTTCAGTCCGTAGTATAATATTTGGTTTCCCATGAGATCGGACTAGTTTCAAATTACTAATCCTTTTAGTGTTTCCACTTCTCTTCTGATGTGCTTGCTAGACATCCCTAACAATCCCTTTAGTCACTTGATGATATATTCCACATTGTTATCGATACTTATTGTGATTACTAGTATAGTCATATGTCAGTTTCTTATAACAACCAAGATGACGTAATTATACCATATAAGAGAATAACGTTACATTGTGTCAACAAAGCTTATTAGTAACATGTAGATCACACATAAGCTCTAGTTAACATTTAAGTATGAAATTCAGAGATTAAGTGTTGATATAATCCATAATTTTGTTATTAATTTAATTAAGGGCTTAATCATGGCCCCGAACGAATGCTATCTGGTTGTTTGACACATGCAAGTCTACGGTTAGTTATCTAATCGTGGCGTACGGGCGAGTATAATTAGGAAGCTACCTCTAGGATGTCTAATAGACAATAGCGCCCGGCTAGGCCGGGCGAGAAAGAATCGTATTTCGCCTATTGATGCTCTTAATTCACAGCAGTTAGTTGGTGAGGTAATGGCTTACCAAGGCGATGACGTGAAGGTGCAGGATGAAAGTCTCAACACCCGCAGTGGAGAATGAAAAGTCCCACATTCTAATTTTAGAAGCAGCAGTGGAGGATCATCGTCAATGATCGTAAGATTGAACGTGCAAACCAGAATCTGATTTAAGTTTAGGCTTAACGGATGTAGTAAGGCAGGATAATGACCAGTCTTACTAATAGTCGCGACCAACCCCGGTGCCAGCAGTTGCGGTTACACCGGTGCGGCGAGCATTGTTCGTTGTGAATAGGCGTAAAGGGTACGTAGGTTGCACTTTACCATATTATTAATATAGGTAGAGAGCTAGAATCCGATAGGAGTAACCAGAATTTCGAGAGTAGTGCTGATATACTTTGATACTCGAAGGACTGCCAATGGCGGAAGCAGGTTACTAGGTAGAGATTGACACTGAGGTACGAAAGCGTAGGGAGCAAACAGAATTAGATACTCTGGTAGTCTACGCCCTAAACGATGAGTGCTAGAGCTCTCTGAATTGGAGGACTCTTAGCAAACGCAATAAGCACTCCGCCTGGGAAGTACAGTCACACGACAGAACACCAAATGATTAGACGGTCCCGAGAACCCGCAGTGAAGCATGACGCTTAATGCGATGACCCGCGCATAACCTTACCTACACTTGAATCCCGATACATTTCAAAACGATATTGGTGACAGGTGCTACATGACCCTCTTCAGCATGTGCTGTCAAGTGCTTGGTTAAATCCGCTAACATGCGCAATCCTTACTACTAATTATATACTTAGTAGTTTATAACTGACATAGTTATAGAGTAGGGCTAAGAGAGGTCCCCATGACCCCCATGTGTAGGGCTGCCGTTGTGCTGCGAAGACCTCAACAATATGATGCAACGCTGTGAAGCTGAGCTAATCACCAAATGAGGTCACACGAATTGTAGCCTGCAATCGGCTACATGAAATAGGAATTGCGAGTAATCGTGCAGTAGTGCGGCACGGTGAAAATACCACTCGGGATGTACTAATTACTCGTCACATCTGGAAAGAATCTTAACGGTGAAACCTGGTTGAGTACTCGCCCGGCTACGCCGGGCGTTAGAAATAGCCTATATCAGTAACTGAACTCTCAGTTGTTGAATACCTAGATTCAAGACATACAAGACTTTGTGAACTATTAACTTTGATTTGGATGAAGTCGAAATATAGGAGTGGCACGGGAACGTGCTGCTGAAAAATATAATACTAAAAATCCCCTTTAACTCAATATAAGAGATTAACGATATGAATAATAAATATATATATATATAAGAGACTAACATTATGATTAATATTCTAACTAATTTAGCATAGTTTCGGCTTTTTTTCGAAAAAAGGTGAGATTATTGGTTAGTTATTACCTTTATAGTTTATCTAGTAGCGGCCGATAAGAATATAACGTTGTATTAATAAAATGACTATATGTTGTTAATTCCTTATATTTTACCTTTGCTCCCCATTTTTGCCGGACAAAAAACGGCTAACAGGAAAAAAAGGGGATTAGTATGGTGCAATGTCGAATGCAACTAAGATACTTGGTACTAAGATAATCAGTGCAATTACAACTGGTAAGATACCAGTCCAACATGCTTGCATAAGTTGGTCATATCGTAATCGAGGCAATGTAGCCCGGAACCATACGAAGATGAAACAGAAGATACATGTTTTAAGAGCTAAAACAATACTTTGGATGTTAATGAATGTATCGTTAGGAACGATTTCTGGCATGATGTATCCACCAAGGAACAGAATTGCCGTAAAGGCAGACATTAGTACAATACTACAGTACTCAGCTAAGAAGAAGAAAACGAAGATCATACCGGAGTGCTCAGTAAAGAATCCGGCAACTAACTCTGACTCAGCCTCTGGTAGGTCAAATGGAGTACGGTTAGTCTCAGCTAATACTGAAATAAAGAAGATGATGAATAATGGGAATAATGGTACTAAGAACCAAACACTTTGTTGGCTCTCAATAATTGATGTGTAGTGGAATGTTCCTGTTAATAGGATTACAGCTAAGACTCCCGAGCTAAGAATTAACTCGTAACTAATCATTTGAGCTGTACTCCGAAGAGATCCAAGGAACGCATATTTAGAGTTAGCAGACCAACCCGCGAATAGAACTCCGTATACTCCGATTGATGAGATCGCTAATGAGTATAGGATTCCTAGGCTAAAGTCAGATAATGCTAAACCACTTCCGAATGGAATAACTGCCCAACCTAGTAGACTGAATACAAGACTGATAACAGGTGCTAGGAAGAATAAACTTCGAGTAGCGTGTTGTGGTACTACAGTCTCTTTAACTACTAGTTTTAAGGCATCGGCAAATGGTTGTAATACTCCAAAGTATCCTACTGTGTTAGGTCCTACACGTCGTTGCATACTAGCAAGAACTTTACGCTCGATGATAGTCATAAAAGCAACTGACAGTAAGATAGGTACTAATACAATAAGAATTTCTAATAGACTGTATAGTGCAGATAGCATAATTAAATTGATAGATAAAGTATAAAACGCTTAGCTTATTATCTGTATTCCTTCTGTAACGCCTATTTTTTGTTTTTGGGGAACCAAAAACGAAACAAAGCGACATTTTGGCCCCCCCTGCGTAGCAGGGGGGCCAAAACAGAGAAAAGCAGGGGAAATAGCTGGAGGAAAAGGAATAAATATCCAAAGAAAAGTTAAAGCATTTTATAAATAAAGAAAGTAAAGGGGATTTGTTTTTTGGGCGTTTTTGGGGAACCCAAAAAGCCAAAAAAAAGCCTCAAGCAAAGCCTGAGGACTAGCATGTAATGCTAGTATTATACTTGGCTGTCTAACCAGCTTAAGTATTTCTCTAGAGATACTGCCTCTACCACAATTGGCATAAAGGCGTGGTATACTCCACAGATCTCACTACATTGTCCGTAGTAAACTCCCTCACGTTGGATGATTACTGAAGTTTGGTTTAATCGACCTGGAACTGCGTCCATTTTAACTCCTAGTGAAGGGATAGCCCAATCGTGGATAACATCTTGTCCTGTAACAATAAATCGGATGTGTGTGTCAACTGGCACTACTACACGGTTGTCAACCTCAAGTAGACGTAATTGTCCTAACTCTAGGTCTGACTCTGGTACCATGTATGAGTCGAACTCAATTGACTCTCCGTCAGCACTTACGAAATCTGAGTATTCGTAACTCCAATACCATTGGTGTCCAGCTACTTTAACTGTCATAGTTGGTGAGATTACCTCATCCATTAAGTAAAGTAGTTTGAAACTTGGGAACGCAATAGCAATCAGAATTAAAGCTGGAGTAATAGTCCAGATTAACTCGATAAGAGTTCCGTGGTTGTGGTATTTGTGTACAATACCTACTTTGTTACTGCTGAATTTAATCATAATTACAGATAACATCCAGAATACTAGGAAACTGATAACAACCAGGTAGAAGAAGATAGTGTCGTGTAACTCAACGATACCCTCGAATGTTGGTGTAGCACCGTCCTGGAACCCAATTTGCCATGGGTAAGGAGCGTCACAGTGTAACGGTGATACTAGTGATAATAAGCTTGTGAAAATAGCCATATTTTAATATTATTACGCTCAAAAGCTCTATTGACATATTCGCCTTAAATTTATTTCAAGTAAATGGGTATAAATATGACAGCTTACCTTTCTCCCTGTGTCGCCTATTTTTGGCCAAAAACGCCCAAAAAACAGGCGCGTAGAAGCAGCAACTGTTAGACCACGGATTATAACCCTGATCATATTTAATTAGAGCAACTCTAGTATACTCGCTCAGATTTTATAAACTTCGAGCAAACTCATACTATTGCTTCCCCGTGTACCAGCTACTTTGACAGGTAAATAAGAAAACATAGTTAGAGTCTTTTTCTATTCTATTTATGGTTAATTTAATATAAGATAGAGACTTGTTATTGTTGATTGTAATGACGGCAGGCTCGCCCGCCGCTATAAGAAACTTACTCGCCTCGCAAGCGAGGCGCTATAAATGTACTTTAACGTCACATCTGTTTCGAGGCTCATTTTTGTTTTTTCTTTATAGTAGGAGCAGTGATATCAATTTTAATGTCATATTAGTCTCTTATACAATTATATTAGGCAACTCTATACAAAAAAGGGGATTAAATTGAACCTCATTTCCCCAGCCACTTTCGAACAGGGAAACCTCATTGTTATAAAGGAGGAAAAAGATTAGTGTAGGTCGATTGCGTCTCGTAGGTAAACACAAGTTAGAACTACGAATACGTAAGCTTGGATGAAACTTACGGCGATCTCTAGTCCTACTAGAGCTAAGAAGATAGCCATAGGTAGTAGTGCTACGAAGAACATTACGATACCTGATGTTAAGATAGGCCATAGCATTCCACTTAAGATTTTAAGTAGAGTGTGACCAGCAACCATGTTAGCGAATAGCCGTACTCCTAGACTGAAAGCTCGAGCTAGGTATGAGATTAACTCAATTAGTACTAGTAATGGAACCATTCCTAATGGTGTTCCAGCTGGTACGAAGAATGAGAAGAAGTGTACACCGTGTCGGTAAAGTCCTAGAATTGTAACTCCGAAGAAGATAGTGAAACTAAGTCCGATTGAAACGATGATTGAAGTTGTAAGTGTGTATCCGTATGGTACGTTACCGTTTAGGTTGGCAAGGATGATGAAGAAGAATAGTGAGTAGATGAATGGTAAGAACATCTCGTTCGCTGATCCAATTTGCTCCTTAACCATACCGTGTAATGAAGCGTATGATGACTCTAGTCCGATAGACCATCGGCTAGGTACAAGTCGTCGGTCGTTTGATCCAAGTACGTGTACTCCGATCGCTAATACTAGAACTACTAATGAGTAGAATCCTAGGTTAGTTAATGATAAGTTGATTCCTCCAAGTAATGGAGCGTTAAGAGCAACGAAAGAAGTTACCTCGAATTGCTCTAATGGTGATGTAAAGATTGTCATAATTTAAATTATTTATTGCTACTAGAATAGCTCTCTACTTAATTGAAACTATAATTAAAATTTATAGCCGTCATATAATACAAACATGTAGAGTAGTGACCACGGTCACTTATATTGGTTTTTATGTTGTGAAATGTTTGTCTCTTATAAACGAGAATAAATCACTATTATAATATAGGACCAGGGGGAATCGAACCACCATACTACAATTATCGGCTGTATGCTCTACCGTTGAGCTATGATCCCACTAATATTATATTCTTATATACATATTAGTAGACACAACAGTTATAAAACGTTAGTCTCTTATACTTCTCCTGTTCTCCGGAAAGAAAAAGGGGATTGTAATCTACTCGTACAGTAGAGTTGAAACTGAGTAGTGTAGATCAGTTAGAATGATGTTAGGGAATAGTCCGAATAGGAACATTGTGAATAGTAATGGTAATAATACCATGAACTCTCGTCGAGTTACATCGATAGCATATCCAAGGTATGGAGACCAAGATCCGTTACATAATCGTGCGTATAGCCAGATTGAGTAGGCTGCAGAGAATACAATACCTGAACTCATGGCGATTCCTACTAATGGGCTACGTTGTACGCTCCCCATCAGTGCCATTAATTCACCGGCCCAGTTTACTGTTAGTGGTGTTGACATGTTTCCTAAAATGAATAGGAAGAATAGGAATGAGAATACTGGCATGTATTGTGTTAGACCTCGGTAGTATCGGATAACACGTGTGTGGTAGCGATCATAAAGAATTCCACCTACACACATGAACATAGCTGGTGAAACAATACCGTGGGCAATTCCAAGTAGAATAGCTCCCTCGATACCTTGTAGTGTGTTAGAGAATAATCCAATAACTACAACTGACATGTGAGCAATTGATGAGTAAGCAACAAGAACTTTAAAGTCAGTTTGACGTAGTGTAGTTAATGAACTGTACACTAATGTTACAACAGCGATAGTTTGTACTAATGGTGAGAAGTAAGATGTTGCCTCAGGTAGGAATGGAATTAATACTCGTACGAAACCGTATGTAGCCAGTTTCAGAATTAATCCTGCCAGTACCATAGAAGCTGCAACTGGAGCCTCTACGTGAGCCCGACTTAGCCAGATGTGAACTGGTAGTAATGGAGTTTTAATAGCTAAACTTAGGAAGATAGCTAACCATAACCATCGTTGGCTTTCGAAACTGATGTCAGCTAATGATAGAACCTCAAAGTCAGTACTTCCAACGTGGTAGAAGATTACTAAGAAGGCTAATAGCATGAATAATGATCCGAATAGTGTGTATAGGAATAGTAGGAATGAAGCACGGATACGATCTGCACTTGCTCCCCAAACTCCAACGATAATGAATAGAGGAATTAATACTGACTCGAAGAATACGTAGAATAGTAATAGATCTAGTACTACGAATACCGCGATTAGAAGGCTCTCTAATACTAAGAAAGCGATCATGTAAGATTTGATGTTGTGTTTAACATTCTCCCAACTTGCTAAGATACAAATTGGCATTGTGAATGTTGTAAGTAGAACGAAGTAAAGTGAAAGACCGTCAACTCCCATGTGCATGTGCAGATAGCTAAGTTGGTTGTACTCAACAGTAAACTGGTACTGGCTTGAGCTTGAGTCGAACTCACCCCACATAATCATTGATAGAATGAAAGTTACTACAGTTGTAAGTAAAGCTACTCGCTTAACTCGTGAAATCTGTAGAGGAGTACTCTCAGACATAGGCGCTAATGTTAAAGCTCCTAGGAATGGAATAAGAATAAGTGCTGTAAGCATAATGTTTAAATAATAAATTTACCTCCTTTCCTGTTCCCCCCCTGGGGGAGGAAACAGGAAACTACCCTTAAAGTTCAATCCTATTAAGCAATAGAATTTTATGGCTCACGGCTGGGAAAGCTATAAAGCTGTCAAAAATGAATCTTGACGTTGTCTATTAGCTTTATGTTAGATATAAGAAACATACATTACATCTTCAAATAGTTGACTTTAATGCAATAGATTTGGGCAGTTTATCTCTTATATAGCTACAAATTCTTATAAAATAAAAGGAAGGTCTGTTTTGGGATTTATCTTTTCTATTACTATCTTAACTTAAGGTATTTAAGAAACAAGAGCATCTTTAGCGTAATTGGTAACGCGTCTCACTTCGGATGAGCAGATTATAGGTTCGAGTCCTGTAGGGTGTAACTTATAAATGGAGATATATACATCTATGTGTATAAGAATATGGTTATTGCTCAAACATAGCGCATGTGATGTAGTGGTAACATAGCTCACTTCCAATGAGTTCTCATCGGTTCGATCCCGATCTTGCGTATGGACTTATGATGTCATTTTGTTATGAAGTTATAATGTTATTCTCTTATACATTGATTACGTATTTACTCTTATATATTGTAAATACAAAGGTTGTCTGATCAATCGGTCTGCAGGATACGCAATGCTAGTTATTACACTATTATCTCTGTTAATTGCGGTACCGCTTTTTTCATCTAAAACATCGCCGAGCTATTCATCCAACACATCTTTTCCCGCGGGGCGGGAAACTGGATGGAAAATGCAGCTAACACGTGCGACTTCTGTAACATTCTTCTTGGCCGCGGCCTTATCGTTCAACGCTTACTACGTTGCAACTTTAGGATCCGGAGTGAGTCTTTACAGTGGATTATTCCATGTTAGCACAGTTTCAATGGCAATTGAGTTCTTTATCTTTATTGTCGGAGGACTAATTCTTCTATCATGAGCATCATCAGCATACACGGCTAACCTTAAAGGGGAGTCAGTGCGACCAACAATTGCTGAGTATCCAATGATCGTTGTATTCACTACAATTGGTGCCTCATTCTTAGTATCTAGTACGGATCTTGTATCACTGTACTTAGCTATTGAGTTACAAAGTTTCGCTGTATACATTCTTGCTGCTCTTTACCGGAACAACGAGTCTGCTACAGCTGCTGGACTGAAGTACTTCCTACTTGGTGCTTTATCTTCAGCCTTTATCCTTCTAGGATCTAGTTTAATCTACGGATACACAGGGCTAACAAACCTTGATGCTATCAGTAGTTTATTATCAGTTTCATCTCCATCAGATAGTATTACACAAGGAGTAATTCTTGGTCTTGTAATCATGACTGTTGGGTTCTTATTCAAAATTGCTTCAGCTCCATTCCACAACTGGGCTCCTGACGTATACGACGGAGTACCAACAATTGTTACAACTTGGTTAGCTGTAATGCCTAAAATCTCTATCTTCGTACTATTATTAACACTTAACTCATTAACTGATGGTTTAGGACTATCATTTGGTGATATTACAGTGAACGTATGGCAAGCTCTATTATTAGTTTGTTCATTATTATCATTAATCATTGGTACTGTTGTAGGATTAGCACAATTCCGAATCAAACGACTATTAGCTTACAGTACAATTTCACACGTTGGGTTCATGTTACTAGCACTAGCTGTTAGTGGACAAGAGTCAATCGACGCGTTCTTATTCTACTTAATTCAATACAGCCTAACTAGTCTAAACGGATTCTTAATCTTACTAGCCTTTGGTTACTTAATCTTTAGTTCCGGGCAAAGCCCGGAAAGCAAGAAATCAGCACAAAACAGTGACGTACAATTCATTTCACAACTAGCGGGACAGTTCCGACAAAACCCTGTTCTAGCTTTAAGTATGATCATTTGTCTATTCTCTATGGCAGGAATTCCTCCTCTAATGGGATTCTTCGCTAAGTATGCAGTTCTATACACAGCTATCCACAACGGATACTACTTCATTTCACTAGTTGCAATTCTAGCTAGTGTAGTGAGTGCTGCTTACTACCTACGAGTTGTTCGAGTACTATACTTTGACACAACAAGTGATAACACAGATGAGTCTTCTTACGACGCATCAGTAATCACAAGTACACACAGTTACCTAATTGCTGTTCTAACAGCAGCTATCGTTCTATTTGTACTACAACCATCATTAATCTTAAACAGCACTCAGTTAATGGCAATGTCAATCTATAGCTACTAATGACAATGATCGTTCTATTAATCTTTGTGCCTATCCTGGTTGCAATTCTATTAGCACTTAACGTACTATTGGCAGTTCACCGACCTGACACAGAAAAGGTAACTCCCTACGAATGTGGGTTTAACCCAATCTATGGTCAAGTACGGGCTCCATTTGCTATCCAATACTACTTAGTTGGTATTCTATTCTTAATCTTCGATCTTGAAATCGCTGTTCTGTACCCATTAGCTGTAACATTATACCAAGTATCAGTTTATGGATTCTGGGTTGCCATGATCTTCTTAGTACTTCTAACCGTAGGATTCGTATACGAGTTCGGGAAGGGAGCACTGAAATTCACTGATCACCGATCTTCAATTCACCGAGCCACAATCGAAGCACCTCAAGTTTAGTTGTTTGCTCAACAAGGCGAGTGCAAATTATAATCCCCTTTTTACCTATTTATTCTGTTTTATTTATGTGTCGTTACTAACGTTAGTCTCTTATATAGAATAACAGAGATACTTTAATAAATAAATAGAGTACGGTATTTATCCTCTGGGAGCTATGATTAATATTAGAGTGAGCTAGCATAGTATATATGAACTCTCTATAGTTTTTGTTTCGGAAAATTGACAAGTACTTGTTTTTGCCCTTGCTGGGGGGGCCCAAAAAAAGGGAAAGAAAATAACATCATGCTTTAAGTATGTTGATATAATGTATGTCTCTTATATTTAATAATAAACAATAAGTAACTTATCTTGGCCATATAGGGTAATATTTACCCATTTATTGGAAATTGCTCCTTAACTAAGTCACGCGTTAATTTGCCTGACTGAATACCTATTACCTCAATTTTAGGTAACTTACTCTCTCCTTCTGTTATAAAGCCTATTATAGACTGCGGAGGCTATATACATAATTAATACCTTATTTTACACGTAGGAGTTTGACCTACTCTTATTTCTAATCTGCTCTTTTTTTTTTTGCCCCAGCTACGCTGGGCAAAAACAGCTAACAAAAGGGACGGAATTAAACAGGAATAAGATTAATTTGTTTTAATCAAGATTGTCTTTGATTAAGGATAAATTAAGCAAATATACATTTATACTATGCGATTACTTAAATCACATCCAGTTTTAGGACTAGTTAACAGTTACATGGTTGACAGCCCACAACCGGCAAGTCTTAGTTACATGTGGAACTTTGGTTCATTATTAGGAGTTTGCCTAGTGATCCAAATCGTAACAGGAGTAACACTTGCTATGATAAGGGGCGGCTGCGTCCAATTCAGGACGTCAGCCGCCAGTGCGTAGCATAATATTCTATATGCTGGAACGTCTTTAATGTTTTAGTACTCATTGAGTAACAATCTAAAACTAGACAACTAGCAGGAATTCCCTCAGCGACTACATGAATATAAATACTGTTTAGTATTTAAGATATAGTCCATTTTTTCTCTCCCCCGTTCCGACAGGGGACAGTGAGATTCAAAGGCACTTACAAATCCTAGATCCTAGTACTGCTCTGCATTACTCTGGTGACTTTTCAGATCTTAACCTTCATACAATGTTAATGCCCTGGTTCATTACAGGACTTATTGACGCTGAAGGGACTTTTACTTGAAGTTTAAGTCGTAATAAGAAAGTCAAATTAGGTTGAACTATTGCACCTCGCTTTAGTATTTGTCTTCACATTCGTGACTACACTTTACTTCAAGCAGTGCAGCAGTTCTTTGGAGGTATTGGAGTGCTAAAAACTTCTGGTAAGTTCGTGTACTACGATATTAATTCAGTACAACAGTTAAATGTGCTATTTAACCACTTGAGCTTATACCCACTCATGACCTTTAAACGGTACATGTATTACATCTTCTTAATGGTATTTGATATTTACTCTAAGAAGGAACACTTAACTCCTCAAGGGTTTATGTTATGTGTAGCGTATATTAATAGTCTGAATAAGGCTATTAAACCTCAGGTTCTTAGTACAATTACTGGATCATACGGTCCATTACCAGAGTTGGTACTACCGCTTATTCCAACGTCTATCTCTTATACCTTAAATCCTTATTGAGTTTTAGGATTTGTATGTGGAGAAGGTACATTTACTTTCTTCAAGCGGACTCGTACTAATGCTGCTGGCATTACTATCTTTGATTACACCTTTGTGTTCGAGACTAGCCAATTACCTTTAGATACGTCATTACTAATGGCTATTCTAAGTATGATTGCACCAGGAAACCTATATTCACATGTAGGATCTGTATCTCGAATTCGAGTGGCTAACATGGATGTTCTTCAACACTACGTCTTACCATTCTTTACACATTATCCTTTACCGGGGTATAAGGGTCTTCAATACCAAACTTGGCTTAAGGCCGTAGAAGTGGTTATTGCAGATCGTAAGTATAGCAAAGGACGGGAAGTTATCTTAACCCGTTTAGTCAAAGACCTGGCAGCTTTATAACTCACTATATAGGGAAAAAGGGCACTACACACCTAACATTGATCTTGCATTCATCAGTGTAGAGCACATTATGCGTGACGTTCACTACGGATGGTTAATCCGATACCTACACGCTAACACAGCTTCATTCTTCTTCATCTTCGTTTACCTACACATTGCTCGAGGTCTATACTACGGATCATACCGATCACCACGAGTTCTACTATGGTCTATTGGAGTAATTATCTTAATCTTAATGATTGTTACAGCATTCCTTGGATACGTACTACCGTACGGTCAAATGTCACTTTGGGGAGCTACTGTAATTACTAACCTAATGTCAGCTATCCCATGGATTGGACAAGATATTGTTGAGTTCCTATGGGGAGGTTTCAGTGTAAACAACGCTACACTTAACCGATTCTTCTCACTACACTACTTACTACCTTTCATCTTAGCTGCTCTAGTATGTGTACACCTTATTGCACTACACGAGCACGGAAGTAGTAACCCATTAGGAGTATCAGGTAACACTGATCGATTACCATTCCACCCATACTTCACATTCAAAGATCTAGTTACAGTATTCCTATTCTTACTAGTTCTTGGAGTAATGGTATTCTACGCTCCTAACTACCTAGGACACAGTGATAACTACATCCCTGCGAACCCAATGCAAACACCTGCATCAATTGTTCCTGAGTGGTACCTATTACCATTCTACGCAATTCTACGATCTATCCCTAACAAGTTATTAGGAGTAGTGGCTATGCTTGCTTCATTACTGATCTTACTTGCAATGCCTATTGTAGATACTTCACGTGTACGTGGATCACAATTCCGACCACTAATGCGATGGGCCTTCTGGTTATTCGTAGCTGACTTCTTTGTACTAATGTACATTGGTAGCCAACACGTTGAGGAGCCATTTATTACTGTTGGAGCTCTTGCCACAGCGTTCTACTTCAGTTGGTTCTTAATTGTTGTGCCTGTAATCGGTATCGTAGAGAACACTCTACTAGACATCGCTACAGAGCCTAAATCATAATTTAATCCCCTTTTTGCATTATATAAGAAACTAACAATAAGTAGTAATTCTAGAAGTCACAGGTTTTTGCCCCCCCCCGCTTTCTTTCTAACAAGGGCAAACAAAAACAGAATTTACAGTGAGACTAACATTGTTATCTCTTGTTGGTTTCTTATATAACAATTTCATAAATAAGAGCCCATCACTCTTTCTCTGCTCATAAACAAGTAGGGAACTCCTATTTCCCTGTAATTTATAAAACTAGGGAAGTGTAAAGGACTAGTAAATATTATATTTTAAAGAAAGAAGTATTTAAACGTGAACAGAACAAAAAAAACTTATATATTCATATATGACTCGATGACTTTTTAGTACAAACGCCAAGGATATCGGTACACTATACCTTATCTTCGCCGTGTTCAGTGGTATGTTAGGGACAGCCTTCAGTGTGTTAATCCGTATGGAGTTAGCATCACCTGGAGTACAATACCTACAAGGAAACCACCAACTTTACAACGTAATCATTACAGCTCACGCTTTACTAATGATCTTCTTCATGGTTATGCCAGCTCTAGTAGGTGGTTTTGGTAACTACCTAGTGCCAGTACAAATCGGAGCTCCAGATATGGCGTTCCCTCGACTAAACAACATTAGTTTCTGGTTACTACCTCCTTCATTAATCCTACTATTAGCTAGTGCTTTAGTAGAGCAAGGAGCTGGTACTGGATGGACAATTTACCCACCATTATCAGGAATCCAAAGCCACTCAGGTGGATCTGTTGATTTAGCTATCTTCAGTCTACACCTATCTGGTATTAGTTCAATGTTAGGAGCAATGAACTTCATCACTACAATCCTAAACATGCGACACCCAGGAATGTCAATGCACAAACTTCCTCTATTCTGTTGGGCGATCTTCATTACAGCAATCCTACTTCTACTATCACTACCTGTTTTAGCTGGAGGTATTACAATGCTACTAACTGATCGTAACTTCAACACTTCATTCTACGACCCTGCTGGAGGAGGAGACCCAATCCTATTCCAACACCTGTTCTGGTTCTTCGGACACCCAGAGGTTTACATTCTGATCATCCCTGCATTCGGAATCGTATCTCACGTAGTTGCAACATTCTCAGGTAAACCGGTATTCGGATACTTAGGAATGGTTTACGCTATGTTCAGTATTGGAATTTTAGGATTCATCGTTTGGAGTCACCACATGTTCGCTGTAGGACTTGACGTTGATACTCGAGCTTACTTCACTGCTGCCACAATGATTATTGCCGTTCCAACAGGAATTAAAATCTTCTCATGGCTAGCTACATGTTACGGTGGATCATTACGATACACTGCACCAATGGTATTCGCATTAGGATTCATTGCACTATTCACAATTGGAGGTCTTACAGGAGTTATCCTTGCTAACGCTTCATTAGACGTTGCAATCCACGATACATACTACGTGGTTGCTCACTTCCACTACGTTCTTTCAATGGGAGCTGTATTCGGAATGTTTGCTGGATACTACTTCTGGGGACCTAAGATCATTGGTAAAACTTACAACGAGCAATTAGCACACATCCACTTCTGGACAATGTTCGTTGGTGTTAACGTATTAGCACCATAATGTATTTATAAACTGGAACTAGCGATAATTTACACCTTAAATAAGGGAATAGCTAAATATTTAATTCTAGAATCAGTTGGTATGTTACCTCAACGACTACACAATACACTAAGCGTCCGTCATGACTTAGATGATATAGTCTGAATGTTATTGCTTAATAACGAATAACATTTGTAACCTTACTTTCTTCCCTCAACACTTCCTTGGACTGGCGGGAATGCCTCGGCGTATCCCTGACTACCCTGACGCCTTCGCGGGATGGAACCTTATCTCAAGTTACGGTTCAATCATTTCAGTGGTAGCTACAGCTATCTTCCTTTACATCATTTGGGATCAATTTGTACACGGTAAAGCCGTTTCAAACAACCCATGGGCAGTACCACAATTCTTCACAAGTACTCCAGAGTTCTTAAGCGGACCACAATACGCACACTCATTAGAGTGGACTCTAGCTAGCCCAGTACCATTCCACTCATACAACACACTACCTGTACAATCATAGTGCAAATAGTAAGCTTTTTCAATAAAGCAGTGGAAATTAATCCCCTTTTTTTAACAAATTTTAACACCAAGTCTCAAACCGTATACTAGAGGCTCCGGCTGTTTTTGGGGTTCCCCCAAAAAAGGAGCAGTATACATCTGGTTATAAGCTTTCAAAGTATAACAAACCAGACGAGGCACGCTTACTGCCTTTCTATTTCCAATATTAGGAGTCACTCGCCCCTGCTAAGGCTAACATATCAATGTTAAAGCTAAATCAACTAATTAAATCATGCCACAACTATTACCATTTTACTTCATTAACCAACTATCATTCGCATTCCTAGTACTAATCACTCTAGTTTACGTATTTGGAACTTACATCTTACCAGCCTTCGTTGAGCTATTTGTAACACGAATGTACATTACTAAACTATAATTTATAGCTTTAGTTTATGACCCATTTACGGCTGCTTATAGTTCTAGCGCCCTCCCGCTTTATTTATAACAAGAGTAGCTGGGTTAATCCCCTTTAGTTTCCCGCCCCTTTAGTTTCCCGCCCCTTTGACAGGGAAAAGCCATGATTGCATTTATGAAAACATATAAGAGAAATACAAGTAATAGCAAGTAATAAGCACCCGGATGTCGCTAGCTTCTTTGACTTCGACAGCGAGTCCTTTTCAAACATGTTTATAAATATGAACATAATATAAAGGATTGTTAAACCCTCAATAGCGCCTCGCTTGCGAGGCGAGTAAGTTTCTTATATGTTTAATTTCTGTTTATTTTATAAAAAGGGGGTTAATAACCTCGGGCTTGTCCGAGGAGAAAAAAGGCGTGTGAACTAAGATCCCCACCAGTAGATTGAAATGTATAGGAATAACCAAACTACGTCAACGAAGTGCCAGTATAGAATAGCAGCCTCGAATCCTAAGTGGTGGTGGTCTGTTAGGTGGTATGATAGAATTCGGAAGAATGCTACCGCGATGAATAGTGTACCGATAATAACGTGGATACCGTGGAATCCAGTTGCAAAGAAGAATGTTGACCCGTATGCTCCATCCGCAATAGTGAATGGTGCCTCGTGGTACTCTAATCCTTGAAGAGCTGTGAAGATAACAGCTAGTACAACTGTAATGATGATTCCTAGGATTGTTCCTCGTCGGTTACCCTCAATTAATGAGTGGTGTGCGTAAGTTACACTTGCTCCTGATGAAAGAAGTAGAACAGTGTTAAGTAATGGGATCTCGAATGGGTTAAGAGGGTCAATACCTGCTGGAGGCCATGCGTTTCCTAACTCTACAGTAGGAGCTAATGCTGAGTGGAAGTCTATGTGTTATCGACTAACTTTGCTTAATCGGTGGAGTTGACTGGTGTGGAAGTATGGTGAAATGTGATCTACCACACGTTGAGGATCGGAAATTGCGAGTTTCTTACCTCCCATAACTAGCTTAGAATCCAAATCAAGTTTGGACTTCAATACAACGATTAACCGTTGTCGTTCAGCCGAGTCTAATGGAGATACTCCAATTACGAAGCGGTTGTTAATCCACTGACCATTTCGCATTGCTCAAAATGCTAATGTGACCCAGTCAAAGTACTCCTCAAAATGAATTGGAAGTAAGTGTAAACCCTCGTGTTGCCAGTGCATCCGTAAGATGTAAAGGTAAAATGAATCCAGGCTTACACCTGCTAAAGATCGCGATGCTCCGTTGATTGAAGTAGGACGAATAGGGTGCCACTCTAAGTAAGGAGCAAAGAAATCCATTAATCACTGAAGGAATACTACATCCGTAGAAGACAATTTAAGAACAGTAGACCGTGGAAAATGCCAATTGTTAGGCCCTTTAAGTAAGGTTGCCCCACTACTGCTAAGTAATCCCATTAGTGCCGAGTAAGCCAATCGAGGCAGTACACCTTTCTGGTCCTCAGAGGGCATAGGCAATACCTCTTCTGAAAGAGTTCGAGGCTTATTCCCTGAAAAATATTGAGTTACTAGCATAGCGGAAGATTCCAGGATCACTGTATGATCAAATAAATTAGACAAATGCATAGACGAATGGAAGTCGATAATTGTATGTAGACTATATTTTGTGATGAAGCGTCATCACCTAAACGTGTAGTCTTTGAGTTATTATTAACTGCTAGTAGATTCCTATTTATAAGATTGTCACTAGTAATTAGTACTTATAATCATGAATGTTCCTGGCATATAGTTTAATTGGTTAGGCTCACTTCCTTTTGAAGCCCAGAAGATTGAGATGAAGAAGAATACCTCACTGATAATGAATAATGCTACACCAAGGTTAAGACCTTTTTGTACAGCAAATGTGTGGTTTCCTAATAGAGTTCCCTCTGCTACAACGTCTCGGAACCATAGAGCCATTGAGCTCACAGTTGTGATGAATCCGATGATAACAAGGAATCCACCGTTAGATACTCCGTTGAAGTACATTGCAGCGGCCATAGTTAGGATTAGTAATGAGAATGAAGTTAGTAACGGCCATGGTGATGGAGTTACTAAGTGGAAAGGATGTGCTTGGAATTGTGCTCGTGATAGTTGCATAATTAAAGATTTTATAGAATCAGACAATAATAGATAATGTCTATTATTACTAGGGTCCTTGAATTAATCAAGGCAGCTGTTAGCTTATGATACTCCTCTAGTTACGGCACAGTTGTGCCCTCCTTTCCCCAACTTATGATCGGGAAAATGTAGAGGATGCTTATGCCATAATTTTTAATTATATATTGTCTGTCTCTTATAGTTTATTAATCGGATAAAATAGGATTCGAACCTATGGTACCGGAAAGGCACACCATATTTCAAGTATGGCACATTCGACCACTCTGTCATTTATCCGAAAATAGAGTAGCGGCTGTTTTTGGGTTCCCCCCAAAAAAAGGAGCCGCCGATACTATTCTTATATAGTTTATAATTACTGGTCTATCTCTTATAGTCGTTTACTTTGTTTCATTTATTTTTGCTACTGCATTTTTGGGGTTCCCCCAAAAATGACCCAAAAAACGCAAAAACGTAGCTAAAACAACATATAAGAGTAAGTTATAACTTTTGCTTTTCCTTTAATGACTGTAAATTCGCCGAAGGCAGCGAATTTAAGGGCGATAAACAGCAAGTATGCTGGAACTGGTAGACAGGTGGTTCTTAAGCAACCATGACGATACGTTGTATGGGTTCAAGTCCCATTACTTGTAAATTAAAGGAGGCTAATATAAGAGACAGACATAACTTCACAGGAATGGCTTGATTCGAACAAGCTCCGCGAGACTTTGGAGATCTGCATGCTACCATTGACACCACATTCCTATCAATACTTGGTTAAATTTACCTCCTTAGCGCCCCGCTCCTTTGACAGGGGCGAGTAAACAAGGGCAACACGAATCGAACATGTATTGGCGAATTTGAAGTTCGCTATTCTACCATTGAACTATACCCCTAGCCCACCACCCCACCAGCAAAGCTGGTGGGGCAAGCTTGACCTTACGGTCTTTTATATCAGTTCCTTATAAACTATAATTATTACTGATAGCTATATTTATAAGAGAATAACAAACTATAATTATTACTGATAACTATATTTATAAGAGAATAACAAAGATACTCTTTGATCAAATGGATAAGAACAGCATGTTTAGGTCAGAGAACCTAGGCCTCTGCTGCAACTTAGAGCCCTGTCTGACTATCACCTAACCGACTGTAGATCTAGTGTCTATAGAGGCGCTGAGAGTATTGTAACCTAGAGTTACAAGGTAATTATTTACTAGGTGACAAGGCTATTTATCTATTAATCATGACACCTGTAAAAGCTGTTATCCGTAATGGTCGATTTGTTAACAAGACACCGGACGCTATTTCTTACCATATGCATTTGGAAGATAGTAAACGTTTGAGCAAACTTCAAGCAATGTACCGGAAATACGCTATTGTATACGGTCTACGCAGTAACATTGACAACCGTATTTATATTGGGTCTTCATTAACACCAGGATTGCGATTCCATCATCACCTTATTACGGCCTCCCGGTCTAATTTTAATCTACAAGCAGCTATTGCCGAGCATGGGCTAGAAAACTTTACAGCATTGGTTTACGCTAAATTTGAGTGGAATCGTAATGATTACGAGGGAACGAAGAAGTTCTTACTTCAACAGGAACAACTAATCATGGATCAATTTCCTCGAGAACAGCTATTCAATACTAATAAAGCCGTTGCTTAATTTATTTAATCCCCTTTTTAGTAATCAGCAGTCTTATAGATGTATTGATTATGTCAATACATCAAGCTTGCCCACCAGCGAAGCTGGTGGGGGGTGGGGCAACACGAATCGAACATGTATTGGCGAATTTGAAGTTCGCTATTCTACCATTGAACTATACCCCTAGCGTTAATAGGGCTAAGAGGGGATCGAACCCTAAATCAACAGATTTGCAATCCGTGTGTAGTACCATACTACCGCCTCAGCCCTTTATATTATTTTTATATAAAAGAGAGAAACAAATAAACCTAACACTAGAAGAATCGAACTTCCATCATTAAATTAGGAATTTACTGCTCTACCGTTAAGCTAAGCGTTATAAACTATCCTTTTATAGATAAAATGTTGCTAAAAGAGAATAACAGATCTTTATCTAAAAAAAAAAGGGGATTATGATTTGCTTGTTGCTGTAGCTGTAGGAGTAGGACTCATACATAGTACGATAGGTCCAACCATAGCAAGTAAGAAAATTACACTTGCAACTACTAACCATAGTGAAGCGTATGTGTATAGACCGTGACCAATACTCTCGATTTGAGTAAAGGTTGTCATTGTGCTATCTGCAACTACTGGGTTGAATGC
>Ga0209071_1000232_pt1 | contig 31401 bp, 35 predicted proteins | sample CoawatmetaG10DNA_2_FD_187513 | JGI IMG/M metagenome (GOLD analysis project Ga0209071, IMG submission 187513) | Marine microbial communities from the West Antarctic Peninsula - Coastal water metaG108-DNA (SPAdes) (version 2) | ecosystem: Environmental > Aquatic > Marine > Coastal ... | reverse complement strand
GGATATTAGATAGCTGTAGCAAACCTATTGTTAGTTAATCAAAGTTATAGTATGTTCAAAGAGCTAAATAGCGTAGGTTTTCCGAAGTCACTTCGGGGTATTGGTCGAGGGCAGTAGTATGACGAAAATTGCGTTTGAATGGGGAGAGAAGTTCATTCTTCTTGTTATCGGTGTTGGGGCCTTCGTGGCCGCTTTGATTGAAATATATACAGCGATAATTCACTATGACCTGCAAATAGAGAAGTTATTCACACTTTTTATCTACGCTGAAATCATCGGTATGGTGGGCGCATATACAAGCTCTTCAAGAATCCCAGTAACCCTGCCTATTATCATTGCGATAACAGCACTTTGCCGTTTAATAGTGATGCACGGTAAAGATATGGATGCCTTGGTTCTTATGGGTGAATCAGGCTCTGTTCTTCTGTTATCAGGCGCTGCATATATCATGAGCCTAAAAGGAAAACTAAGCTTAGAGAAAAAGAAGCTCCATTGAATTAGACTATATTGTCGCCAACACAGCATAGAGCGCGAGTGACTTTTTCATACCTTCTTACTCAGTATGAATTTCCTCAAGTATCAATGCCTCACGGTTGCCGCATGGGCTTTAAAGCCACCTTTAGACTTAGGACTCAAGCCAATAAAGGTACGGCAAACACTGGTTGGCTCTGCGCCAACACCTATAGGTTCCAATAACATCTATTGTTAAGTAAGAAAATTCACTGCGCCATTAAATTGCCAAGGTTTTACTCACTGTATCAAAAATATATTCCTGCTCACCACCATCCAGTATTACTTCAAATTCAATATGAGAATTTCCATTACCAATGTCGCGTTCAAACTTAGCCATCGTCACCTTACTTTTTGGTTGGTTTTCAATGTTTTCAACAATATCGACAAACTGGTTATTGGCACAGAAAAAGTCTTCAATCTTAGAAGGCTCATTTTCATCTAATCCAACAGGTTATTTGCCATAAATAAGGGCAATGATAACTGCAACTAATAAAATCACTGCCACAGCAAAGAGCGTGGTCTTTGGCATTATTTTTCTTCCTATTTAGATGGCTGCATTTTATTCAGCGGTTATTGAAATAACTGACAAGGATGATTGGTTCATTACAAAAAACCTGAATTTGGTGATTAGTCCAGACCCTTAACCCCAAAAGCTTCCTGTTTACGCTATCGAGTGACTAGGGACAGTTTTAGAAAAGCATTAGACCAAGAACCTAATGCAGTACCGCCTTCACTAATAGGCTAACCAACCAAGGAATGGCGTTATTATTACCCTGGTTACCCAATTATATATGGGTATTGATGCCTTCTTCCTTCTCAGCATTAGCTCTCATCCGACCGAGTAATGTTTGGTATCAACCACAGTTTTTGGTTAATCGCCTGCACCACATTAGATCAATACACTTGCTAAGTTAATAAAAAGCATAGTAACCGTCATCAGTACACTGGCGTTATGCAGACGTTTGAATGACTTTTCGTTATTTTCATCACGGCTTTTATTAGTCATTGGAATTAACCCATAAGCCAGTGTAGCTAAGGCAAATGTGGCGACGCCTATGTAAGCTTGCGTATTCATATCTGACACTACAGAAGCTAGAGTATTTAACAAACCCAAAATTGACAGCAGGATAAAAAACTTAGGGAATACCTTACGTAGAAGTGGGCCTGAACGATCAGGCCCCAAGCCACCAAACACAGTGGGCGCAATTATTGTAGTTTGAAATAAAATAACTCCTACTGAAAGACCGCTTAAAAATAATGGCAGATTGCTTAACATGTGTAATCCCTGCTTTATAAAAAATGTATCAAAAAAATTAGTTATTCGCCTACAGTTTGGGCTTTGAAACCTATTCCAGTTCAAACGCTCGATAGGCTTTTGCTTGCTTTACTAGGGCTGTGCGAACGTTTTTTTCGCTATAGCATGGTTCGAGAAAAGGCACAAAGAACTGAGTGTCTGTGGAAAGAATATAATAGCCATCAGTGCACAAGGCCAACATTTTTGCGCTAGGATCGACAATGTTGAATACTCCATTTAATGCTGAGCAGATAACATTAGAGTGGTCTTGATTCATATGCGCAATCATTGGTTTCTCGCCGTTGTGCCACTCTGGGGTTGGGGTAACCCAGTGGGTTGTGTCTAGCCAACCAATTTGACCAAAACCACCGATCCATCTAGCCTTCAGTATGTTTAATTTATACAAGTGGAACCCATGTATGTGGGAGTAACTTTCACTTTCAGGGGAAAGTTTAAAGAATCTTGTTTGGCAGGCTTCCACCTCATTACTTGGGATCTTAACTAGGTTTCCAATTAAACTGAGCCTGGCGCTGTTCTGCTTATCACCTTCTGGATTGACTGAAAATATAGTGACACAGCCTCTTGAGTCACTAAGAATATTTTTTGTATGCTCTGCAATATCACTAATATATATAAATAGCGCCCTATTACTATGGGAGACGAATGTGACAAAGCTACCAAAAGGGTAGCCATCTGTGCTTTTTGAAAGCGTTGATAAAACGGCCGTGTTACTAGACCTAAACAGATTAACTGCATGTAGTTCGTACTGAGTGTTAGATGTATTCATAACTAGTCGTAATTAATTGACAATAAATATAGTTAGCGGGCTATTGGCTAACCTTAGCAAAAGCCTGAGCACAAAACACCGGATACAACCTGTGTTGAGATAGTCACACATTAAAATAAATGATAATGATTCTTATTATTGATTGCAAGTGATATTAAGGTTAATTTAAGCGCTGCTTCTTCAAACTAACTGACCTTAGCTGTTTATAGAACGTGTCCTAATAACCATGCATAAAACTTTAAGTTGTGGCCAAATATTACTTGCAGTCACGAATGAGAATGATTATCATTAGTGGGTAGTATTTAAAGACTTGACATAAAGGCTGTATCAAAATGATTAACCAATTACTCACCGAATTTTATCTCAGCCAGTGGCAAGAAACTGCACCATTGCCTGCCCAACCTAAGAGAAAAGTAGACCCGCTGGTACAGCTACAACATCAAAATACTGATCAATCTAAGTCTTTCGATGAAGAGCAAGAGGATGCTTATTGGCTATAAACACTTACCAGCCAATGAGGTAAAGCCAGGCGGTATAGAATTAAAGCCACATTTACCAAGGGCCACCTCCGCCTGGAACTACTTTAATCACGATGCCAGTATGCCTAAAATTCGTTACATTCTGGTGGGTCCATGGCCACATTTTTTAGCAGAATTAAGGAGCGCGGTCGCATTTTCCAGATGCCTATACCAGGCCAAGCCGCAAGGGAATTGCCAGAACTCCAGAAAACCCATATGGGCCGGGTTACCCGCTTACTGAACCTACTCTTGCCCTTGAGCACTTACCAATGCACAATAACAAATCACCCTAAATGATAATGATAATGATAATGATTGCTATTAATAATAAATTTATCTAAACTTAGGAAGGTCATTTTAACTTTCGTTTTTAACGCGTTTAATTAGGCATTTTAATGAGGATTTAGAGTATGAAAAAATTACTAACGCTAGCACTTTTAATTCCTGCGTCAAACAGTTTTGCACACACTGATAGCAGCGCATTGTTGCTCCATGATTTTACATTTACTGGTCAAATGCTGATAATGATATCAATTATCCTAAGTATACTTGCGGTCAAAAGTTCCCATGCTTAATATTCCCACTGTTCGCGCCCATTGCGATATTCCTTGCAAAATTTATGACCCTGCAACGGCTCAAATTGCGGCCCTTAGTGTTGTGCGCCTTATGGACATAATTGCGGAGCTAGCTGAGCACCCAGACAAGGACAGCGCTGCTCAATTAGCTCGATTGGTCGCGCAAAAAGAAGTTCATGCTGCTCAGGTTAAACATGAGGTAACAACTATATGGGGAGATTACTTTAAGCAGCCCCAGATAGAAAAATTTCCGGACATTCATGAAGTTACTCACCAAATTATGCAGGCCGCATCAAAGTGCAAGCAAGGCATCGCGCGACAAGATGGCATTATCTTGGTGGAACAACTAAATCGGTTTTCAGAGATATTCTGGCACAGTAAAGCGATGGTCACACACCGCGTTTTTGCTCCATACCCACCGGCACTTGAGGTTGTCCATCCTTACTTAAAAGATGCCTAGAATGTTCCGTGTTGAGGGAGACAGTATGATCCCTCTTTTCGCTTCTGGTGACTTAGTGGTAACTTTTAATAGCCGCGCAAAAGTAGGCAACATTGTAGTGATGGACTTGCCAGATTATGGCTATGTGCTGAAGCGATTGGAACAGGTTAGAAAACAAGAGGTCATACTGTCTAGTGACAATAACGAAATATTTTCTTCTTGCTGCGGCGTTTGGCAGTCCAAAAACCACCTAATTGGCAAGGTCCTATTTAAGGTTAATATAGATAGCAGAGCTTACATTAAACTACAACACTCATTACAGAAACTGTCCCGTATGGGCAAAAAGACTGCATCTAAATTATGTTAAAGAGCAACCCATTAGTGCAGAAGTTTCGTCTTATCAAGCCGTGTTGACTCTGCGTAAACAGGCGCCAAAAACGAACGCCCTGTTTGATAATCTGGGCGGTTTATGTCGTGTATAGCTACTAAGGGCTAGAGCTTGTAGCCTACTATACCCCTTAGTGATCGCTTTATATTGAGCAGGCTCATCCCAAAACCTGTTCTTTTTTTGATGCCAGCGCGCTTCGCCAGCACCGCATTCGTCAGTCCTCTAGTGCTACTATCTGCTCACGTATTTTCTCAGCTTCTTGGGTGGTCATAGAGTATCCCATGATGTCCCCTTTGCGCTGAAGTTGCATTGCGTCAAACAATAGTTTTTCATATTGTTTTTGTAGTTTTTTAGCTGGGTCTTTTTTAAACAATCCAAACATTAAATTTTACTCTTTGTGGTTAGTCTAGTTTTTACTTTAAGGGATGAATTGGCTTTTGGTCGGCGTTGCATAAAATTATTAGCCTAAAAGTAATTGGCTTCAAACGGCCAGGGAGCAGACTATTACTCTCCTTTGTTCAAACAAATATGTCTACATTCACTAACCCATCAATGCCAGGTAAAGGCTGAAGCTTCAGCTTTCTGCTCATCTTGGCTACAGTTTACAGTTGTCATATTGTTTGCTGGGAAATCTTTCCAGAACTTTACATATGCCTCGGGTAATACTTAGGTTCAAAGTTACCTTGTTCCCACACCTAAAAGCCTGCCTAAGGTTTTCTATATTGCCGGTTGTGCTCGCTCCATATATTAGAACCCTATTGTTAAGTTTTTTGAAGCAACCCAAATTTAGGTGCTTGTCCAGTATTTGAACACCGAAAATTACAGACTTGAGTTATTGAACAGCAAAATTCATGTTAAGAAAAAGCTAGCTAGTTATGATGTCTAACAGTCTAAAAACGCTGAAGTATTGCCTCTAAGAGAAGGTAGAAAACCAAGGAGTGGTTTCTTGAATGCACACATAAAAATCTCACTGTCAGATGTTCGCATCATGATTCTAAGCGAGTACCCTCTGTCTACGGAAGAGCATGGCCATCTTTATTACCATGGAGATGGAGTAGATAAAAGCTTTGAGGAAGCTTACGTCTGGTATCGTATCGCCCAATGTGCGGGTAATCGCAGTGTGGACTCAATTGTTAGCCACCTTAGCTCTAAATTAATGGCATCTACATGTCATAAGCTGTCATCTAGGGCATTACATATTTATACGAGGGCGCTTACCCATTAGTTTATAGAGCCCGTTACGCTATTTTCATAGCATCAGAGAAACCACCGTCCCAATAGAACAGAAGGTTATCTTTCATCCATAAACACTAGATGAAAATTGAAAAAAATGTTCACTAATTGAACACTAAAAGATGTTTATGGAAGGTTTAATTACTCTACTATGATCAAGAAAGTGAAGATGCTCAATTTATAAAGCAAAAATTTGGTTTACTAAATAAGTCATGTGGCACGTAAAGGATAGAAAAGAACTCCTGCTCTGTAACTTGAAAGCCCTAGTTGTAGCAACAGCTATTGCCTCTTGCATAGCACAATATTTTATTGAAGACATGAACCTAGATTGGTTTAGATTCAGTGGATATGTAAGTTATCTAAGTTCGTTATCGACCTAAAAAGCCAAAGCTATTGAGGCTTGGGCTGTTATGCACGACACATGATCGTTTTGTAACAAATCACTCCAATTCTACTTAATATGTTTTGCGGGGTTACTTGCGGGACCTGCAAGTAAAGGAATGTAAATTGGCGGTCACTTCTTACGTAGCTTTGATATTATTGACGGTTATGGAGTGGGTTAGGTTAGGCTCAGTCCAACTTGGATTGTTAACTCATAAACATCTCACTCACCAGTGTGAATAATAACTTTATAAAGCACTCGATAATATTAAGTAAAAAAGGATTTTTAAAGATGAGACTTAACTTATTGGCTCGCCTAGCCGCGGCGACTCTTATACTCTGCGCTAGTGCTACCCATGCTGAAGAAAAATCGGAAATTTCTATTGGAATGGTCTACGCTGGTGGAGACTCAATTTATGTCAATGTTAAATCCTCATCTGCAGTAATGCCCTCTATTAGTTATAAGTCAGACAAGCTAAACATTAGTGTGCAAGACGGTTTAGCTTATCAGGTTACTCGTGGAGAAAAGGCATCGGTAGGTGTTTCTATAAGACCAAACTTTAGACCCTACAAAAGCACTGATTCAACTGATCTAGCGGGCATGACCAGGGACATGTATTTTGACGGGTCGCTAAATGTATCATACAAAATAGCGAGGCTCTTAACAGCCAAGCTTGACGTTGCTGCAGAACTGTCTAACAAGTTCAATGGTAACTCCGTAGGTCTATCTCTTGGCCAAAAGGCTAGAATTGGTGGGCAGCCATTTATTTTTCAGGTTGGTGCAAAATGGTATGACACAAACCGGGCTAACTATTTGTTCGGGGTTAAGGCTAGCGAAGCGACTGGTCAACGCGCGCAATATGCGCCTGGAAGCGCCATCTTACCTTACATATCTGTTCAAACATTTCACTCTTTTAGTAAGCAAACATCGCTATTTGCCAACGTTAACCTAAATTTCTTGCCTACGAACGTGGTAGATAGCCCCATTGTTAAACGTGGGCGCTCCATGTCTACTATTTTGGGTTTAAATTATAGTTTCTGATTTTACTTTTATAATGAGTAGACGCAGCCATCGGGGTGCAAGAAAAGTCTGTGTTGCAGGCAGAAAGCCACCTATTGTTAGCTAATGTTCGGCACGGTTAGCGTTGCTATGTATCTGTCCTGCCGGAAGTTCTATCGGCATAAGAGCAAAATTGTTACGGCCTCGAGTAGCCTGATGCCTTTGACAAGCAACCAACCGTTGTAGGGCTAAAAAAGGGGTTTCGGTGAGTAGGTGCCAGTTAATCTGTTGTTAACTTAAACCGCTTAAAAGGACCGACGAGGCTCAAAAGAACCCCTCGGCCAAAGAGTGTTTATGATTGAAGCAAGAAGCTTCATCAACGAAGATAGCAGTGATCACGTTAGCCAACAATACTACTTACACAGCTTTACGTTACTTACACAGCCTTACACTACCTAACTAGATATCCATCTTGATAGGAAGAAAGTTAGGTTTATATGGCCACTAGGGTACTGCTAAAATAGGCTTGTTATTAAGTGTTTAATTGCTGGCTTATTTTATGGGAAACATAAATTTCTTGTTCGCTGGCGCTAAGCTAAGTTGATAATCCAGTGTAGCGGTTATCTAAGCTTTTGCAGCAGGCCTTTACCAAGGAGCACTTAATGGTTGCAGTGATCTGTCTCGTTTGCTGAGGGGTGTAAATGAGGTTAACTAATAATCATGACCAACTAATTGGCCAGTCGGCAGCATCCACAGAATCAAGTTGAGAGTCGTAGTTGTCGCCACCCCATTTTTTAATAAAGTCTCCTTTTGGATCATAGATTTGTGTTTGTTTCGTTAAGTTAAAGCGTCGGTGGCCGCGTGGGTCCGCACCCACGCCAGCAAGATACTGCCAGTTGCCCCAGTTTGAGGCCACATCATAATCAACCAACTGCTGCTCCATATAAGACGCGCCATAGCGCCAATTGAGGCCTAGTTCATGCACGAAGCAGCTAGCAACCAACTGGCGGCCACGATTACTCATATAACCAGTGCTATTAAGCTGTTTCATAAAAGCATTGACGATTGGATAAGGGGTATTACCATTACACCACTTCTGGAATCGTTCAGGGTAAAAACTGGTGGCGGGTTTAGCTAACTTGAGCCCACTAAAACTAAATAACTTCTTTCCATGCCGATGAGCATAAAACTGATAATACTCTCTCCATAGCAGCTCAAAATAAATCCAGTAGGTAGAATCGTTTGCACCTCTATGGTGCTCATAGGTATGCAACACTTGTAGAATTTGCCTTGCAGATAGGCAGCCATTAGCAAGCCATGGCGAAAATTTTGTTGAGTAGTCCATGCCATCTAAGCCATTGCGTGTCTCTTTGTAGGTGCTGGCAAGCTCAGAATTAAAGTAATTTTCTACATGTGTAAGCGCCCGTTGCTCGCCACCTTCAAACAATGTGTTATCTATTTTTATGAGGCTAGGGTCTGGCCATGATATAAAAGTGGCAGGGCTTGGCGGCATACTTGCCAACTTAGGCTGGGGTAGTTTAATACTGAGATGCTCAGTAAGCTTGCGAAATTTGGAAAAACTGTCAGGCAGTTCAGCGATAGAGAATGGCAACTCAGCCATTTCGAATAAGGTGTGTGTTGTGATGCTCTTAAAGCCAATAAACGGGTAACGTTTAATGAGGCGCTGCCAAGTTTGACGCTCATAATATCCTGCAGCTTCACTACAATAAATGTGCCCAATATTATGCTGGGTGATGAGCTGTGGGATAATATCTAGTGGTGAGTCATTAGTGACCATAAGCTGCTGACCGAGGTGTTTAAGGCTTCGGTGTAAATCGGTAAGCGACTGCTGCAAAAAAAGCTGCCGGTGAGGCGATAAGTTACTCGGGGCGCGCAAACTAGAAGGTGGTTGTTTAGGTTCCAGGCAATAAATACAAATCAGTTGATCAACCTCAGCAGCTGCCGTTGCTAACGCTAAGTTATCATGAATTCGCAAATCATTTTTAAACAAAAATAGGCCAACCTGACGGGACATTAATACGCACCTTTTGATTAATTTTATGGCGTTAATACTACTTAGTTTAACGTCTGCTAAGTTTAAACGCTTGCAGGTTTAAACGGAGAATAACTAGATTTAACATAAATAAACCTCACCGTTGAGGCCTCTTAATTTTATCAGATTATGTTCAAATCATGAACGTTCACCTTCAGTGCTTTATTACTATTTGGTATCAACCTGAGCAATAATTTAAGATCGGCCAGAATTGCTTGACTAGATTGCGATCGCACCGTCATCAGGTTAGGTCACATTGGACAGGTCAAGTAATGGCCAAATTTTTAGAGTATTCATTTTAATGTTTTTCTGATTCACCATAAACCGTACAAGAATAAAGTAAATATCCAAGTCGAAACGATCGTCATTATTAGGAAGATCAAACACATTACTATCTGAAGTAGCGGGAGAGTTAACCTGATCAAGGGGCTGGTAACCTAGGTCATAAATATCTTCAAAGATTGGTAACTTAGCAATATAGCGCCAGCGATCAATGACATGGAAGGCCACTTGTTCCGGACATTGGGGGTCTCGTTCTTCCAGAAGAATAGGGCCAGCATAGGGCCATATTTTTATCTGATAATTTTTTAGTGCAGCCCCCATTCGGTCATTATAACTAGAGGCAGACTCGGCCCCATGGCAGGCGCCAAAACACTTTTTTAACTGCGAACGAAAACAGGCTTGCTGAGCGTTCCGCCCACCCTCCAACCCCAGTAGCTTGTGACATAGAAAATACTGATCAGCCAGTTTTTCCATTTGTTGAGAGGCCTGGCGTGGAGAACGGAATAAACCAAACTGCTTTTCAACGTCTGTATCTGCTGTTTCAACAGTTTCAATAGTCAGGCGCAAGTAACCATTACTATCTTTAGTACTACGATATTGAAATAATTTTTTCACTTTGCGCAACCGTCGATTATAGAGCGGGGCAAGTGCTTTAATCTGATTACTTTCACGGACTTGGGCACCAAAGTCGCTGGGGGTTTTTTCAAAATCAACCTGTGCAATTTTAGTGCTCATCTGCAGGTCTTTTGGATTTTTGTGGTCAGCGCTGAAATGACTCAAAACTCGGTTACGGATATTTACACTTTTACCAATATAAAGCAGAGCCCCTTTTTCGTCATAGAAATAATATACACCCGCACTCGAGGGTAACTTTTCTACGTCTTTAGCGTCGAGTAAAATGGGTAAGGTTGCTCGCTTAAGCAGTACTTTACAGGTGGCTGCAATCTCATCATCTGAAAATAGCCCTGAAGACTTTTGGAAAAACTGATAGATCATCTCTGCATCATCAAGTGCCCTGTGACGATTTTCAATAGACAGACTAAAGCGCTGAATAATTTGCGAAAGGCCATGGCGCTTAAATTGAGGGTATAGGTTTCGGCTAAACTTTACTGAACATAGGGGTTTGGCGTTATAACTGATGCCCGCACGCTCAAATTCGTTTTTTAAGAAGCTATAGTCAAACCGCGCATTGTGGGCTACCAATGTGCGGCCCTTTAATTTGCTCAATAACACTTCAGCAATGTCACAAAATTCAGGTGCACCGTTAACCATGCTTGGGCTAATGCCTGTGAGCTTTTGGATAAAGGACGGCAAGGCTACTTTTGGGTCAATAAAGGTTTGCCACCTTTCAATCAACTTACCATTTTCAATAACGATTAGACCAATCTCGATAATGCGGTGATAAATGGCTTTGCCACCAGTGGTCTCACAGTCAAGCAGCACCATGCGTTCTGGAAAGCCTGAGGAGAGAAGCGCAGGCGTGGGTTGGTGAAGTAGGTTTAGTTGCATCCACGACTCCCTAAACAACAGTCACAGATGCCCTCTGTCTCGTCTGAGTTTGCCTTTGTGCACATAGCTTTCCGGCTCATATAATTTACCTAGGTTTCCAAGTATTTTAGTATCGACGCTAAGTTTTAGGCCCTTTGATTTAAAGACAGCTTAACTTTTGTCATGTTATCGAGCTAAAGATAGGATTGCACCAGGTGTTGGCGCTATAAAAAATTCAGGCGTCAAATTGCGGTCTTTAAGAGCTTGAGCAAGCATTGCGCGAGGCTCTTTAATAGGTTCATCAGTTAACACAAACGTACCCCAATGCATGCCAAATGAACGCGTTACTTGCAAATCTAGAGCAATCTGAACAGCTTCAGCTGGGTCAACGTGTTGATTTTTCATAAACCACCTTGGTTTGTAGGCCCCGATGGGGATAAAGGCCACGTCTGGGGTTCCCAACCGTTTTTGAGTGACAACAAAATCATTGGAATAACCCGTATCACCGGCATGGTAAATTGATAGACTTGGGCTCTTCACAAACCAACCTCCCCACAAACTGCTGTTGCGTCCAGTTACCCCTCTGCCTGACCAATGTTGCACGGGCGTAAAGGTAAACTCAGTTTGCTTAATTTGAATGTTTTGCCACCACCTAAATTCAGAAACATTACCCATTCCATTTGAATCTAGTAATGCTTTGTCACCTTGTGGTACCAAAAAAACGACGTTGGGATTATTTTTCTGCAACATTTTAAGGCTGGGTAGGTCTAGGTGATCGTAATGGTTATGACTGATAACGACAACATCAATGCTGGGCAACTGCTCTAACGACATAGCGGGTGGGATTAGCCGCTCAGGGCCAGCCCAGCTTACTGGCGATGCCCTATTTGAAAAAACCGGGTCCGTCAGCACTGTCACATCACCAGTGTTAATTAGGTAGCTTGAGTGCCCAATCCAAATTGCGTAGTGGGTTGATTGAGGGTCAAGGTCCTGCCACTCATTGGAGACTTTGATATCAACTCTCTTTGGAGAGGACTCTTTAGTCATGCGCCATTCTATTACATCACCAAGTTTTTTTGGCACTACGCTTGGGTCTGTATTACTAAACGTTTCGTCAACACTACAAGACGTCAAAGTGAGCCCGAATAAAAGCCCTACAACCATCACCGCCGAGTATTTCTTTATCAATTTTGGGACACTTAAATGCATCTGGACCGCCTTCCGTGGATGGAGCTAAAGCGCTAACGTTCTTGTTAACCGCTCTATTATCTGACATTAGTTTTTTACAGTTTACAATGGTACACCAAGCCAATCCCACCCCCTGTAAATAACAGTCAAGTATTGTAAAACTTGTGTAATCTCAAAGCAAAACCGCGTCAAAATTGATAAGTTTGCTGAACCAGCTAATTTTAAAAAAAGGTTAGTTTTGCAAAACTGCGTCTTAATTGACAAGTTTGTAGAACCAGTCAATATTAAAAAAGCTGGTTTTTATATAAAAGCGGTGTAGTGCACGTTTATTTACAAATAAACACACCAACACCAACCATAATGGTATAAAAAAATTAGGGGTATCAAATGACTTATAACTTAACGTCCGCCGACCCGGTTGGCATGTCTTTTTGGTTAATTTCCATGGCGCTTGTTGCGGCTACAGCATTCTTCTTCATAGAACGCGATCGTGTAGATGGAAAGTGGAAGACATCTTTAACAGTATCAGGCTTGGTTACGTTGATTGCTGCGGTTCACTATTTTTACATGCGCGATGTATGGGTAGCTACCGGAACATCTCCAACCGAATTACGATATATTGACTGGCTGTTGACTGTGCCATTGTTGATGGTTGAATTCTACTTGGTTCTGTCTGCAGTGACAAAAGTACCAGCTCGCGTATTCTGGAAGTTGCTACTGGGTTCTATTGTCATGCTGGGCTTCGGCTTCGCTGGTGAGACAGCCATGATGAATGTTACTCTAGCCTTTATCCTAGGAATGGCCGGTTGGGCATTCATCGTTTGGGAAATCTTCAAAGGTGAAGCTAGCCAAATCAATGCTGGGCTTTCAAATGCCAACGTTCAGAAGGCGTATAAGTGGATGCTTATATGTGTAACCATTGGCTGGTCTATCTACCCTATTGGATACTTCTTTGGCTACATGGCCGGCGGTGCTAATGCAGAAATGCTGAACATTGTTTATAACCTAGCCGACTTTATAAATAAAATCGCGTTTGGTGTGATTATCTGGGCTGCTGCAGTAGCGGATTCAGATTCAAAAGCATAATTTGATCTGTTCGAACGACAGGAAGAGTCAGCTTCGCTGACTCTTCCACTTTCGCGTACTAAAATAAGCAGTTAAAGAACAATAATTGATTAAGGGTACGATTAATGTCCCCAATAAAACAGACCAACGGGTTGAACTTGCAAACTGAGCTAACCGCTTTGTATAAGCAAGAAATGCCGCAACCCCAAAGTAGCTTAGCAATTGCTGCTGAGTATCACTTTAAAAATCCAGGCAAATCTTTCAGAGCGCAACTGGCGCTATCCAGCGGGTTGTCCCTGGGTTTAAATACAGTAGATAATTTACATTGGGCAGCCGCATGTGAGCTGCTGCATAACGCCTCCCTCATTCACGATGACATCAGTGATGCCAGCACCCATAGGCGGGGCCAAGAGAGTATCCATCAACATTTTGGGCCTGACATGGCACTTTGTCTAGGCGACTGGATGGTTGCCAAAGCCTTTGAACTGGGCGCCAGAAACACACAACACAGCAGTAGCTTGGTAGCTCTTTTGGCGCAGGCAATGCAAAGAACATGTAGTGGCCAGATATCTGACATCACCCAGCGCGAGTGTGCTGAATTAGCACAGTGGCAAAATATTGCCAAAGGAAAGACTGCTCCCCTTTTAATTGCTCCTATTAAAGGTGCGGCCATTGCTGCTGGCCTAGGCCCAGATATTTCTGGCTTAGAGCACCTTGTAGGTCTTTGCGGTCAAGCTTACCAAGGCCGCAATGATATTGAGGATATTATTCCATCAAGCCATCGCTCAAGTGACCTTGACGGGCGCAAACCCAACTTGGTGGTTAGTTTGTTTGCTCAAAAAGGTATTGGCTGCAAAGATTTTTTAAGCTGGTATGAATCAGAAGATAGTCAGCAGTTGGGCCAGTGGCAGCGCCGCATTGCTGCTAGTGATGTAATTTTTGAAGCCAATGAGCTGGTTGACTACTGGTTGTTAGAAGCTGACCAACTGGTCCCTTCGTTACCTCGTCAATTGCACACTGTAACTCAGAGTTTAGTAGACGCTGTAAAGCAGAAAAAAGAAATAAAACACCAAGGGCTGATCGCTTGACATCAAAAACGTTTGGAGCCGGTAAAACGGTGATAGTGATTGGGGCTGGATTCGCTGGTATAGCAACAGCATTAAGGCTTAAGGCCATAGGATACAACGTTACCTTACTAGAGCGCTTAGACAGTCTTGGTGGTCGCGCCCAAGTATTTCAGCAAGGCGGTTACCGCCATGATGCAGGCCCTACGGTAATCACCGCGCCATTTTTGTTTGATGAATTATTTGAGCTTTTCGATGAGAAGCTTGCAGACTATTTAAACTTTGTACCGTTAGACCCCTTCTATCGGTTTCACTTTGCTGATGGCAGTCAGTTTGACTACCGTGCGAGTATTGAAGATACCTTAACCGAGATTCGGCGCTTCGAACCAGACGATGCAGATGGCTATCTGAGACTCTTAGAAAAGTCTAGGAAAGTTTACAACGTAGGCTTTAAACAGCTTGTCCACCGGCCGTTTACGCGCATATGGGATATGGTCAAGCAGGTCCCCGCACTGCTGATGTTGAAGTGCTATAAGACGGTATCACAAATGGTTAATAGCCACCTAAAACACCCATTGATCCGCCAAGCATTTTCAATTCATCCTTTGCTCGTGGGTGGTAACCCCTTTAAAACCACTGCTATCTACACCCTAATTCACTACCTTGAGAGACGTTGGGGGGTGTTTTTCTGCATGGGAGGCACCGGGAAGCTGGTTGAAGAATTGACCGCATTAATGCAACGCCACGGCATCACTATTCAGCTTAATGCTGATGTTGATGAAATTATACTTGAAAATAATTGTGCTGTTGGTGTTCGCCTCAGCAATAACCAAGTAATCGATGCTGACCTCGTCGTGTTTGGTGGTGACCCAGAAACCTGTTATCAACACTTATTACCGCAAAAAAAGTTACGCCTGCCAAAAATAAAGAAACATTACAGTATGGGCCTTTATGTGCTTTATTTTGGTACAAAAAAACTCTACCCCGACGTTGCTCATCACAGCATTTGGATGGGCGCCAGATTCAAAGAGCTTTTGGCAGAAATCTTTGACGCTAAACATATGAGTGAAGACTTCTCACTTTATGTACATCGCCCTACAGCAACAGATAAAAGCTTTGCCCCTGAGGGTTGTGAATCCTTTTACGTGCTCTGCCCAGTTCCCAACCTGCAAGGTAACGTACACTGGGAAACAGAGGGAGAAGTGCTGCGTGACCGCATTGTCACAGCGTTAGAAGACACCATCCTGCCCGACCTTTCGAATGTTATTGAGGAAGTTTTTTGGATGACCCCAGAGGATTTTGCTAAAGACTACCGCTCTATGCATGGTGCCGGATTTTCTATTGAACCACGGCTTACTCAATCAGCTTGGTTTCGGTTCCATAACCGCGATAAAGCAGTGAACAACCTCTACTTTGTTGGTGCTGGCACCCACCCTGGTGCTGGGTTACCTGGGGTGGTTAGCTCTGCTAAGGTAGTAGAAGAGCTACTGACTGGTGTTGAGGTGGGTTCAGGCGGCTAAACTATGAAAACTCGTCAGTTAGGCCATTTGAGCCCTAGTAGTTCACAACCACAGCAGATACTGGCTCGCCACGGCAAGTCATTCTACTGGGCTAGTAAATTTCTTGGCGCAGATCTAGCAGAGCGCGCTGCGCAGCTTTACCTCTTCTGTCGCTATGTAGATGATTTAGCAGATGGCGACTTGCCTGACCGGCAAGAATCACTTGAAGATATTCGTGCTCGACTGGATGGCAAGCATGTCTCTGCTGGGCCTGAAATTGAAGCGTTTATTAAATTAGCAACCACACATAACATTCCACTTAGTGCTGCTGCTGAACTGCTAGACGGTATGCTTAGTGACCAGCATCCCACAGCTTTGGTCGATGAAGCAGAACTGCTGCGCTATTGCCACTCTGTTGCGGGCACCGTGGGCCTAATGATGTGCCGCGTACTCAACTGCAAAGAACCTAGAGCCGAGAGCTTTGCTATTGACCTAGGAATTGCTATGCAACTTACTAACATTTCCCGAGACGTGTTAGAAGATGCTCAAATGGATCGTCGGTACTTGCCTTCTAGTTGGGTTAATTTTACCCCACAACAGATTGCAGAGGCAGGTGTTAACTGCCAGCAACCTGTCGCATATGCGATAACACGTTTGTTGAACCTTTCCGAACAGTATTATGCGAGTGCACAACTTGGTATACGTCTTTTGCCTTTTAGATCAAGGCTATCCATTGCCATAGCATTAAGGGTATACCGCCAAATTGGCTGGGTACTCAAACGACGTAATATGGTCTGGTGGCAGGGCCGAGTGATGGTAACAGCCAGCGAAAAAGTGCTACTTAGCCTTCGAAGCATGGCTGATTTGCGACCAAAAGTAGTGCCCCCGCATGAAACTAAGCTACACCAGCATTTACAGGGATTAGCCGGTGTTCAGCCCAGATGAAACTATAGAGTTAAACATTGCTATCATCGGTGGTGGCAGTGCTGGAATGGCGCTAGCGACCAAGCTAAATGGTTCACCTGCCACAGTGTTTGAGCCAAGCACAGCGGCTGAGCGAGATTGTAGTTGGGCTCTTTGGGCAAACAAATCTCAACTAAAAAAATTGAGCACATCTGTCCAGGGTAGCTGGGATCAATGGCGTATTATTGATCATAATCACGAGGTCGTTCACCAAAGTGACCACTATTGCTACACCGCTTTGAGTGCAGAAAAATATTTAAACCACTGTGAAACTAATTTGAAAGCGCCTATAAATCTGGTCAGGGCATCGGTTGAGAACCTGGTTGCTAAGAGTGGTGGTGGACAATTTGAGGCTGGGGGTCAGCATTATAGGGCGAAGACAATTTATGATAGCCGCCCACCAAAACTTGAAGACAATAGCCTGTGTCAGCATTTTATAGGTTGGGAAATAATCCTTGCCGAACCGATAGAGAATGCTGACATTGCCACCTTGATGGACTTTCGTGTAGACCAATCTAGAGGCTTACACTTTATTTATGTGCTGCCCTACTCAGATCGCCATTTACTGGTCGAATCAACAATGATTTCAACACACATAGAAGACAAAGATTGGTATCGCAGCGCCATCAGTGGCTGGCTTGCTGAACGCAACATGCAGGTGCAGTCGAAGGTGAGGGAAGAGTTTGGCGTTATCTCTATGGCAACAGTGGCGCCGCACAATTCTGAAATTAATCATATTGGTGCTGCTGGCGGTGCAGTGCGGCTTTCTTCTGGCTATGCCTTTAGTACCATTCAAACACAGATGTCTGCATTGGCTGCATCTATCACGGTTGGCAGTCCTCACTTACCCAAAGCATTTTCTAAGCGCTTAATTTTTATGGATAAGGTCTTTAATCGAGCTCTTAAGGCGCAACCAGATCAGGGGGTTAGTTTTTTTATGGCAACAGCTAGGGCGCTTGATGCTGACCAATTTTCACACTTTATGCTGGGTAACGCAGGGGTCATTGAATGGCTAAAAGTAATATACGCCATACCCAAACGACCATTTATAAAAGCTGCACTGAAGCAATGTTTTAGCCATGACTAGCCTAGACGTCTTAGCTATGAGTGCAGTGCTGCTGTTTGGTGTGCCCCATGGCGGCCTAGATGGCGCTATAGCCCGCCGCAGTGGGTGGCCCAAAGGATTTATTTCATGGTTTGGGTTCAATCTAACTTACGTCCTTCTGGCAGCTTTGGTGATATGGGTTTGGTGGCAATGGCCATTGCTGGGGTTGGCCGTATTCCTAACAATCTCAGGGCTACATTTTGGTAGTAGTGACATTGTAACTACAAAATCAACCCTAGCAGAAAAACCTGTCTATAGATGGCTCCCCTTGTTGGCACATGGTGGCCTAGTGCCTATTGCCATTCCCAACCTACAGTCATTACAGGTGCAGCCATTATTTACCCTTTTGGTGGGTGAAGTGGGCACAACAATGCTCATGAATGCCGTTAGCCTACTATTTTTACCATGGCTAGCCTGCTTCGCTGTTTACTGTGGTTATGCCACTATTTACCCAGCGTGGCGCAAACCATTACTTAATCTAATCATAGTATTAATATTAGTATTTTGGCTGTCGCCACTGGTTAGTTTTGCCTTGTATTTTTGTGTATGGCACAGTCGTTGCCATACCCTGCGAATATGGCGCAGCCTTAAACAAGAAAGTGAACGCCGGCGCAGTTTAATAGAGGCTGTTATTTACTCTGTGGTAGCCTGGGTTGCTGCGCTCGGGTTTTACATAGTTTTTCAACAGTCTTTTACTACAGCGCTTATACAAATAACTTTTATTGGTCTGGCCGCGCTCACTGTACCCCACATGTTATTGGTAGACTTTGCAGACAAACTAAAACGCCCTAACCTATGGCCATGACCATTCAAAAATAATGTCTTGGCAACTCATGTAAAAGGGTAAAAGTGCGAAAAAATACGGGTGCTTAGCCCCAAGAGGCATAAGATTTAGCCTTATAAATAACATTGCACGCCGTATATTGTGCAGCCAAGAATCATTTTAATGGCCCTATTTATGTTGTGTAGCCTGCTGACAACCCGATTATATAATGCTAAAACTTGTGCCCTTAATGAGACGTATCTATACTATTACCCATGAACACATTTGAATTTAATGACTTAAAAAGCCCCATTATACAGGCCCCTATGGCAGGTGGAGTAAACACCCCTGAATTAGCAAGTGCAGTGGCTAACTTTGGTGGAGTAGGCAGTTTTGGCTTTGCTTACACCACACCTGAAAATATAGAAAAGTCTCTACTAAGTACAAAAAAACTGACATCTGGGCATATAAATGCTAATTTTTTTGTCTTTAAAGATATAAAACTTCCAAACAAAAACATTCAAAACACCTGTATTGAAGCATTAACTTCGTTACCATTTAATGAAGGTGTTGAATTTACAGTGCCCTCATTTCCTTTTTTTCCATCACTGAATGACCAATTAGACCCCATATGGGAGAACCGTCCCTCTATCCTAACTTTTCATCTAGGGGTTCCTGATCTTTGCATTATAGAAAAAGCGAAGTCTCTAGGAATTAAAGTAGGAATAACAGCGACGAGTGAGGCTGAAGCAATTACTGTGGCTAACGCTGGGGCTGATTTTATTGTCGCTCAAGGTATTGAGGCTGGTGGGCATCGGGGTGTATTCGATCTAGAAAGTGAGGATCATGAGCTCACACTTGAAAACCTTCTTTTAAGGCTACGCAAAACAGTGTCTTTACCGTTAGTTGCTGCTGGTGGGCTGATGGATGGGGCAGATATTAGGCGCGTAATGAACCTTGGCGCCAGTGCGGCACAATTGGGTACTGCTTTTTTGTGCTGTCCAGAAGCAGGAACCAGCACTATTCATAAGCAATACTTACTCAACAGCCATGATAGACAAACAAAAATCACTCAGGCTTTTTCTGGCAGGCCCGCTAGAGGAATAAATAATAGGTTTATACATCTAATGAAAAACAAGCCTACTCTGCCGTTCCCAGCACAGAACTCCCTGACTGCCCACTTGAGAAAGACCGCAGAAGCCACTTCTAGTGGGGAGTTTGTAAGCCATTGGGCTGGACAGAATTTTAAAAAAATACGCTCTCTTCCCTGTTTACAGGTTTTACAGCTCCTCAAAACAGAGTTAGAGAGTTAACAGTAAACTCATAACCGAATGAGTCTAATGGAGTTCCCTCTCTCTCTATGCTAACGCCATGTTTATAAATAGCGCCTAGTGTAGAGTTAACCCAACTAACTGACCCATCTCAGTCGTCAGACTCTTTATTCCTGTCGGCACGGTCTTGCTGTCGCCTTGGTGCGCCAAAACGAAATTCTAAGAAAGTTAACACAAGCCCTATAGACATCATGACAAATACAAACATGGCAATATTAAACAAGTTGTCAGCAATCATGACTCATTCCTCCGAGCTAGGAGACTAGATAATTTAAAGTAGATACCAAAGGCCAGTATGGATGGCACCCATATGGCAGTGAATAATCCCTCTATCTGTTTCCCCTCAAACCAGAGCAAACCAGAAACTGCAAAGGACACGGCAACCGCCAGCAAGATGAATAAATCTGATAGTTTGAACATACTAATTTCCTTACCTAATAGTTAACGTTTGTCCGAATAAGGGCCCGGATCCTCCCTTCTAAACTTGGTGGAACCCAACTGAGGCTAACAACAGTCCAGCGATCGTAATCGCTGCTGGAATGCGAAGACCCACAAGACCAAACACTTCTACCATGGAAGGAACCAAGGCTGTTAACCCAAGTGGCACCCACAAAAAAAACGGAGCCGCAATTATCACACCCAACCAGCCAGCCAACCGTAAAAGGCTCAAGCGATTCGTTTGAGCAGCGGGTGGGGATACTTTGTTTTCATCATTCATTACTTCGAGTTTAGTTTTCATTTCGCTCTAAGACATTATGCTATTAATAGATGATACCAGATTGCTGAAAAGATTTTGAAACTAACGTCTCGTGAAGCTGATCAAACAATTGGTACCTAATATCGAGCTTTTCACACTATTAACCGACTAATGGTTTATTGTCCTTCTTAGCACCACCAAACGAACTACTAGGCCACGAACTACTTAAAATTTCATTAACGTATTTAGGCAAGATAATGTATGGAAAAGTCTTACCTCTATTAGATCAGAGCCTACCTGTTCAAGGTAGCTTAGGCTCAGTAAAGTATTGTAAAGCCACTCCCTATAAGCGCCATAACAGGTGTTAAATTTCGTATTATCAGGGTAAAAAAAGCAATGGTTTGTTTTTAATGCTAGCGCAAATCTAGGCCTAAGGGAAACTAAGCTTAAGCATGTGTATTCATGCGCTATGCACTACTTATTAGTAACGTTAGTCCAAGGGGTAAATGGGTCGCGGTACCTTTTTATAGTTCAGCGCTTTATAATTTACGGTACAAAGTGCGCCACTGTCACAAACGATGATCGATCCAGCTATAGGTTCGAACGCCGCTCGAAAGTGCTGCATAGATTTTAGAGCAACCACAGTTTTTCCCCGTGGGTCGATACCAAACGTTTGAAACTGATTAAGATCCAACATCTGCTGAGCAATACTTACAAGAAGTACTTCAATGTCTTGTATTTTTAATACCACGCAGTCCCCGAAGTTTTTATGCAACCCAGCGATCATTGGGCCAGTTCCCACTACTAAACCATTCCCTTGCCAAATGATTTGTGCATTGACTTGAAGTGGGCCACCTCCCATTTTTGGCTCTACTTTCCCGCCAATATTAATACCTACTTGAGTCCCTAATTTATGGCTTTGTAACTCTGAAACAGCTTGTGGGTCAACCAATGGTCCGAAACAGGCATTTTTAATGTTGCTATCTAAAAGCGCCTTTAATAGTGCAGTACTATCACCATAAGCCCCTGCACCTGGGTTATCTGCATAGTCAGCAATAATTAATGGGCCTTCTTGTCTGAGCCCAGGCCACTTGCTTGCTATATCTGCAACTTCGGTACAGTTGTAATAAATGTTCAATACTTGATCCCGCTTAGCCCAGATATCTTCAGCTATATTTTCTGCCTGTTCCAGATAGATTGCAGTGTCGCCAGAGCAACATATCAGTACTGTAGGGCCTAATGCACTGATATCAGCACTGGCAAAAGCACCATTGATACTCACTGCGTAGACATCAGCCTGCTGTTCATATTTTCTTGCCAATGTATGTCGTTCGATCATCGGCCCTATATCAGTTCTGCCACCATTAATTTCTTCTAGCATTGGCCTGTGGGCGCGAAGTGTTTGTGGCTGAATTTCTTTAACTAGCGCACGCTGTAAAATTTGCGCAGCACGCTGTCCTGTCTCACGCATGTCTACGTGGGGATAGGTATTAAAGGAAACTAAAATTTGTGCCAATTGACACATTTGTAGTGTCACATTTGCATGGGGATCTAAGGTGACAGCTATTGGAATATTTGCACCCAAAGCTGCACGTACTCTGCGCAGTATTTCTCCTTCACCATCATCACAAAAATCAGTCACCATAGCACCGTGCAACATCAAAAAAACACCGTCCCACTGCTCAGAAAAACGGTGTTCCAGAGGTTTTAATATTTCATCAAAAGCATGGCTTGTTACTTTGCCTCCGGGCCCAGCTGAGGCACTAAAGCAGTGCTCTATTTGCCAGTTGTGCTCGGCACCGACATCCAATAATCCTGCCAATTCAGTGTTTTTGTTTCCCCGCTGAGCTACAGCCTGCTTACCGTTGAGTAATACATGATTACTAAAACTACCTAATGTTGTCGGATAAACATTAAACGTATTTGTTTCATGAGCAAACTCTGCGCTGAGTATTTTAAAAGTCATTATTAGCTCTTCCTTTTAATTTTTTGGTGACTAAGCTAAGCTCTTTGAACAAAATATTTTATTGTCTTTTTATATCATGTGTGAAAATTTTTAACGATTTTATTTTTTGAGCAATACTATGAATGTACTAGTTATTGGAGGAGGCGTTGTTGGGGTGACAACCGCTTACTATCTTTCTCAAAAAGGCCTCAATGTCACTGTTTTAGAAGCCCAAGAAAGGGATGGGGATTTTGGTGCAACAGCTGGAAATGCTGGTCTTTTAAGCCCCAGCGATGCATTTGCTTGGGCATCACCTTCTGCTTTGAAAGCAGCGATTAAATCCATATTAAATCCACAGCTAGGGATTCAGTATAAGTTGCATATGGACCCTGCACTATGGCGTTGGACCGCTTCTTTTTTATCTCAGTGCCGAAGCAGCAAATGGGTTCAAAATTCTGATTCAAAATTCCGATTGGCGCAATATGCGATAGATATGTTGGCAGAATTGCGCCTGACAACAAACTTAAACTTTGACGCTAGTGATCAGGGGATAGCATACGCAAGCAGAAGCCCCAGTGGTTTAGAAAAATTGAGCCGTCATTTTAACTTTTTAGAAGATAGGGGCCTTAAGTTGGAATTACTTGATCGAGATGGCCTGCATGAGAAACTGCCTCTGCTTCAAGCTAATAGCCAAACGTATGCTGGGGCTGTTTTTTCGCCTAATTGCAAAACAGGCGACTGTGCCAAGTTTTCTCTAGAACTAGCACACTGGTGCGTAAAAAATACAGAATGCCAATTTATATGGGGTGCTAGAGTTGAAAAAATATGCAAAAAACATAATAAAATTTCAAGCGTTTTAACGTCTAAAGGAGAGTTTAAAGCAGATGCATATGTGCTGGCAGCTGGCGACCAAAGCGGCATTTTATCAACACAGCTTAATATTAAATTGCCTATTTACCCAATCAAAGGATTTTCAATAACAGCCCCTTTAATCAATACAAAAATAAAGCCCATGTCTGGGTTTGATGATACTGATAGGCTCGTTGCATTATCTATTTTTGGAGACCGCCTTCGGATGTCGTCATCAGCAGTTTTTGACGGATTTGATACTAATTATAAACAAGAAAATTTTCAAGGAATTTTAGATTTGGCCAAAGAGATTCTTCCCAATGTGGCCGATTATAGCGCTGCTAAATATTGGACAGGGTTGCGGCCCATGACCCCTTCATCACTACCTATACTAGGCCCTTCTCCGATACCAAACTTATATCTCAATGTCGGTCATGGCAACTTGGGATGGACCTTAGCTTGTGGTACAGGAAAAATAGTTGCAGATATTATAGCCAAGAAAGACCCTCATATAGATATGAGCCCATTCCTACTCAAAACTTAAATTTAAAGGCATATATCAAACCATGCCTGACCATTCCTTTGGTACTATTATGTGTGCCCATAGAGGATTAAAGTTAGACGAAAGGATAGGTTAATCAGGCTTAATTTGGGTAGATCTAATAAGCCTATGCAGTTAAACTTCTAGTATATTAGAGGATTATATATGAGTATAGTAAAAACAATAACATTTATCAGGTTATTTGGCTTATTCACCTCGTTAGCACTACTGTCATTATCGTCCCAAGTGTATGCCACAAGCGACTTAGAACAGGGTTTACAATTCCAAAGTAACGGTGATTTAGTGAGTGCTGAAAATCACTTTCAAGTGGCAGCTCAAGCTGGCAGTAGTGAAGCTCAGTATCAGTTAGGTTTGCTATACGTCAAAGGCATTGGCATTGACTCAAGCTTTGTTAACGCAGAAATTTTAATACAAAAAGCAGCTGATCAAGGCCATGTGCTGGCAACTGAATGGCTGGGCCTGCAAGCTGTTTCACAAGCACCTAGCGTGGAAGAAGAGGAAGATCCAGAAGACGACTGCTAGGCATGGTTAACAAATTTAACACCATAAAAAGGGCTCATTGGCCGTTTTTATGGCGGCTATAGCATCGACTACTATGGCTTAACTGTGTTGAAACCTAAGATTTCCCAAGTTTGCATACCTCCACGGAACCATTTGATTTTCTCAGCTGGATAGCCAAACTTCAATAAGGTTGCCATAGATGCTGGAGACTGACCACACCACATACCATTACAGAACAATGCTAGAGTTTTCGCATCCGCGTAATCAAACACTTCATTGACCTTGCCAGCAACAATAGCTTCGTCGACGGTGAACTCATCAGCATCACCAACCAGCTTAACGCCAAATTGATCCATCATTACCTGCATAATAATTTCTGTAGTTGCGCCTTTAGAAGGCGTCAGTTTCGTGAAAGGCACGTTGACTGCACCAGGTATAGTGCCCCGCTTCACCCAATCAGGGGTTCGTGAGTCTACTACCAAAATGTTTTCACCATTTTGCATGCGTACTATATGATCAATGATCTCCAATTCACCCAGGGTTTCAATACCTGGGGCGAACTTCATTGGTTGAATACAAAATACAGGGCAAGGGCGTGAGGTTTTTGAAAACGCGTCAATCACCATATTATTGTTGTCTTGGTTGCGCATAATTTGCATAGGCTGCCCATTATGAGCCACGTCAACAGACATCAGGTTCGCCGTGATTCCAACAGGACCACCGGCAGCAAAAACGCATAAACTACTAGAACCTAACAGCAGTCCAACACTCATAGATGACATTATTTTTATTATTTTTTTCATACTTTACCTTATATTTAGTAGGGCTTAATGTATTAGAAAGCCGAAGTTATAATCCAATAAATACAAATATCACGACATCCCTCTTTAGTCTCATAGACGTTAATAGTATGAAAACCATTTTTTATATTAGATTTTGGTGAATCAACTTAATCAACTCAACTTTAAAAACGTTTTCGATGAGACACTGGATTGCTGCCAAATTGTCGGCGGAATGCTCGGCTCAAAGCCTCACTAGAGCCATAGCCATAGCGATGAGCAATGGTTTGTATGCGCTCCCCTCGCTCTATGTCTTGACATGCCAAGATCATGCGCCAGTGCCTTAGATACGATTGCGCAGTTTGTCCTACCCGATGATTAAACAGTTCAGTGAATCGGCTGATTGATAAACCTGCAATTTCAGCAAGTTCACCATTCTTCCAAGTTTTCCCTGGCGTTTCGTGCATAGAAACGATGGCTCGGCTAAGCCTGCTATCCGCCAGCCCATTGAGTAATCCTGGCGCCGTAGCACCTCGTTCTAGTTGCTGACGTAAGATGCTAATCATTAACACTTCTCCCAGGCGGTTAAGCACCCCATTTACACCACACCGCTGGGCTTCAGCTTCAGTTTTAAGTAAATGGGCCAGCATGGATAGATCTGAGTTGTGTTGGATATTAATCTCAATTGAGTTTGGTAAAGTGGCCAACAAAGGGTTATCTCGCCCCCCCCAGTCTGCACGAGCACTAAACATAATGTAGTCATCCACTAGGGTAACCTTACCCAAGATACTAAGAGGTGCCAGCAATATTTTAGTAGGCAATCGTGTTTTCATGTCTCCCATGATGACAAGGTTAACCTGTAAATCTTGCTGGGGAGTCACCTTTAAAGAAAAGCGGTTGAACAACGAAGAAAGACGGTCAAATTTGAGCATATCGGTGTTCTAATCCATTAAATCGTATTTATGTGATAATAATATCAGTTATAGTAAATGCAAAATACACCACAGAAAAGAGAAAACAACATGTTATTACCACGTCAAAAAACCCCAAATCTTGCATTACAGACCCTGGATCATGGTAAATTTAATCTATCTACTGATATTGCAGAGCGAGGCGCTGTCATCTGTTTTTACCGAGGGTTGCATTGCCCAATTTGCGCAAAACAGCTGATTGATTTTCAACGCCATGTGGCAGAATTTGCAAAAAGAGGTGTGAGTTGTATTGCAATCAGTTCAGATGGCGAAGAACGCACTCGGCAAATGGCAGATAAAGTTCCAGGCGATAGTCTTCGGTTTGGTTATGGTATGAGCCTTGCTACAGCTAAAGAATGGGGGCTTTATATTTCTACCTCTAGAGGAAAAACGTCCATTGGCATTGAAGAACCAGCGTTATTTTCTGAACCAGGGCTATTTTTAGTAAACCCTGATCAGTCACTTTATTATGGATCAACACAAACAATGCCTTTCGCTCGCCCCCATTTTTCTGAATTATTAGGTGCTTTAGATTTTGCTATTGCTAATGATTATCCAGCACGTGGTGAGTACTCTGGTGACGTTTAGGCGTATGTGGTGAGGGTATAAATGCTTTTACAGAGGGTGCGGCTCTAGTAGCCGCTCCTCTTTCTTAACGAGGACCTATGGAGCCCATTTTTATTAATTTTGATAATGATAGGGCCCTTATTTTAGCCCTGTATAGAGAGTATTAAATGTCATCAATAAACACATACTTGCCCCATCAATTGGCATGGTTAACCCTCTTTGTTGTCATAAATTAACATAACGCCTTTAAATCCTTGTAACATGCCACGGCAGCTAATTTGTCCAACAAAGTGGCCACTGACAACTACATTCGTATACTGACGTTTATGTTAAGTTAAAGTGCTGGCTGCTTTAAATAATGTAGTTTGCAAAGGCAATATGTCGACTTCACTGCAAATTAAATTGCCAATACAAGCGTTACCTTCTCCGTAGCAAGCTATTTGATCTTACGTATCCAGTAAGTCTAATTCTGAAATAACTGCTACCACTCTTAATATTAGCTACCTTTTGGTTGGGAATATATTCAACACCGTTGATCGAATGGTTTCGTATTACCATCACTTAGTGCTATTTATTTTCTTAGACAATCTTATCAATAGCTGATTATCAGTTTAGATAGTAATAAAAAATAATATTTATTTTATTAACATAGTTTAGCTAAGTGTTTAATTTTAAAACATATACTTTATATTAAATATTATTGTTTATAATTAATGTAAACCTGTATACATTATTGTCCTAGAGCGACACAATTTAACTTAAATATATTGTGAAAACGACAAATTAAGATTAATATAGTATTAAATAATACAGGCAAGATTTGTATTTAAAACGTATTTAAATTGGTGATTTTTTATGCCGCTAGATATAATAAAAAATAAAAATTGGCAGCTAGGTGCGTTATTAATACCTGGTTATAACTTGGCTGAAATGAGTCATATTATTGAACCATTAAAAGTTGCTAATCACCGCCTTGGGAATCCTCTTTACCGATGGAAATTATTTTCATTGAAAGGGGGTAATGTAATGTCTTCATGCGGTATCCAGATTGATACCCTCCCTTTGACCTCAGATCTTGCTTTAGATCAACTTGACGCATTAGTTATTTGTGCAAGTCAGGATGTCTATCAACTCCCCCTTAAAGGCTTTACTAAACCCTTAAAGCGCCTAGCAGAAAATGGTACATTATTGGGTGGTGTTGGCACTGGTCCGTACTATCTTTATTGTGCTGGATTACTAGATGATTGTCGCTGGACCATAGATCACCGCCACTTAACTAAACTACGCCAACAAGGTGCTACACCAAACCGTGCAATTTTTAATGTTAATAATAATCGCTTTACTTGCCAAGGTGGGAGTACAAGCCTAGATATGATGCTACATATTATCCATCTCCATCATGGAAAATCGTTGGCTATTTCCGTAGCAGAAGAGATGAACTGTGGCATGTTGCGTACCCCTAAAGAACATCGTTTAGATAATAAGATTAGCCCTTATGGCTGGCCTAATTCTTTGCAGCAAGTAGCGTCATTAATGGAAAATAACATTGATGAACCATTAACTCTTTCTGAAATAAGTGGTTATGCAGGCTTAGGAAAACGTCAAATTCAACGTTTATTTAAGGTATATATTGGTATTTCTCCCAGTATTTATTATTTAGAAAAACGCCTTAATCATGCTCATAAATTATTATTTGAATCTGAGTTTACAGTTGAAAAAATTGCCATAAATAGTGGTTTCTCTTCTCTACCCAGTTTTTATAAATGTTATAAAAAACGCTTTGGTCTTCCTCCCTTAAAAGCCCGTCATCAAAAAGCATTAATGTGGTCTGCTTAATTTAATATATCGCTTTATTCCAAAGCTAATAGTATCAACTGGCAGCTACAAAAAAGCCCAGCAATAGCCGGGCTTTTTAATACTGAATTCTTGGGGCTGGCGCCCCAAGGTTTCACTATTAGAACTTTGCGTAAGCTTCACGCAGTTGCACCATAGGGTGATTTTCAGACATCTGGAACTTTACTAACAATTCACGCGCAATCATGTCACGGTCTTGTTGGTTGTCCGGCAAATCGATGTCTTCAGGAATCGTAACCCAGCCGTTGATGTTACGGTCAAAAACAGCAGCGCTATTTTCTTCGTAACCCATATGCACATCTTCCAACCAGTTAAGGTCAGACCAATTCATTTTAGCCATATACTCCCTAAGGTATGGCGTGCAGTGATCCATGTCAGGTACCAAGTTCACGTCGTAACGGTAACCAATGGTCTGACCAATCATCTTCTCACGATCTGTATCCAGACCGTCTGTCGTTAAATAATGATCTACATCTTTTGACATTATCATGTCCTCCTAGAAACGCGTCATGTCAGGACGACCAACAGTGTGTTGGCTGCCTGCTAGTGGTACTTGAGCCATGGCAGAAGCTTCCATTGTCAGAGCTGCAATATCTTCTGGCTCTAGAGAATGGATGTTCGTCTTACCACATGCACGTGCCAACAACTGACATTCGATGGTTAGAGTGTGTAGGAAGTTATATACACGCTCTGAGGCTTCATCTGGGTTTAGACGAGCCCTTAGCTTAGGATCTTGAGTTGCAACGCCTACTGGACAACGACCAGTGTGGCAGTGATAACATGAACCCGCTTCTACGCCTATTTCGTTCGGAAAGTCAGCTTCATCAATGTCACGGTTACAGTTCAAAGCCATAAGCGAAGAGTGACCGATCGCAACAGCGTCAGCACCCAGTGCCAACGCCTTAGCGACGTCACCACCGTTACGAATACCACCGGCATAAACAAGACTGATTTCACCAGACTTGCCCACGTCATCTAGCGCATTACGAGCTTGACGGATAGCAGCGATGCCAGGGACACCTGTTTCTTCAGTAGCAATGTGTGGGCCAGCACCAGTGCCGCCTTCCATACCATCGATGAAAATAGAGTCTGGCTCACACTTAGCGGCCATACGCACGTCATCATATACACGAGCGGCACCCAACTTAAGCTGAATAGGGATCTGCCAGTCAGTGGCTTCGCGAATCTCTTTGATCTTCAAAGATAGATCATCCGGACCCAACCAATCTGGGTGGCGAGCAGGAGAACGCTGGTCAATACCGGCTGGTAATGAACGCATCTCAGCAACCTGATCGGTTACTTTTTGCCCCATCAAATGGCCACCTAAACCCACTTTACAGCCTTGGCCAATAAAGAATTCACAGGCATCAGCAAGACGCAAGTGATGCGGGTTAAAGCCGTAGCGAGACTGGATACACTGATAGAACCACTTTTCTGAGTAACGGCGCTCATCAGGAATCATGCCACCTTCACCAGAACAGGTCGCAGTGCCTGCCATGGTTGCGCCACGCGCCAACGCTGTCTTCGCTTCGTAAGACAATGCACCAAAGCTCATACCTGTGATATAAACAGGAATATCTAGCACTAATGGCCGCTTAGAGTTTGGACCAATGACTGTTTTTGTAAGACACTTTTCACGATAACCTTCGATTACGAAGCGCGTCAAAGTACCCGGCATAAAGGTCAAATCGTCCCAGCTTGGAATCTTTTTAAACAATGAAAACGCACGCATACGGTACCGACCAAGGTCAGACTTGATATGAATGTCATTCATAACTTCGGGCGGGAACATGAAGCTCTGGCCGATAATTTCTTTTTTGTTAACAACTGACATAATAAATTTCCTCGCTGCTCTTAAAGAACTAGCTTCTTCTCTGATGGTTCGAGGTTGTCGTAGTTCCACAACTGCTTACCAGCCACGATCTTTTGAATGTTATCGATACCGTTAGGCGCTTCCATACCATAAAGATCTAGCTTGGACTTTAACCACTTGCGGTCAAGGTCATTTAAGTCAGCTGGCACGGCATCTACACCTAAGCCTTCAATTTTTCCACCTACGTAGATGGTGCCATCGTACATAGAGTCACCAAGGTTTATGCCCGCATCACCAAGAATGATCATACGACCACGTTGCATCATAAAGCCTGTAAATGCTCCCGTCTTACCACCCACTATGATGGTGCCACCTTTTTGGTCGATGCCGGTACGTGAACCCACGTTGCCTCTGCAGACTAAGTCACCACCTCGGATAGCTGCACCAAAGGTAGAACCCGCATTTTTTTCAACAACAATGGTTCCAGCCATCATATTTTCGCCACATGACCAGCCAACTCGGCCAGAGATATGCACGTTAGGTCCATCGATCAAACCACAACCGAAGTAGCCTAAGCTGCCAGTGACGTTAAGTTGTAAACGATTGAGTATACCTACACATAGTCCGTGCATAGAGCCCGGATTACTCAGCTCAATGGTGCCACAGCCTTGATCCATTAATTCACGTATGCGAATGTTAATTGCAGTTGCATCCATGCCTTCACAATCCAAAGTTCCTACCTTGTTTGTGTCGACTACTGGAGCCCATGCATAAGTTAGATTAGCCGACTCACCAGCATCAAAAAATCGTTGCTGAGTTCGGTTTGTGAGCTTTTCCGTATGCAAACCCATATCATGGGATTGACCGGACGTGCTTACAGTTGCCATACGCGCACCTCGCCTTCATAGGGGTCAAATGTATCAATATCGTGATC
>Ga0209071_1000230_pt1 | contig 31757 bp, 25 predicted proteins | sample CoawatmetaG10DNA_2_FD_187513 | JGI IMG/M metagenome (GOLD analysis project Ga0209071, IMG submission 187513) | Marine microbial communities from the West Antarctic Peninsula - Coastal water metaG108-DNA (SPAdes) (version 2) | ecosystem: Environmental > Aquatic > Marine > Coastal ... | reverse complement strand
GTTTCACCGCATGCCTCGTGTGAGACATGCGGTGTGCTCTCTTCCTCGGGTCCTTTCTCGGTGGCTCAGATTGGCGCTGCCGACGATGCTTCGCCCTGCGCCGGTCCGTGCGCGCGCGTGCGCACGAACACGCCCGCCAGCACCGAACCAAGCACGGCGGCAACTGCCCCCAGCAGGAACGCGAGGTGATAGCCGCCATTGAGTGCTGTCGTGGCATCGGCCCCGGCCGCAGCCAGACCTTCGGTGCGCGCTGCCGCCAGACTTGCCAGGATGGCCAAGCCCAACGCACCGCCCATCATGAACGACGTGTTGACCACGCCGGACGCCAGACCGGATTCATCGGGCGCCACATCGCTCATGGCAGCCAGTAGCACCGGGTTGAACGCCACACCGGCGCCCAGGCCGAGCAACAACATGCCCGGCAGCACGTCGAGTACAAAGCTGCCGCCCGCAGGCGCGCGCGCAAACAGCACCAGCCCAATGCCTGCCACCAGCAAACCCACCGACAGCGGCGCGCGAATGCCAAAGCGCATCACCAGCTTGGCCGACAACCCCAGCGAGAACACCGCCATGATGATGTTGGCTGGCAGGAATGCCAGCCCCACCTGCATAGCGCTGTAGTCGAGCACACGCTGCATGTACAGCGCCGAGATGAAGAACCAGGCGAACATCGCCGCCGCCCACAGCACGCCCACCACGTTGGCCGTGGCCACGTTGCGCAGCGCGAACATATGCAGCGGCATCAGCGGATGCGACACGCGCGATTCGATGACCAGGAACGCGATCATCAACGCGATGGCAATGCCCAGTTGCGTCAGCGTTTGCGTGGACGTCCAGCCGGCTTCGTTGCCATGCACGACCGCGTACACCGCCAGCATCAGCGACGCGGTCACGGCAATCGCGCCCGCCACATCCAGTTTCGTGCGATCGGCCAACGGCTTGCCCACCGGCAGCAACGCCACGCAGGCGACATACACCGCCACGCCAATCGGCAGGTTGACCAGAAAGATCCAGTGCCAGCTCAGCGTGCTCGTCAGCAAGCCACCAAGCAACACGCCGATGCTGCCGCCGCCCGCACAGACAAAGCCGTAGATCCCCATTGCCTTGGCGCGGTCCGCCGGCGAAGTGAACAGATTCATGATCAGCGACAGCGACACCGCCGACACCACCGCGCCGCCCAGCCCCTGCACCGCGCGCGCGGTAATCAGCAGCCCTTGCGAATTCGCCAGCCCGCATGCGGCGGACGCCAGCGTGAACAGCGTCAACCCCAGCAGGAACAGCCTTCGATGCCCGAACAGATCACCCAATCGCCCGCCCAGCAACAAACAGCCGCCAAAGGTGAGCATGTAGGCGTTGACCACCCATACGAGGGAGGTTTCGGTAAAGCCCAGGTCTGCCTGGATGGACGGCAGCGCAACGTTCACGATGGTCGTGTCCAGCACGATCATCAGTACGCCCAGGCAGAGCACGATGAGGGCAAGCCAGCGCTTGCGTTCGTCAATGCCATGCGTCATGGAATCACTCCTATGATGGGCTGGCGCGCCTGAATGGCGCTCAGGATTGTGCAGCCGATTTGAGATTGGCGAGTCCGGCTTCAAAGTCCTTGCCGATCATGGCGTCCATGCTGAAGAACAGGCCCATCACCTTGGAGATGAATGGGCTCGGGCCATACATTGCCCAGGTGACGTGCGTCACATCGCCGGCAGGCTTGAGCGTGAATTCCGCCGTGTTGTGCGCTTCGAACGGCTTCAGGAAATCCAGCTGAATCTGGATGCGGCTGGGCGACGTTGAATCGACGATCTCCATGCGCCCTGCCCCGACTTCCCGCGAGCCATCCCACGCATAGTTCGCGCCTTTGCCACTGACAGGCCCGCCATAGGTGCGCTTCATCGCCGGGTCCCGCTTCTCCCACGGAGACCACACCGTCCAGCGGTGGAAATCGTCGATCAAGGCAAACACCTTTTCAGGCGGCGCCTTGATGTCGATCTCGCGTTGCACACGGAAGGTGTCCGGACGCGTGGCCGCAAAACCCAGCACAGCAACAATCGCGACAACGATGACGATCGCAATGATCTTCAGCATGAAGAACGCTCCAACAAAGGGGGCAGCAGGTGAATAGACGCCTTTGCGCAGGCCATGCAAAGGGTCGCGGCGAGAACAGCCGATCATCACCCGGGGGGTGGTTTCGTTGATATTGGTAAGGCCCCGGTGATCGCGCAGTCTAGCACCGGGCCACGGCCCTGCGCCAAGGCAGGCCGACTACGAGTTTGCGTAGAACGGCCACCGTGCGGCGGCCGTTTTCATACGCATGGCCATTACATCGGCTTGGGCGCGATCACCATCCACGTGATGCCAAAACGATCGGTCACCATGCCGAACGCGTGGGCGAAAAACGTTTCGGACATCGGCATCGTGACGTGGCCGCCGTCGCCGAGCGCCTTGAAGGTACGCTCGGCAGCGGCGTTGTCGGCCACGCTCACCGACAACCCGAAACCCTTGAAATCCGTCTTGCCGCCGGCCATGCCGTCAGATGCCAGGATCTGGGTTTCGCCCACGCGGAAGGCGGCGTGCATCACCTTGTCGAGCGGGGGCGCCATGCCGCCACATTGCTCGGCAGTGGGCTGCGCGTCCTTGGGCGCATCCTTGTAGTGCATCACCACATCGACCTTGGCGCTGAGCGTCTTCTTGTAGAACTCCAGCGCCTCTTCACAACGACCTTCGAAGAACAGATACGGTTGAACTTGCATCACAACTCCTTGAGGTGGACTTGGGGGACTGCAAAGCCGCGCACCGGGCTACCTTGAACACGCGGTTGGGGAAAGGGTTTGTTCGCCTTTCGTTGGGCTCTTTCGTTGGTCTCAACTGCAAGCGGTTTCCGGCACCGGCATGGGAACCGAGGCGTGTTCATGAACCACCAGCCAGCGCCCATCGATCTTGCGAAAGCACACGGTGGCGCGCGTTTGCGCATCGTGCTTTGCACCGTCTCGATACCGCGCACGCAGGCGGTTCACGCTGAAGCAATAGGCCAGGTCGCCACTCACCTCGAGGTGCAATTCAACGAAGTGGAAATCCGCCTGGCCATCCAGCGCATCGAACCAACCCAGCCAGTTACGGCGATACGCCTCTGCGCCTTTCACAACCAACGGCGGCATGACGTCAAACACGACGACGTCCGGCGCGTAGTGACGCATCACGGCATCGATGTCCTTGGCGCGAACGGCTTCTGCCCACGCCTCAATCAGGCTGCGCAGCTGGGATGCGTCGTCCACGGCCTCGCTTGCGTTTGTCATATGGACCTCCTGAAAGCGCTTGGCATCCTGCGTGACAGCGCCTAGTGTTGATTTGTGAACACTGTCCACAAACGATAGCAGACATAATGAACAGTGTCCACATCGCTTTTGCGGAGTTTCATCGCATGACCCAGGAACCACCCCGCCCGCCCGTGCGCGCAACGTACCGCCATGGCGACCTGCGGCGCGCGCTGCTTGACGCCGGCATTGAACTGGCACGTGCCGGCGGGCCGGAGGCCATCGTGTTGCGCGAGGCCACCCGCCGCGCAGGTGTCGCGCCAAATGCCGCCTATCGTCACTTCGCGGGGCGGCTCGATTTGCTGCAAGCGGTACGCGCAGCGTCACTCGCGGCGCTGGCCCGCGCCATGGAGGCCGAACTCGAAACCATCGACCCAACCTGGCCGGCGGACGCGCAAGCACGCGCTTCACTGCGCGCCATCGGCGTGGGTTACCTCCGTTTTGCGCAAATGGAGACCGGTTTGTTCCGCACCGCCTTCGCCGTACCCGATGAGGTGGAAAACGACGCCGACCCCGCCAAGGCGGGCGACAGCGGACGCAACCCGTTTCAGCTGCTGGGCCTTGCGCTGGATCGCATGACTGCCGCTGGCGTGCTACCCGCCGAGCGCCGCCCCGGTGCCGAATACCTTGCCTGGTCTGCCGTGCATGGGCTCGCACTGCTCATCATCGACGGGCCCTTGCGCAGCCGCCCGCCGGAGCAAACCGGCGCCATCGCCCTGCGCGTGGTCGAAATGGTGGAAAACGGCCTCTAGAGCGCGCCATGTGCGTGCAGCGTCTGACGACATGCGCAACGCTTCGTTTGCCTGCACAAGCTTCAATGCAACGATGACAGCCTCGCTGCACCCGGCCACCCCGCAGGTGCATGCCCCATCAACCGGAGCGACCCTCCGCGACGAGGATGTCAGCATGACCCAAGCCCATCTCGAAACCATCGCCTCAGCACACACGCGCTACGGTGCCGCGCTGGAAAAAGACCTGTTCGACCGCGTTGCCGCCGTGCATGCGCCGCACCTGCCACCCGCACGCACGGAACCGCCGCGCGACGCACAGACAGCGGAAGAACTGGAAGGCGTGATTGACTACGCAGTGTGGAACGCGGCGCACGACCTTTTCATCGTGCAACTGGCCAGCGCTGGGTTGGACCGGCTGTTTCGCAATGAGCCCGACTTCCAGCTCGCACTGTCGCGCCAGATCGGCGATGACGGGTTCCACGCAGTGGCTTCGCGCGAGCGCATTCGCGTGCTGTCGGGGCGCGATCAGATCGAGCGCATCGTCCGCGATGTGCGCCACCACTGGGATGTTCTGGGCGATTACCCACTGACCAGTCAGGCCGCGTTTCTCGCGTGGGAATTCCACTACGAGCATCACATCCTCGCGCGGCTGCAAGTCAATCGACGCACGTCGCGCGTGCTCGATCTTGCCAACCGCGACTTTGCCGAGAACCGCATCATGCCGGACGAGGAGGTGCACCGCATCCTCATCACCGAGTGGTGGCACCGAAAGCTCGATGCGGCATCGGACGGCGAGCGCGAGCAGCTCGTGGGTCAAGTGCTCGAAGCCGACGACAAGCTGCAGGTGCTGCTCGGTGATTACCTGCGCGAATCGTGGGCGTTGAACGAACGCGCAGCCGGCATCGACACGCGCAACTACGTGCCGCTGTACGACGCATGGCGGCGCGAGATTCTGGGCGTATTGCTGCAACGCTCTGCCGACACCCTGCCGGCCCTCACCAGCCTCGGCACCTGATCGCGATGTCCAAGAAATCGATCCTGCTCAACGCGTTCAACATGAACTGCGTGGGCCACATCAACCACGGCCTGTGGACCCATCCGCGCGATACGTCGGCCGACTACCGCAAGCTCAGCTATTGGACCGACCTCGCCAAGCTGCTGGAACGGGGCTTGTTCGACGGTCTGTTCATCGCCGATATCGTGGGCGTGTACGACGTCTACCAGCAGTCTGCCGACCTGACGCTGCGCGAGTCGATCCAACTGCCGGTGAATGATCCGTTGATGCTGGTGTCGGCCATGGCGGGCGTGACAGAGCATCTCGGCTTTGGCCTGACCGTCAACCTGACCTATGAGGCGCCGTACCTGTTTGCGCGGCGCTTCTCCACGCTCGATCACCTGACGGACGGCCGCGTCGGCTGGAACATCGTCACGGGTTATCTGGACAGCGCCGCACGCGCCATGGGCCTGCGCGAGCAGATTGCACACGACGCGCGTTACGACCGCGCCGATGAGTTTCTGGATGTGGTCTACCAGCTGTGGGAAGGCAGTTGGGAAGACGATGCGGTGCTGCGTGATCGCGCCGCACGCGTGTTTGCGCAGCCCGACAAAGTGCACCGCATCCGGCACCACGGCCGCTATTACGACGTGGAGGGCTACCACTTGAGCGAGCCGTCTCCCCAGCGCACGCCGGTGCTGTTCCAGGCGGGCTCGTCCGCGCGTGGGCAGACCTTTGCCGGGCAGCATGCGGAGTGCGTGTTCCTGTCGGGCCAGAGCCAATCGGCCACGCGCGATCAGGTGGCGCAGTTGCGTCAGGCTGCCGTGCAGGCCGGGCGCCGCGCGGATGACGTCAAAGTCTTCATGGGCATCACCGTGGTGGTCGACAAGACGGAAAAAATTGCGCGTGAGAAGCTTGCCGAATACCAACGCTATGCCAGCGCCGAAGCCGGTCTGGCGCATTTCTCGGCAGGCTCTGGCGTCGACTATTCGGCCTATGCGTTGGACGATCCGCTGCGTGCGGTGAAGACGAATGCGATCGAGTCATCCATCCGCCGCGCCACCGGCGGCGATACGCAGTTCACGGTGCGGCGCTTGCTCGACCAACTTGCCTTGGGTGGCCGATACGCCACGATTGTCGGTGACCCGCAGCAGGTAGCCGACGCGCTGCAGCAGTGGATGGATGTGACCGACATCGACGGCTTCAACCTGGCGCGTACGGTCACGCCGGAAAGCTATGCGGACTTCATCGACCTGGTGGTGCCGGAGCTGCAGAACCGCGGTGTCTACAAGACCGCGTATGCACTGGGGACCTTGCGCCGCAAGCTGTTTGGTACCGACCGGTTGCCAGACGCCCACCCGGGCGCGCAACGGCGGCGGCAACCCGCACAGGAGCTGGTGGGCCACCCCTAAGCGCTGGTCGTGGGCGCCCCCAGCATCTGTTGATCGCGCGCTTCCACGCACAGCGCGGTGCGATGGACCCATGAGGCGAATTCGCTGTGCGCCGGGATACGGGCATTGATGGCCGAGCCGGTACAGCGCCCGGCCGTGCGTATGACATGCCAATGGGGTACAACGCTTGCTGGAAAGCTGTCCGCAGCCACGCCACCATCCTGGTCGGGAAGCACCCCGAAAGCCAGCCCTTGCCCTGCTCTTGGACCGCCATGAAAACGTTCCACTGCAACCGTTGCCAGCAACTCGTCTTCTTTGAAAACGTCTTGTGCGAGCGCTGCAACGCCCTGCTCGGCTACCTGCCTGACGTGGGCGAGATCAGCGCGTTTGAACCTGCCGACGAGCCCACTGAGACAGCGGAGACGGGGGAGACGCTGGAGACAGCAAAGGCCGCGGACAAGCGCTGGCGCAGCCTTCACCCCGAGGCACAAGGCCAGCGCTACCGCCAATGCCACAACTACGCGGTCGAAAACGTCTGCAACTGGATGATCCTGGCCGATTCGCCCGACACGCTGTGTCGCGCCTGCCAGTTCACCGAAACGATCCCCGACCTTAACGTGCCGGAAAACCGGTTCTATTGGTACAAGATGGAGGTGGCCAAGCGCCGACTGCTCTATACGCTCATGAAGCTGGGCCTGCCACTGGAATCGCGGCAGGAGAACCCCGAGACGGGGTTGAAGTTCGCGTTTCTCGCAAGCAAGGAAGACAGCGCGCCCGTCATGACCGGCCACAACCACGGCCGCATCACGCTCAACATTGCCGAAGCCGACGATGCCGCGCGCGAAAAAGCCCGTACCGAGCTGCGCGAGCCCTATCGCACGCTGCTTGGCCACTTCCGCCACGAATCCGGGCATTACTTCTTCGACCGCCTGATTGCCGGCAAGCCGATGTGGGAAGCCGCGTTCCGCGAGCGCTTTGGCGATGACCGCGCCAGCTATGCCGACGCCCTCAAGACCTATTACGACAATGGCCCGCCGGCGGACTGGGCACAGCACTACATCAGCGCCTACGCCACCATGCACCCATGGGAAGACTGGGCCGAAACCTGGGCGCACTACCTGCACATGGTCGACGCGCTGGACACCGCCGTGTCATACGGCCTGGCATTGCTGCCCGACCATCCACAAGAGCCCGAACTGACCGACCAGACCCCAGTGGAAGAAGCCAGCTTCAACAACCTGATGAGCCGCTGGTTTCCGCTCACCTACGTGCTCAACAGCCTCAACCGCAGCTTGGGTCAGCCCGATGGCTACCCGTTCACGCTGGCATCCCCCGTGATCGACAAGCTGCGTTTCGTGCACCGCGTCATCGCTGCCTCCGCCCAGAAACCCGGTTGATCGCACCAATGTTGTGCGGCACAGGCGCCAGTTTGGATCGATGGAATATTTCGGGCGGCCGCGCGGTTTACCATCCGTAAGGTCAATCCCAGCATCCCCCCGGAGAACGCCATGCCAAAACGACTCAGCAGATGGATCAGCCTGACGGCACTTGCCCTTTGCGCGTGTGCCTCGCTCAACCCTGTGCAGACAGCGCAAAAGATGATCGGCCAGCCGGAAAGTGCTGTGCGAGAAACCTTTGGCGCACCCACCGAGACCTATCAGCTTGCGGATGGCACGCACCGCTGGATTTACTCCAGGCAGCCGCTCGGGCACGAGGTGTATGCCGCCGATTTTGACGCCAACGGCAAGCTCACCAACTATCGGCAAATGCTGACGGAAAAGGAAATCTACGAGGCGCGCCCGGGTGTGTGGTCCAAACGCGATGTGCTCGAGCGCTTCGGAACGCCGAAAGAGCCGACGCAGTACTACCCGCTGATGAAGCGGGAGGCGTGGTCATATCGGATGTACGTCGCCGGGACTCAGCAGGCGCACTTCAACGCCCTGTTTGACGACAACGGCGTGCTCGATCGCACGATGATCGTCGTCGACCCGCTTGGCGGGGACCACCACAGCCGCAAGTAATACAGAGCCCGGCGACGCATTGCACGTCGCCCGGCCCCATGCCTGGCTCAGTGCTTAACCCAGCGCAGAAGCAATAGCCTGCGCGAGCTCGTTGGCTTCGAACTTGGCCACGTAGCCGTTGGCGCCGACGCGGCGCACGTGGTCTTCATTGGCCGAGCCCGACAGCGACGAGTGAATCACCACCGGAATCGACTGGAACGCCGGCTCGGTCTTGATCTTGCGGGTGAGCGTGAATCCGTCCATCTCGGGCATTTCCAGATCGGTCAGCACCAGCGCAATCTTGTCGCGTACGGTCTTGCCTTCGCGGGCGGCATCGCGTGCGATGTTCTGCAGCGTATCCCATGCTTCCTGGCCGCTCTTGGTCATGACGTACGGCGTGCCCATCGCCTCCAGGCCGTTGGCGATCAGCGAGCGCGCGAGGCCCGAGTCATCCGCCACCAGCAGCTTTGCACCCGGCGGCAGCTTGATCGGGCGCTCGTCATTGTCGGGCGCCAGATCGGTGCGACGGGTCGGGAACACATCCACCAGAATCTGTTCGACGTCGATCACCTGCGCCAGACGCGAGTTGTCGGCGTTGCCATCCAGACGCGCCAGGCTGGTGATATTGCTGCTGCCCACGCTCGCCTCGGCCGGGAAGATCTGGCTCCATTCCAGGCGCACGATTTCGTCCACTTCTTCCACCGCAAAACCTTGGGTGGTGCGCGCGTATTCGGTAATCAGCAGGATGTTGGCGTTACCGTTCTTGGTGCCGATCACGCTGGCGAGGTCGATCACGGGAATGATCTGGCCGCGCACATTGACCGCACCCAGGATATGGGCGCCGGCGTCCGCCACATGCGTCACAGGCGGCATGACCATGATCTCGCGCACCTTGAACACGTTAATGCCGAACATTTCACGCTGATTGGAGCGCGCAGATTCGCCCAGGCGGAACAGCAGCAGCTCAAAGCGGTTGTTGTTCGTCAGATTGGTCCGTTCATCGACTTCGTGCTGCGAATGCTGTGACATCGCGTCTTCCCCCGTTCATGCACACGTTATGTGGCGGTAAACGGCACGGCGTTTGGCAACTTGAAGGCGTTTTGAAAATGTGAGGCCCACGCCCTTCCAGGGAGGGGGATCGCAAGCCTAGGCAATCTTCACGTGCGCGACCAGAAAATCGAGAAACGCCCGCACGCGCGCGGGCAGATGCGCTCCCTGGCCGACATAGACGGCATGGATGTCTTCGGTCCCGCCGGGGTTGTAGTCCTCCAAGACGGGGACGAGGCGGCCTGCCTCAAGATCGGCGCGCACCTGGAACTCGGCCAGCCGCGCCAACCCCAGGCCGGCCACCGCCACAGCCCGCAGCGCCTCGCCATCGCTGATCTGCGTGTTGCCCTGCGGCGTGAACGCGGTGCGGCGACCGCGCTTGGCAAAGGGCCAGGCGTTTTCGGCACGTACGTAGCTGAAGGTCAGGCAGTTGTGGCGCGCTAAATCAGCGGGCGTGCGCGGCGTGCCGGCGCGCGCCAGATAGGCCGGCGACGCTACCACCATCAAGCGCGTCTGCCCGAGCTTGCGCGCCACCAGCCGCGAACTCTTCAGCGGGCCACTGCGCAGCGCAACATCGGTGCGGTCTTCCAGCAGATCGACCACGCGATCCGTGAGCGCAATGTCTAGCGACACCTCCGGATGGCACGCCAGAAACGCCGGCACAATCGGCAGCAGCAAATGCGTGCCGACCGGCACATTCGAATTGATGCGCAACCGCCCTGCGGGCTGTGCACCAGCGGAAGCCGCGCGCTCCGCCTCATACAGATCGGCCAGCACCGTCACGCTGCGCTCATAGAACGCCGTGCCCTCGGGCGTGAGTTGAAAGCGCCGCGTGGATCGGTTCACCAGCCGCGCGGCCAGACGAGCCTCCAGCCGCGCCACCAGCTTGCTCACTGCCGACGGTGTCATCCGGCACGCGCGCGCCGCGGCGGAGAAGCCGCCCTCCTCCACGACCCGAACAAAGACCTCCATCTCACCAAAGCGATTGACATCGAGCCGCGACATTGTGATTTCAATTCATAGATATTGTTCTTGCAGGCAGTCTATCGCACAGATCCGAGCGTTCTCATACTGGTGGTCATTGCTGATTCGTACTTCAACCCAACTCCAACATGACTGCACAGGACAAAGTCGCGCTCGTCGTGGGCGCGCAGGGCGTGATCGGCCGCAACCTGATCGAGTACCTCGCCACATTGGACGACTGGCGCATCGTGGGCCTGTCGCGTCGCGGTGGAGCATCGACAGAGCGCATCCAGCACATCGCCGTCGACCTGCTCGACGCGGCCGACACGCGCATCAAGCTCGGCGCACTCGGCAGCGTCACCCACCTTTTCTACGCCGCCTATCAGGACCGTGCGACCTGGGCCGAGCTGGTGCCGCCCAACCTCGCCATGCTGACCAACGTGGTCGACGCCATCGAAGCCGCGTCGCCCAACCTCGCGCACATCAGCGTGATGCAGGGCTACAAGGTTTATGGCGGTCACCTCGGGCCGTTCAAAACGCCCGCGCGCGAAACCGATGCGCACTTCATGCCGCCGGAATTCATGTTCGATCAGCAGACCTTGCTGGAAGCGCGCCAGCGGGGCAAGGCATGGACATGGTCCGCCATTCGCCCGTCAGTGGTGGGCGGCTTTGCGCTCGGCAACCCGATGAACCTGGCTGTGGCGATTGCCATGTATGCGTCGATCTCGAAAGAACTGGGCCTGCCGCTGCGCTTTCCCGGCAAACCCGGCGCATATGACCATCTGCTGGAAATGACTGACGCCGGCCTGCTCGCCCGCGCCACCGTGTGGGCCGCCACCGACCCGCGCTGCGCCAACCAGGCCTTCAACATCAACAACGGCGACCTGTTCCGCTGGAGCGAAATGTGGCCGAGGATCGCGCGGTACTTTGACTTGGAAGTCGCCCCGCCGCTGGCCTTGTCGCTCGACACCGTCATGGCCGACAAGGAGCCTCTATGGCAGAGCATGATCGCCAGGCATGGTTTGGCGAACACGCCCTACCGCGATGTGTCTTCGTGGCGCTTTGCCGATTTTGTCTTCTCGTGGGACTACGACATGTTCGGCGACGGCTCCAAGGCGCGCCGCTTCGGCTTTCACGAATATGTGGAGACGGAAGCGATGTTCATGCGCATCTTCGACGACTTGCGCCAGCGCAGAATCATTCCGGGCTAGAGCATCCGGATGCCTCGGCCAGCGGGATTCACTGGCCGATCCGGCTAGGGGGATGTCCCGACTCGGGTTTCCTCAGGAAGGGCCGATATAGTGAAAGCGGGACGGTAGCTCATGGGTCGAGCGGCGACGGTTTACCGACGCAGGCAGGCAGGTTCAAATCCTGTACGTCCCACCATCTGATGATTTATTGAGGAACAACAAAACTTGTGCCGTTAAGCATAAAGTGGCCATCTGGACAGGTTATGGTTGTTTACCCGCTGGGACACATTATGTTTTATCAAGAAACGGTGCTAGCCTGAACGGTTTTTCCCGTCCGTCGCGGGAACGATAGACGCAAAAAAGCCGGCCACTTGGCCGGCTTCTTCTTTAGCTCGTTAGCGTCAACCTGTCGTGATGCGCCCTTTGGCGTCCTGGAGTAGGCTGATGACACCTCTGACGCTACCGAGAACTTCTTGAGGAACTCGCTCCTTCACCTCTCTGAGGTTAATTGCTTTGTCCTGACTAGCGATGTCCTGGCAGGCAACATCGATAGCCTCCCGGGCATTCGCAATACTCTGCTCGCCGCGGCGCCGCATATATTGGCGCCAACGCTCGGCCAGGATACGGGCCTCCTTGTTGGCATTCTGATAGAGCTGGCGCACATCGATGTCGAGACGTCGCGCCGCCTCGGCCACGCTCACAGGAACCAGTGACCTCCCCATTGCCGTCAGCTCCGCGCGAATCTGGCACCAATCCAACGTCCGTCGGACTACCCGTTGGCTTTGGCGGGGGAACAGGAAGGCTAACTGGTGGATTTCTGCAGTCGCAGGCGACCAGTCGGTCAAGTCACCAGCCAGCAGCTTGGCAAGCGACAGTCCGGTCTGCGAAGCGATGCGCAGATGAGCGGGCAACGCAGGGATGCCGCCATCTTTCAGCCAGTGATGCACCGTGCCTTTGCTAAGGCCGATTCGCCGCGCAAACGCTGCGCTCTTACCGTGGTCCAATCGGGCAACGAGCTCGCGTAGGCAGTCATGCAGGGACTCGCGCGTAGGCACCGACTCAAGCGTTGCCTGCACCGCCAGCATTTCACCGACTTGGGATGCTTTCCAGATTTCCTCCGGCGCGGCCGGCACGCCATGCTCAACGCCACCAAGGAACGCTCCACAATGTGCACACCATCCTGGTACAACATAGGCGAATCTGTGGCGTGCATCCGTCCGCCCGCAGTCGGGACAAACGTGGACCAATTGCGTACGGTGTCGAGAGCAGGCGGTCACGCAGCCGACATCCCACGCCGTTCGAAGGTACGGCGAGCATCCGGAGGCGAGGTCCTCCGCCAGACATTGCGAGCACCAGCGCGCTGATGTGGTAGTCAAGCTCTGCTGGGCGATGACATCTGCCCATGGGAGCAGCGTCAGTTGGTCCAATTGCTCGATACTGGTGAGCGCCGAGAGTGCCCCTGACCAATTTCTCGCCGCTTCACCGTTGCCATTCAGATGGAGGCGCTTCCAGTTGTAGTTGTCAGAGAGCTCCCAGCCAACCGTCTTGGCAATCTTGCGCGACAGTTCAGTGACTGACACCGCGTGCGATACGGCCAGTCGGCAGAGATAGCTCAACAGGCTCTCAACGCCGGGGGTTCCCACTCCGATGGGCGTGAGCGCATGCAAAACCGAGCGCGGGTTCGACAACGGAGGGCTCATGCGGCGCTCCTGTTGTGACCCGCCCCAGAGCGCTGGGGTTTAGACATCACCCGCGTGAGGCTCGGACCGATGGCCGCTTCGCCATCGACGATTTCCTCCAGGATGCGCTTGCGCTGGGCTTCGTTGAGGAGCGCCCGCTTCAGTGCATCGACAGACCAGGCCCCGCCAGCTTCCGCAAGCCTGGCCGCTCGGGTTAGCACGCTGCTCAACGTTCCCACACATCCGAGCGTGTTGTCTTGGAGTTCCTTGGTGTAGCCGGTCAGTTGACCACCCCAAAGGCGAGGCAACGCGTTCTCGAACGAACGGACGCACGCTTCAAAGGAGCGAACGTCTTCCCCGCGGTCACTTCGATAGCGCTCGAAATGCAGCACATGGGTGCGCCGGGCGAGCTGCCCCGACAGGGACACCAACTGGTACAGGTCATACGAGCCGACCATAACCATCTGAGTGCCACACTGATTGACCAGCGACTTCAGTGTGTCTAGCTGAATCTCAAGTTTGTTATTGCTGCGCGTCTGGCGAATGATGTGGGCCGCCTCGTCAATGACGACAAACTGCACCTGGCGCTCACGCAGTCCGCGTTCGACCGCCGTACGCAACGCTGCAAGGCTGTTGCCGCTTGCGCCACGAGGGCGCGTCATCCTCCCGGATTGGGCATCTACGCCGTACGCGACCTTCGGTGAGTCGAGGTCATCACCGAGCTGGGCAAGGATGCGCTGATAGAACAGCCGCCAGGAGAAGTCGTGCTCGCCGGATGCCGGGGCTTCAACGTAAATTGCTGGAACCACGCCAGCGTTCGATTCCATCTGGGCGCGAGTCCGGTCCAATTTGTCATGGACCATATGCTTGGCCAAAGTTGTTTTACCCGCTCCCGTGGGCCCACATACCAGCAGGATGCTGTCCTGGCTGCCCGGATAAATCAGCGTATCCAGTTCGGCCATCACCTCCATGACCCGGGTATGTTTGATGCGCTTATCTAGCAATGCGCTGGCAGAGGCGTGAACGGGCGACAGTGCAGAAGAGTTCTGTTGCAACATAGGGTTATCTTAAAAATCGTCGAAATCTAAAGGGGCGTCCAAGCCTGTCGCCTCATGCAGGGGTGCGGACGGATTTATCGTTGTTGAACTCTGCTCTGCCGGTACGTCGGCAGCACTAGATGTTTCCTCGGTGAGGCGGAATTCTGGCGACCGCGGCACATGCGTGACGCTCGCCAACTGCAAGCTGTTGTACAGCGATTTGTTCTCGGCCTGACGCTCCAGCTCCATGGCCATGGTTCCCTTGGGCGTAAACACTTGCAGGAACTCGCGCAGGCGTTGACGAGCATGCGGGTCCGATTCTTTTGTCTTTGTCCGGCGAAGAAATTCTTGGGACATCAGTTCCTGCTCAACCCCGGTCAACTGCCCCAGGCCGAGTAGCGTGCGGCACACAGCTTGATGCCACTGGTCTTTCACCCACACGTAGACAGAAGAGGCATCCCACGGGTCGTAACGTACGGGAAACTTTTTGCCCGCGACGCTCGATGAGCGAAACGCTTCGCTCCAGTAGAACCGTGCGCCCACTTTGACACCGCGTTGTTGATTGACCTCGCGGGTACCGGTACGGTCCACGGGCGGGCAAGTCGCAATCAGGAAATCCCGGTTGAACAGAATGTGCGTTTGCTCGCGCGTGCCACTTTCGCGTAAGCCACGTTGAAATGCATCCCTCGGAGACTCATCGAGTGCCGGATGCCATTCCTGGTCGTAGTACTCCGTAGCCCAATACTGAATACCGTAATAGAGCTGCTGAAGGGTCCATTCAGCTAGTTTCTCCGGTAGATGTGAGCCTGTTACCGAACGCACATTCTTGGTCGCCTTCGTATTCCCGGCCAGGTTGTGGATGTACTCGGTGTGCACCCGCCCAAACATGCGCTCAAGGACAGTGCCGTGTCGGGGCTGACCTGCGGGACGGAAGCGCAATTTCGTGCCCCGCCCCTTGAGAAACGAAACGAACGCCGACGCCCGGAAATCACTACCGTTATCGACGACGATGAACTGCGGTAGTCGATGGTATCGGCGAACCAAATCCCGAATGACCATCATGACCGAGACGTAGGATGGCGAATCGAAGGTCAGATAGAACGCGACAATGCGTCGAGACCATGCGTCGACGGCAAAGGTCAACCAGGGGCGCCCGAGCGACTTGCCAGTCCGACTGGAGATGACCTCAATGTCGAGCTGAGTGTGGTCAATGTGGACGTACTGAAGCGGCCGATGCCCGTGCACTTGCGTGTCGTAGTGCAGGACGGGTACGAAGGTATCCTGCTGGTAGGCAATGCGCTTGCCGTACCGTATCCGGACGTCTTGATTGGTCTCCGTTGCCTTGATGTGCTTTATCAGCGTTGGATAGGAAACGGGCTTCACCCCTTCTTTCTCGCACGCAACTTCGAGAAACTTGTAGCAGGCCTTGTAGTTGATGGCTTTGCTGTTCCGCCAATGCTCCTCAATGACCCGGTCTACGAGGGCCGTCTGCATTTCGCTGATTCGAGCCGTGCGATTGCCACGGCCCTGAATGCGTCGAGCCAACGCCAGAACTTCGTGTTCCCCATTGGCCTCGGCAACGCGCTGGCGCGCTGCCCAACGGCGCAAGGTCCGGGAAGAGACAACTGTCTCAGGTGGCGGAGACTCGAGCATTGCTTGCCGCCGCGATGCAATCTCAAGTTCTTCAGGCGAATGGGAACTCCAGTCTTCTTCCGGGCGGGCACGACCACTGGAAATGACGGTGATTTGTTCCTGCTCGTACGCGCTGATTAGCCACTCTCGGGCGAGAGTGGTGCTCGAGCCGCTTTCGTCATTGCACACAACGGCCTCTTCGCCCACCAGAACCATCGTGAGTTCCTTCCCATCGAACTCGAACTTGGTCCCGTTGGCGATGTCGAGCTGGAAGCGCCCGAGCATCGGGACGCGACGTTCCGAGGTGTGAGCCAAGGTGAAATCACGCAGCACCTCGTCTCGATAGAGGCGAAACAATCGCTTCTCGGCCAGCGTTTCTCGGTCGAGGTCGGTGACAACCAGTTTGTCCGCGATAGCCTTGTTCAGATGGTCCGCACTGAGTTCGTAGGGCGCAGCCTGCAACTGCGAGAACGATAGGTAGCCGTGCTCCTTTAGCGCCGCCCTCAAAACTGCCAACGCGTCCTCCGGGCATGGCGCCGCTGCTGGATGGAAATAGTCTTCCAGATACAGCAAGTTCTCCACGCGGCGACGAGATATGGCCGCGTCGCTGCAGATTCGGTAGTGAATGCCGAGCTCGGCCAGTTGCTCTTCGATTTGTGGCGAGCGCCACAGGCCATCGCGCTCCTTAACGTAACGGTATGGATACCGTTCGGCCAAACGCTCGAGCTTGGTCTCGGACTTCCATTCTTCAAGCGTGAAGCCATCTTCCCTGATGGTCAGGAAATCAGGGATGTGCCGGTGCGAGTGGATTTCCCCTGTCGCGGCATCGATGAATTCGAACCGCCTTTCGCACGGTTGCGGGTAGTACTCGAGAACACGGTCGTCGTACTCCATGCCAATCGCGGCGGGAAACTCAATGTGGCGGCTTTCGGTGGCGAATTCGCGCCCCATCTTGCGGCTGCTCAACACAGTGATGACATTACCGCCGCGGGACTGTACCGCTCGCACAGGAGCCTGGATTCGCGCATCCAGAATGAGTTGGCGGCCGGCTGGTGGAGTGCCGTGCCGGTCGAAGAGTTGGGTTAGTTGGGCCTTGTCCAGCATCACAACCTAAGAATCAATTGCTGATAAAGACGTGTAGGTGCGCCGGACAGGCATAATTGGCGAATCGGTCGTATGCGACCGATTTTTGCTTGTAAGCGTACGGACGCGCCGAAGGGCGGCGCGCCGGAGAAGGCTGGAGGACGGGAATGCAAAGTGCGCAGCGCGATGAGCAGGCGCCAGAGGAAGCGCCCTACGCTCAATGGGAGGAGCAAGCCAAAGTGCTGCTTCTGGGCGGAATGAGGCAGCGCAAGCTGGGCTACAAAGAACTGGCTCGCCGGCTCGAACGGTATGGCATCGAAGAGTCGGCCGACCAAATCAACCGCAAAGTGAACCGAAAGCGGTTCTCGGCGGCATTCCTGCTCGCCTGTTTGGCAGCAATGGAGATGGATTCCGTCCCCATTTCCGGTCTGTCGGAACAGACTGACCAAAACCGGCCACGTTAGAGTCCGGTTTGCGTCGCACTTGACTGGTCGCATCGCTTCCACCCACTACGTACCCTCTCATAAAAAGAGGGATTTCGCCGGTCTGCGATGCAGCGGCGGTGGATGGGGCGTGGCTCAGGTTGGCATTGCGCCAAGCACCAACCTAGCAAATGAAGGCCGACCATTCAAGCATTGATTTTCCGGTCTGCGAAGGCAGCCAGCGCCAGAAGACAGCCATGTCTGCAGTGGAAATTGGCGCGCGGTCGCCGGTGTTTTTTCTTGCATCCAGCGCATTGCCGATTTGCGCTATACGGAAATGCCACGAGTCAACCGCGCATACACTGCCCGATACTCGGCCGCCCTTTCCAACTGGCGGGTGCTGACGAGTGGCCGCAGGCGTGGGCGGGATACCTACCACCAGCGCGCCTGGGAAAAACGGATGCTGTGGGGGTAAGGTTGAGAAATCCGGTGCGGTGGCGAAGACAGAGCCGCAACCTGTTTGTCTGTCGGGCGAGGCGGCTCCATACCGGGGAACTGGGTTGGAGAGGCTGAGTTGAAGGTGCTTCCCGAGCTTGTGCTCTAGGGAGGGCTGGGCTCAGCCTCACCACCCGGGGACTCAGACCCGCAGATATGCTCAAGGCCGAGCCTTGTCGGAGGCATTGATAAAGACAGCCTCCAATCTGATTTCAGAAAACTGCGGAATCTGGCGGAATCAGTGACGGTATCTGCTCGGACCACACCGATTTCCGCTGTACTTGCGACGAGACAGATATTCCCCACTTTCCGCACGAACACGAGCATCGTTCATACCCCCTACCCGGCGTTCTAGCGGGCTGATGCTGATTTAGAACGCTGCCGTGTTTTTTTCTCAATATAAATGTGACCCATGAGCACCTTATTACTACATATAGTGCCTTGACCAGGCCCGACACGGTGCCTATAGTGGGTATTAGCACTCAAGAACATCGAGTGCCAATTCCGCCTAGGTGTCTGTCAGCGCAGCTCGGTGTCAGCTACTTGATTCAAAAAAAACACGGCGGTTTAGATTCGCTATTTTTTCTGGGGAAGTGGATGACTGCAGAGAAATCGCGGTTTCAAGTCCTTGCCTTGTCGGGCGGGGGTTATCGAGGGCTCTTTACGGCTCGAATTTTGGCGGAAATTGAGCGACAAATCGAAGCGCCTATTGGCTCGCGCTTTGACTTGGTCACGGGCACATCCATCGGCGGCATTCTGGCCCTGGCGGTTGCGCTCGAGATTCCGGCTCAGAAGATGGTCGACCTTTTCGAGAAGCACGGGGAAGCCATTTTCCGCAAGCGGTTCTCCATTCGCGGGTTCCTTCGCTCCCAGTACAGCAGCCAGACGCTGTACGAGCATCTGTCCAGTGACGACGTTTTTGGCCAGCGACTGGTTGGCGAATGCCTGCATCCGGTCATCGTTCCGTCCATCAACTACACGCGTGGTCTGCCGGTCATTTTCAAAACGCCGCACCACGAAGATTTCAAGACAGACCATCGCCACCGCATTGTCGATGTCGCCATGGCGACCAGTGCAGCGCCGATTGTGTTCCCCCGCTATGTGTTCAATGACTGCCAGTACGTGGATGGCGGACTCTTTGCCAACGCACCGGGGCAGTTGGGGGTCCATGAAGCGTACAAGTTCTTTGGCGTGTCCCGGTCGGAGGGCGACGTCCGGGTGCTCTCTGTTGGCACCATGTCCTCCAAGTTCACGGTCAATCCCAAACGGAACCGCTCCGGCGGAACGCTTGACTGGGGAGGTTGGTGGCCAGTCAATGCGCCGAAACGACTTTTCGGCCTGAGCATTTCTGCTCAGGAAGCGATGGCCGACCACATGCTCCGGCATCAATTCCCCGGAGGTAAATACGTCCACGTCGACGATGTACTGACGGACGAGCGCGCTCAGGCCGTTGCTCTTGATAAGGCAGATGCCGCCGCTCGGGAAGTGCTGCTGGGGTCCGCTGCGGAAGCGGCAAAGGACTTCGTAGGCAGTGCTGCCTTCAAGGAATTCATGGAGTACACGGCGGCTTCGCCGGTCTATCACTATGGCCCTCGCGCCAACTATCGAAAGGTCGCGTAATGCTGAAACTGAACCGCCTGCTCCACTCTTCCGTAAAGAACGGTACTTTTGGGCACAACATCACCGTTTCCCCTGAACAGCGGAAGTTCTTGGTCTCGTGCAAGAACAAGATTCGCGAGCATTTGCGGCCGGCTATCGAGAAGGTCTCGACGACGACCCTCGGTATGGACCGGCAGGTCACTCCACGTTTCCGCACCCAAGGGTCTTGGGCCTATGAAACCTGCGTGCACCCTTGCACGTTGCCTCCACAAGAAATCGATTGGGACTACGGCGTCTACCTGCCTATCACGGTTTGGGAGGAGAACGGACCGCCTATCGACATGGCCCAAGCGTACTTCGCACTGGTTGAGCAACTGCTGAAAGACCTCTGCAAGAACGAAGGGTGGACCTTGGACACATCCAAAGATACTTGTATCCGCATCAATGTCGCAGCTTGGGCGCATATCGATGTGCCCCTTTACGCTGCTTCAGAAGAAGAGTTTAAGAAGGTGACGGAGGTGCGGCTGGTGGAGGCGGCCGCCTTGCGCAAGGGGTTCGCGAATGATTCAGCTAACTTTGCTGAAGATGCGGCATTCGGCGACTTGGTCGGCCAGACCTGGGATGAGATGGAAGGCATTGTGCTCGCGACCCGCTCCGGAGAATGGATTCCATCGGACCCGAATGATGTGGCCAAGTGGTTCAAGGACCGTGTGCAAGAACATGGGCCGCAGCTTCTGCGGGTGTGTCGCTTCCTGAAGGCGTGGCGGGATTACCGGTGGGCTGAGAAGGGGCCGACCTCTGTCTCTATCATGATTGCCGTGGCCCAGAGCTTCACGCCGGTCTCCGGCCGAGATGACCTTGCACTCGAACTCGCGGCGCACTCGCTTGCGAAAGCATTGTTGGCTGATATCCGGGAGCCGGGCATCGACAACGGGGAAGACGATTTCAACAAGCGCCTCAGTGAAAAGGAACGTCTTGAGGCATCTGCTCTTGCACAAGCACTGGCGAATTCGATGCGTGAGGCACGTGAACAGAATCTCGTGCAAGCCGAGCGCGCCATCTTGATTCTGCAAGGTCAATTGGGCAACCGCTTGCCGAATCAGCCGAGCTGGGTTGACGCGGATTCATCGGGTGAAGACATTCGTCGCGTGCCGGCGGCATCGGTGCCTCCCCCTGTGGTTCCGGCGACGAACGCGGGCTAAGCGCATGACGCAAGGTGGCTACGGCCGCGCCTTGAGCGTGCTGACGCAATTTGGGCTGAAGCCCGCCAAGGCTCGCGCGGGTGTTCGGGCGTTTGAAGGAGACCTCAAAACAAGCACCGGAGAAGTTCCGGTTCGCTTCGAAATTGAGGACTGGAACTTTCTGCGCTACCCGCGCATCACGTTGCTCAAACGGCCAGCCGGCACGCCGAAACTGCTGGAACATGTCGATGCACTAGGCGGCTTGTGCTATCTGGCACCGGGCTCTGTTGTCCTTGACCGATTTGAGCCCGATGTGGCGGTTCATCAGTGTCTGCTCGCCGCCGTCGATGTTCTGAACCGCATGACCCAAGGGCGCACTCGGGACCGAGATATTGCCGATGAGTTCGTCGCGTACTGGACCGTTGGACAGACGCCTGCGGCTTACCCTGTTCTGTTTGATGAGCTTGAATCCGATGCCGAGTCGGCTATGTATTTCCTGCTTGACCAGCCAGGGCAGGACCGGCGAGCACTGATTGCGCGGGACATCTTTGCCGCACAACGCATTGCTACAGGCATTGAGGCTGAGAAGGTAGTCAAGGGCGCTTTTACGTGTTTCTTGTTCAAGAGCGACAAGTTGCCGGGTGCGCCGGCCGACGGTTTGCCCGCAACCATCAAGCAGTTCTTCGCATGGGTAAAGCAGTGGGACAGTGAGTTGGCCACCGCGATTCAGCATCGCCTAGGTTCGGACAAGACCTATCTATCCCGGCAAGGATGCGTGATTGCCATCGCGACGCCGGCTGGGCGCTTTGGCGTAGTGTTCTTGTTGGACAGAATGCATCGCATGGGTTACGAAAAAAACCCAAAGCGCTACCGCAACTACCTGCACAACGCTGGCAGGGACGCGGCAATCCTGCGGCTGCAAATAGACGACATTGGCCCAACCTACATCCATTCACGGAACCTGGAGTATCCCAGCCTAGCCGGCAAGCGGCTGACACTGATTGGCTGCGGTGCGATTGGGGGATATCTGGCGCAGGCTTTAGTTCGGCTTGGAGCAGGCACCGGAAAGGATGGTTTATTGCGGCTCGTCGACGTGGGACAGCTCGAACCGGACAATCTTGGTCGGCATGCCCTAGGGTTCCCTTCCTTGTATCAGAACAAGGCGGTTGCACTTCGAGATGAACTGATTCGGCAGTTCCCTTATCTGGAGGTCGAGGCACAAACTGACACGTCGAGACTGAACGACAAATTCTTTGCGACGGACCTCATCATTGAAGCCACCGGGGAAGAAGCCCTGAGCAGTTTCGTGAATGCCATGCACATGGCTCACCGGCTAGGTCCCGTCCTGTACGTGTGGGTAAAGGGTAATGGTGAATGCGTACAGGCGCTTTGGTCGGATTCGTCAAAGTTCGGTTGCTTTCAGTGCCTGCGCCACGGAATCGGACCCAACTATCGCCAAGACCGGTTTCCAGTTTTGCCGAACCCGCCTCGAACACAATTCCGGGGGTGCAGCTCATTCACACCGTACGCAGTCTCAGCACCGATGTCTGCGGCTGCGCTGGCCGCCGATATGGTTAGTGACTGGCTGAGGAGTGGCGACGCCAGCCCAAGATTTCGTACGCGATACCTGGAAACGGCTAACGCCTCCCGGGTCAAAAACCAAGATATTGCTCCGACGGACGGGTGTCCCGCATGCCGGAATCCCTGATTCTTCGACACCCATTCCACGCGGACGCTGGAATTCTGATTGAGCCGTCGGTGCTGGCGACGTTGATGCTCTTTCGGCAAACGGGCGCTACATCGCCCGAGTCCGGCGGCATCCTGCTGGGCTATCGACGGGGTATGCACCTTCATGTGTCGAAGATGACGACTCCGCAACCGGGTGACACTCAACATCGCTATGGCTTTCAACGGCGGGCTCAGCAGCACCAAAAGATTGCCCTTGAGCAGTGGAAAGCGGAGCACGAGACGATGGACTACATCGGTGAGTGGCATACCCATCCGGAAACCGAACCTACGCCATCGTCAATTGACAAGCGGGAGTGGCGGAAGATTTGTCATACAAAAAACGAACCGATGGTGTTTTTGATTGCGGGCACTCGTAACGTGCTGTGGGTGGGAGTTGGCCTAGGCACTGCCTTGCACGGAGCGGTTGCCCAGGTGAACCTCGAAACTGAGAAGGGATAGCGCGCAGACTTTGCCCATCGGACTAGTTTCACCTAGGCTTGCCCTAGAATTTTCTGACCAGACAGGTATCCGCGGGGGAGCAATGGACTGGACACGTGAACGGCCATTTCAGGCCCTCGCATTGACCGGCGGTGGGTTCCGGGGGCTAAACCACATAAATCAGACCGCCAAAACCCCTCGAAGAAAGCCTAGTAAAACGAGACGTCCGCCGAAACATCCTCACTCTCTTGTCTAAAGCTAATTCGACCAACGCTTCCTCGGCTAGTAAAGTACGTCCCCGAAAGTTCCAACCTCTTTTCCGAACCATCAACAACAGTCCGAATATCGAACGTTGTCGAACCCTTATATTCAGGCCATTTCAATTCTTTCGGAATTGATTTGTATAAATAATATACCTTGCACTGCCCACCCTCTGTCGCTGGCGTCGTCTCAAGCGTAATAGATTTTGACGTTTCGGTATGAATATCGATTTGCATTTGCAGAAACGTCTGTCGAATTACCGCTTTCGCAGCGATTCGCTTTTCATCCGAGGTAATTATTTCGCCCGCCCAGGTTCCATTGAGGTCAGGAAAAAGGCTGCCATTGAAATACCTTGCAGCCTTCCAAATTAACCGCGCAATAGCATTGGTTGTGAGAGCGACACTAATCCCCAATGCAACCCATGGCGCAATACTGAGGACTTTAATAAGAGGAATGTCATCTCTCCAGTAAGCCCGCAAAATCTCGTAGGCGACTATACTGATAAATGTAGTAAAAACCGCAGCAGAACGAAGAATCGTAACAAAATTTATTATCCTGAACATATTAGTTCATATCATTAAAATCATGAAGCCGACTTTTTCCACTGCTCTTGGCGGACAAGAGTGCTATATATGAATCCCTGAGCGTCTCCCCCACGCCGGCAGAGAACGAGAGCTCTGCGCCCGCAATTCTCTTGACCTCCTCAAAAATTTCATCATTTTTGAACGCGTAAGAACATGACCCCGCCACACCATCTGCCGCACAAAACAGCAGACTAAATCCTTGCGACTTTAGGTAATCGGCAATTTTCGCCGTCTTCTCCTGCACCAAGTCGTTGGTTCTGATTAGCTCATTTTCATCATTTTTCAAATACGAAGATGCAATTTTCTGCCCGATATCGTCGCCGTCAATCGTGATGTATTTCATGGCCACCGCTCATTAGCTATGCCTAAATGAGCGGCATGGTAGCATGCAAGACAAAGGACAAGCGTGGTCCTTCTGCAGGAAAACGAGCAGCAACATCGGGCAATTGCCCCCATTGCCGTCATCATCCCTCTTGCCCTCTCGCGCAGCTCCGGCAGCGCGAGTGCCTTGGGCGCATTATCAGGCGCCATCCAAGCCGTGTTGCCTTGCCCAGCTCCCGGATACGGTCGTGTGGCAGCAGTTGGCGGCGTGCAGCCAAATGCGGTGTCCAGAAACTCCTTTTAGGCGCTCAGCGGTCGATTCCGTACATGCAGCAAAATCTCGTTGGCCACTGCTTTCTGAAGAGCCAGCCAACTCACGGGCAACTGTACAAACACACTGTTATTGTTGGCCGACGAGACGGACAGCTTGATATGGCTGACGTGGCCGTTCGCACTGTACTGAACATGAAGAATTCGCGTGGTCGTTGACGGGTGCCACACCACTTTGCCGAGGAAGTACGTGAGGGCGCTGCCCCGCTCAATTAGGTCGGCGACCAAATCGAACGTGCTACTCAAGAACGCGCGAAGCTCTTCCTTAGTCATGTCCGAACATATGGCAGGCAGTTAGTCGACAAGCGGACTCTGCCTGCGCGGTGCCAATTCGAAATGTTGTTTCGGGTCGCCCCACGGCAGATGGTCGGGAATGGCCGACAGCGGCCGGAAGGCCTGCTACCCGCAATCAAAACAACGGTCGCGCTGGACGACTCGAGCCAAACACATCGACCTCGCACTGCAGGTATCGTGTTCACCTGCACCTCAGTATGACTGCAGCACTGACTTCGCTTCCAAGCAGTCAAAGCACAGGAACACATAAATCATTCCGCAGCCGGCGATGACAAAATCGTCATTGATTGAATCGAGTTGAGCGTAAAAAGCCATCGCCTTTCCGCAGGAGCATTTCGGCACCTCGGGCGACTGTATGAAATCAGGTTGCCCGCCGAGCCGATGGCCAATGTCCTCGCCCACCCACTGAAACGATGGAAGAGCCTTGGCCTCGTAGTTGAGAGGCTCCGGCACCAGCTTGAAGGAGGGATTTCGCGCACGGCTGCTCCTACTCTGAGTACGTATGGGACGTCGAGACGGCATTGCAATGGCCGCTACGCTCTTTCGGAGGCACGGTCGCTTATTTCGTCGTGGAGCATCTCGCTGCCTTTCGGAAGGAGAAACACCACACGCTCATCGTGGTACTCCACTTGAAAAGGAGCACCGGATTTCTTCAGCTCATCCCAGAAGGCGAACGACCAATCTTCATCTTCCGACCAGCGAAAATACCAGCGGAAGCAGGAGTCCCTGATGATATGGGCAACATCGACCACGTGAGGATAGTGCTCCTCGTCGCAGGAGACCGTGCCATCGCCCTCGACTACGTACGCTACGCCCGGCGGAAGCGCCTGCACTGCCGAAGTAAACCTGCACTGCAGATTCGCATCTTCAAATCTGAGAGAGCGCCTTGCCATAGCTTAGTCAGAGTGTGTTATTCGGCGTTAAACATGAAGCCCCAGCGATTTCAGGCTGGCGTGTCAGCCCGCGAGTTACTGGCCCGCGGGCGAGGCGATGGGGTCCGAGCAGAGCCGCTAACCGCGTCTGCTCAACACGCTATGAAGTTGGGTCACTTCCGCAGATGAACAGAACCATCGGCTACCTCTACCACCGCCTGAACTCGTCCGTGAGTCAGAGCCCTGGATATCCGCGCCCCAGCCTCAGCCGTTGTTCTAGCTACCCCCAGCAGTCTGCAAACCGCCTTCACCAATCCATCTTGCGATGTGCCGCCTTGCTGCTGCAGGACGTACACCGCAGCATTGCCAAGTTCTTCAAGGCAAATCTCGTCGATACTGCGACGCGTGTCAGGGTCGCTTCCGGGCACACGGATGCCGTCCCAGGTATTCGGATTGGCATGCTCTGGCCAGTAGAAGACCGTACCGTTGTCCGTTGTGCGGGTCACGTGACTCGGTACAAGAGCGTTCAGATGTGCCTCAATACGGCTGCCAACCCGTGATAGCCCCCAGGAGCGCGTCACCCGCTTGAATGCGGCCGCTTGCGACACAGGCCCTTCCGTCTCGACTACCTTGAGCAACTGGCTGGCAAGGAGCGGCATCAAACTTCCCTCATAGAAGCGGTCGGGGTTGTTTGCGCTCAAACCGGTCAATTCATACGCAGGTAGCGACGTTAGGGAATCTTCAGACTCTGATTCAGATTCGGCTCTGGCGTACAAAACAGGTGTGCCGGTGGGTTCTGCCTCCTCCATCGGCTCAACGACCGGCTCGCTTTCGGTCGGTGTGGTCGAGACCAACTCGTCCAATCGAGTCAGAAGTTTTCGCATTGGCTCTGCCGGATTCAACCACCAGTCAGTAGACCAGATGCGGTGCAGCTGCCAGCCCAGTCCTTCGAGAACGTGTTGGCGAAGCCGGTCGCGGTCACGTGCTGTAGCGCCCGAGTGATAGGTACGGCCGTCGCATTCGACCCCCAGCAAGTAGCGCCCCGGGGCACGAGGGTCCACTACTCCAATGTCAATCCGGTATCCAGACACACCAACCTGGGGGTGAACGGTCCAGCCCTTCTCTCGAATAGCTGCAATCACTTGGCGCTCGAATGGACTGTCGGGTTCTCGCCCCGTTGGCATGCTCTGCTCCACCAGGGCTCGGGGTCCCCGAATGGCGAACTCCAAGTAGTTCTTCAGGTCGCGTACGCCTGCGGCCCGGACACGAGACAAGTCGATTTGCTCGGGAAGCAGCGTGCTGAATATGACCACGCCCACTCGAGCACGAGACACAGCAACGTTGAGGCGCCGATGTCCCCCTTCGAGATTCAGAGGCCCGAAATTGAGGCTGACCTTTCCGGATGCATCAGGCCCGTAGGTAATCGAGAAGAAGATGATGTCGCGCTCATCGCCCTGGACGTTCTCCAGGTTTTTGATGAACAACCCTTCTTGCCGCGCTTGCGCAATAGCTTGGTCCAGCGGCTGGGAGGCCCGGCGGCGCTCATCAAGCATGCGCTCAATCAGGCTTTGCTGGGCTTGGTTGAAAGTCACCACGCCCAACGTCAAGTCGCGCTTCGTTGGGTCGAGATAGTGTTGCTCAATCGCCTTAACGATGGCATCCGCCTCGGCCCGGTTGGTTCTGGAACCGCCACGGTCATAGACGCCTTGAACGCGCTCGAAGCGCACGCTCTGGTCATCTGTGACCGGCGACGGAAATGTCACCAGCTCATTGTCGTAGTAGGTGACGTTGCTAAATGTAATCAACCCCTCGTGCTTGCTTCGGTAGTGCCAGTTCAGCCGAAGCTCCGGTAGCCCGATGCTCAGACACTCGTCGAGAATGCTCTCGAGGTCTTGAATATCATCGCCATCCGGCCCTTCTTCGGAATCGTCCGCCCGACTGAAGAAGCTGGTCGGCGGCAGTTGCTTTGGGTCTCCGACGCATACGAGTTGCTTGCCGCGGGCGATTGCGCCAACTGCGTCCCAAACTGGAATCTGTGACGCCTCATCGAATATAACCACGTCGAACTGGGCATGAGAGGCATCCAGGTACTGCGCAACCGACAGGGGTGACATCAGCAGACATGGCTTCAGCCGGGTCATCAGGCTTGGCAGGTTCTGCACCAGTTGCCGAATCGGCATGTGTTTGCGCTGCTTCTGCAATTCACGCCGCAGCTTCCCTAACTCAGAATCTGCCCCAGGGACTACGCCGACACTGGCGGGAATCTGGCCTGCCAGCTTTGCCGCAATATATTGCTGGGTCAGTTTCTGGAAACGCTCATCGGCTTCCTTGAACTCGGCAATCTTGCGGTCATGCTCAGCGCTCGCGAAATTGCAGAGCACTGGTTCCCGGTCAATTGCCTTCCGCAGCCACCAGCTCTGATAGCTGTATTCGAAGAACGTCGCCACGCTGGACAGTGGCACCTCACCTGCCTCAAGCGCATCGACAATGCCCTGCAATCCGCTACTGATTGCGTTAGCTCGGGATTTCCGCCACAAACACCACGGCTGCAGTTGGCGCGATGCTGACTGCCACCCCTGAAGCAAGCTCAGAAGTCGAGGAATCACGCCGGACGCGGTCGGCTCAAGCCCAAGGTCTGCGTGGCAGTTCCCCAACTCAACTACCCGCCGCAGTTGAGCTATCGCTTCCCGATAGCAGTCGCGGTACGCCAGTAAACTCGCGCCAAGAGGCGTGCCCGCCTTCAGCATGCCTCTATTGTCCGAGACGAATGGCTGGAGCTTTGCACGCAACGTTTGGGCGAGTTCGATGTCGCTGCCCGCGATGGCGCTCACCGCATCAGCAAACGACGTCGCCCACCGTTCCGCACTCTCGACGACATTCCAATCAGTCTTGGATGCTGCGAAAGTTTCATGCAGCAGTTGCGATGCATCCGAAGACATGGACTCAATGGCCTTGTCCTCGACGTTGACAGCGGTCAACGCCGCTATGACGGCCGGAACATCGGTGCCTTGTGGACGCCGTTGGTCTTGACGATACAGGCGCAACCGGCCAGTGACCGCCCGCTGGGCAAGCCAGCGCTTCGGCCACCAAGTATTGGTCGCTGCAGCCCATTGCAGTTTCAGCTCAGAGGCATTCAGTGTGGCGACATCCTCCACGTAGAGCTTGCTAAGTGGCTCCCATGCCTGATTGCGCGCCAGACCGTGCTGGCGCAAACAGGCAAGCCTGCTACGAACGGACTCGTCATGCGCTGACCGGGCAACATCAACGGGAACGGTTGGCGCAGCAGAAAGCACGTCGGCCAACGCATCGAACTTACCCAGTTGGTTCAAGGAGAAGGCAATCTTGGGCAGGCCCAGTAGATTCAGCAGGCTCGATGTAGCTTCATCCAGCTTCTTGATTTGAGCCTCAAGCATCGAGACCGCGTCAAGGAACTCTTGTTGCCAGCTCGGCATCCACTCGGTTTTATGGATTACGGCCAGCGGGTGATTCTGCAAACCGGTCAGTTGTCCGGCCAACGCCCCCATCTGGCGACAGGTTTCCCGCAATGCCTCAAGCTGAGCCCGGTCGTGTACGTCCGCGTCTGCCCACGGCATTGGGCCAGGCCGCATTTCTGCATACTGCAGGGTGGTCCCGATGGCGTCGTAAATGGTAAGGTCATTCGAATGGATGCGGTGCAGGGCACTCGCCACGCCATTCAGGTCGGTGCGTAGCGCGAGCAGCCGTTCGGACTCTCGCTCCCAGTCCTTTACCGTGCGTGCGCCTGCGGCGTCGAGCGCGATGCCAAGCTGCTTCAGGACATCCGCCTTCTTCGCCTTGGAAGAGTGCAGTTCCAAGCAGAACGGACCAAGCCCCAAGCTGCTGAGCCGGCGGTGCACTACCTCGAGCGCAGCCATCTTTTCGGAGACAAACAGCACGGTCTTCCCCGTAGCCAGCAGATGGGCAATCAGGTTCGAGATGGTCTGGCTTTTGCCCGTCCCAGGCGGACCTTCGATAACCAGATTCTTGCCCTCGGCGGCTACGCAAACCGCACGCAACTGCGAAGAGTCCGATAGAAGCGGCGTGAACAAGTCTTGCGGCCGGAATTTTTCATCCAGGGTATTGGGCTCGAACCCCGTCGCGCTGTCTGCGAATGCCTTGCCGGGGTTGTTAATCAGATGGGCAACAACGCTGCTTTCCTGGAGTTGTTTCTGGCGGTCCTGGAGGTCCTTCCACATCAGGTACTTCGTGAACGAGAAAATGCCCAGGTGGACTTGCTCCTTGACCTCCCATCCCTTCAGTTCGCTCACATGCAGCCGGAAGGTTTGCAGTATGCGATTGACATCGATACCCCGGTCATCGGTCGGTAGGGTGTCAAACGACGGCAATTTCAGGCTGAAGTCCTGTAGCAACTTCTGGAGCAGCGTCGGGTTCACGAGGGCATCGTCGTCGTGACGAACCAGCCGAAAACCACTCCTGACGGACTGACGGGACAGCGTGACCGGGATGAGCAGAATCGGGGCAAGGTGGCTCGATTCGGCATCCTTGCTCTCCTGCCATTGCAACATTCCGAATGCGAGAAACAGCGTATTGGCACCACCTTCCTCCATCCCGGTGCTGGCGGCCCGGAATATCTCGAGAAGCTTGCCTTCCAAGGCATCTTCGCTGACGTCAGTGACGATTTCGTTCCGGCTGAGAGCGTCGACTGCCAGGTCATCGACGGCAGAGGTGCCATTGCGGCCGGCATACACGTTGGCATCCCGACCATCCGCACCAGTCATCATTTTCGGCAGCGCGCGAACACGAAACTCACTCCCCTCCGCAAGCCGGTCTTCCAGCGCGCCCGGGTCCGGGCAGATGACGCGCAAGGTGGTTTTAGACGGCTTGAAGTTCAGAAGCTTGTTTCGCAGCGTCAGGTCGAGCAGCTTGCTTTTCCATTTCGCCAGGCGCCCTTCCGGTGTGTCAGGCGTGACGTCGTCACGGAGCGGTACCACAACCGGGTCCAATGGCGGCAACTGAGGGACATCCTCAATGACAGGAACATCGCCTTTGGCAATCAGGCCAGTAGGTTCGTCGATGTGCGACGAGCGGGATGGCAACGGGCGAATTTGGACTTCGCGTGCGCGTCGAATGTCCACTGCATACGCGAATTGCTCCTCGTCGTTCAGATGCTCCTCACCACGAGAGCAGGCCCAGCGCAGTGACGGCTTCTGGCCGCCCGCCACGCCGGTGGTCTCGAAGACCATGAATTCCCCCGACTTCACGCGCTTACGAATCGCCTGAACGTCATCCACCAGTGCCGTGGGGAAATCAGTTTCTATCAACCAAACGCCCACCCAGGCATGACCCTCTTTGAACAGCACAACAGGATGCATGCCGGCTTGCTCCAGGCAAGACGCAAACAGCATTGCAAGGTCGAGACAGGTCGCTAGCTTGCTGTCGAGGATGCGCTCGGGGGTTCGGATTTTCTGACCGTCGTTCCCGAATGAAGCCGGCGGATTCGAGTATTGAATGTCCTCGGCAACTACGGTGCTGTAGATGGCCGACACCTGCTTCCAGACTTTTTCACGATTCTTGGATTGGTAGCCGTCCATCGACAGGTCGACAGACGTCTGGCGCAACAATCCAGATGCCCGAGCAATGAGCTTGTCCACGACCCTCGAGTTCGGCATGCAGAACGCGGCCAATAGCTCAGGTAAGGACCGCGTACCAGCCCACTGGTCGTAAGCGAGCACATCAATGCTGTGCGTCGCCGTCGCAAGCTCGTTGCCTTGAATGCTCAATGAAGCAGCAATGCTTGCGCGTTCGGACTCATCGAGGCGGCTGAAATACTGATGGTCTGGGCGCAGGTCGACGGGCGCCAGGCGGCGGCTCTCGCCGGCAGCCAGTGCCTCGAAACGAAAGCGGGCACTCTCCGCAAAGGCGGGAACACATTTGACGGTTAGCTCGACGTCCGTGAGCGTTGTCTTCCCATCATTGGTCACCAGGATTTCGCGAATGACCGGGACGTTGTTCTGAACCGCTGCGTACCCTATTGTGAGGTCCGCAATAACTTGAACGCTCGGTAGCGTCGCTGAATCGAACCGGGTTTTGAGGAGGCTCCAGTCTTTGAGAAAATGGAGCCACTATGAGCAAGCAGACCAAGTTTTCCCCCGAAGTCCGTGAACGCGCCGTGCGTCTGGTGCAGGAGCACCGTGGCGA
>Ga0209071_1000228_pt1 | contig 31780 bp, 34 predicted proteins | sample CoawatmetaG10DNA_2_FD_187513 | JGI IMG/M metagenome (GOLD analysis project Ga0209071, IMG submission 187513) | Marine microbial communities from the West Antarctic Peninsula - Coastal water metaG108-DNA (SPAdes) (version 2) | ecosystem: Environmental > Aquatic > Marine > Coastal ... | reverse complement strand
GGGCGTAACACTCGCCATCAGCCGACCCACCCCCAGCCCCTCCCTTCCAGGGAGGGGAGGAAGAGGGGGCATTGATCGCATCGCATGGGCCGTCACCCCGGGCTTGTCCCGGGGTCCACCGTCGTTTGCGACGATCGTTTGCCGACTATGCGGCGCGGTGGACCCCGGGACGAGCCCGGGGTGACGGGGAGGTTATTTGAGCCGCAGCGCGACCGATCTCGCGTGCGCCGGGAGGCCCTCGGCTTGGGCGAGTGCCACCGCCGCCGGGCCGATCGCCGCCAGACCATCGGGGCCCAAGTGCAGGAAGCTGGTGCGCTTCATGAAATCGAGCACCGACAGTCCGCTGGCAAAGCGGGCGCGGCGGCCGGTGGGGAGGACGTGGTTGGGGCCTGCGACATAATCGCCGATTGCTTCCGGTGTGTGGCGACCGAGGAACACCGATCCGGCATGGCGGACGCGGTCGAACAACGCTTGCGGATCATCGCAGGCGAGCTCGAGATGTTCGGGCGCGAGGCGGTCGACCAGCGGCAGCGCTTCGGCGAGCGTGGCCACCAGGATGATCGCGCCGTTCGCATCCCAGGCCGCGCGCGCGACCTTGGATGTGGCGAGCGTGGCGATTTGCGCGTCGACCTCTGCGGCGACGGCGTCGGCGAAAGCGGCGTCATCGGTGAACAGGATCGACTGGCTGGTCGGATCATGCTCGCTCTGTGACAGCAGATCGGCGGCGATCCAGTCGGCGCGGTTCTGCCCATCGGCGACGACGACGATTTCGGACGGCCCTGCGACCATGTCGATGCCGACCACGCCGTAAAGCTGGCGCTTGGCCTCGGCGACCCAGGCGTTGCCGGGGCCGGTGATGACGTCGACGGGCGCGATGCGATCGGTGCCATAAGCAAGCGCGGCGACGGCTTGCGCGCCGCCGATGCGCCACACTTCATCGACCCCGGCAATGTGCGCGGCGGCGAGCACCAGCGGGTTGATCTCGCCATCGGGGGTGGGGGTGACCATGACAACGCGATCGACGCCGGCGACCTTGGCGGGGATGGCGTTCATCAGCACCGAGCTGGGATAGGCCGCACGCCCGCCGGGGATATAAATCCCGGCATTTTCGATCGCGTTCCAGCGCGCACCGGTGCGGATGCCGTGCGCGTCGGTCAGGTCGCTGCCCTGCGGCTTCTGCTTTTCGTGATAGGTGGCGATGCGCTCTGCCGCGAGGTCGAGCGCGGCGCGCAGATCGGGGGCGAGGCCGTCATAAGCGGCGCGCCATTCCGCGCGATCGATCTGCCAGCCGGTGGCGTCGAGATCGTGGCGGTCGAAGCTTTGGGTGAAAGCGCGCACGGCGGCGTCGCCTTCATCGCGGACGCGCGCGATGATCGCGGTTACGTCGCGCGCGACATCGGCATCGGCTTCGCGGCGGGCGTTGACCAAAGCGGTGAAGTCCGCGGCGAAGTTGGGGGCGGTGGTGGTGAGGCGGATCATGATTTCCTCCCCTCCCGCTTGCGAGTTCGGGGTCGCCAGCGCCCCGCGCTGTCGAGGATGTGCCGGGGGCACATCCGACCCCGGACTGGGTTGGGGGAGGGAAAGTGCGTCATCATCATGCGGCAGCCTTGCTTGTCTCGGGCCCTCCCCCAGCCCCTCCCGCAAGCGGGAGGGGAGAAGAGACCGCCCGCCGGAATGCCTCGACCAGCGGCACCACTTGCCCGCGCGTCTTGAACGCGGCGCGGTTGACGATCAGGCGGGAGGTGACCTCGCAAATCACTTCGACCTCGACCAGGCCGTTTTCTTTCAGCGTGCGGCCCGATGACACCAGATCGACGATGCGCGGGGCGAGGCCGAGCAGGGGCGCGAGTTCCATCGCGCCGTTCAGCTTGACGCATTCGGCCGACACGCCACGCGCGGCGAAATGCGCTTCGGTGACGTGCGGATATTTGGTGGCGACGCGGACATGGCTCCAGCCGCGCGGATCGTCATTGGCGGCCATGTCTGCGGGCTCGGCGACCGACAGGCGGCAATGGCCGATGCCGAGATCGACCGGCGCGTAGAGTTCCGAATAATCGAACTCGGCCAGCACGTCCGACCCGACGATGCCGAGCTGCGCGGCGCCATGTGCGACGAAGGTGGCGACATCGAACGCGCGGACGCGGATCAAGTCGATGCCGGGGTTGTTGGTCGAGAAGCGCAAGGCGCGCGAATCCTCGTCGCGGAAGGCGGCTTCGGGGACGATTCCGGCGCGTTCGAGCAGCGGAACAGCCTCGGCGAGGATGCGGCCCTTGGGCACGGCGATGATGATGGGATCGGCCATATCCGCCGGGCTTTACTTAGGCGCGGGGGTGGGCGCAACAACGGGGCCGAACGACGGAGGACCATTATGGCGAGCGAGCAGAATAATCGCGGGGCATTCCTGATCCAGCAGCATTATTGCGAGGCCAATGCCGCGCCGATCTATGGCCGGATGGCGGGCGCGGTGGCGGCGGGGCTGACGCGCGACACCGTGGTGGGCGCGCGGATCCTTGATTGGCCGGGCGAGCCGACGCGCGACGCGCTGCCGCTGCGCTTCTTTGGCGGGCTGCACGCGCTGGTGCAGGCGGGCAAGGATGACGGGCTGGCGGCGGTCTTTGCCGGCGTGGTGACCGAGCAGGCCGAAATTGTCGCGACGCTGGAGCGCGTGCTGGCCGAGCATGAGGCGGCGCTGCTGCCCTGGCTCGACGGGCCGCCGCAGACCAATGAGCCGGGGCGATCGGCGGCCCTCATGCTGGGGGTGATCGAGATTGCGCGGGCGCGCGGGCCGAAAGTCGAGCTGCTCGAGATCGGGTCGAGTGCGGGGCTCAATTTGCTGATCGACCGTTATCGCTTCGATCTGGGCGGGACCTTTTATGGGCCGGAGGATGCGCCGGTGACGATCACGCCGGTGTGGAGAGGGCCGCCCGCGCCGGTGGTGCCGCTGGAGATGGTGTCGGTGCGGGGATGTGATGTTCAGCCGCTCGATGCGACCGATCCCATAGTGGCGGCGCGGCTGGCGGCCTATGTCTGGCCCGAGACGCCCGAACGGCTGGTGCGGGTGCGCGCGGCGATCGCGATGCAAGTCGAACGCGGGGTCGATCTGGTGCGGGCCGATGCCGCCGACTGGGTCGAAGCGCGGCTGGCCGAGCCGCAGGAAGCGGGCGTTACGCGCGTGCTGATGCATTCGGTGGTGTGGCAATATCTGCCCGAGCCGGTGGCCGAGCGCATCCGCGCTGCGATGAAGGCGGCAGGCGCGCGGGCGAGCGCGGAGCGGCCGCTCGGCTGGGTGATGATGGAGCCCGATCGGGCGCTGGGGCACCAAGTGGTGCGGGCGCGGTCGTGGCCGGGGGATGGCGCGTGGACCACGGTTGCGACGGCGCACGCCCATGGCACGTGGATTGATACGCGCGGGGAGACGGGCGACGCGTTGCCGTCGGTTGCGCTGCCCGAGGCGGCGCGAGTGCACGTTTGATCCTCCCCGTGCCGGGGAGGATTAGGATTCCCAATCCCGGATCGCGGCCACGATCGCATCGGGGTTTTCCCACGGCACGAAATGGCCAGCATCGACCTTGACCAGCGTCAGGTCGGGGACGAGCGCGCTCAGCCCTTCGAGCTGGCTGGGCAGCAAGGCGATGTCCTTCAGGCCCCACACCACCAGCGTCGGCTGGTGGATCGGCGGGAACGGACCGTCGAGAAAGGCGGGGCGCTCGGGCGTTTCGTCCATGGCGGGGACGAGGATCGGGCTGGCGCGATACCAGTTGAGCATCGCGGTGAGTGCGCCGGGCTGGCCCCATTGGTCAAGATAGATGGGTTTTTCCTCGGCCATCTTTGCGAGGTCGGTGTGCGCGGCGAAGCTGCCGTCGAAGAATGCCGACAGGCCGATGCTGGCAACGTGCTTTTCGAAATCGGGATTGCGGAACGCGCGGATATATTGGCTCGCGGCGCGCTGGGCCATGTCGTCAAACAGCGTGCGCTGAAAGACGAACGGGTGCGGCGCGTTGACGATCACCAGCCGCGTGATGCGCGCCGGGTTTTGCAGCGCCGCCATCCACGCGATCGCGCCGCCCCAATCATGGCCGACCAGCGTGAAGGTGGTGAGGCCGAAATGATCGGCAAGCGCGAGCAGATCGGCGACCATCTTGTCGGGGGTATAATCGGACACCTGCGCCGGCTTGGACGAACGCGCGAAACCGCGCTGGTCGGGCGCGATCACGAAATGGTCGGTGCTGAGCTGCGGGATGACGTGCCGCCAAGTGCGGTGCGATTCGGGGAAGCCGTGGAGCAGGATGATCGGCGGATGCGCCGGGTCGCCCGCCGTCGCCACGTCGAGCGTTACGCCGGTCGAGAGGGGGATGGAGCTTAGGGTGAAGGTGGGCATTGAAGTTCCCCTCCCGCTTGCGGGAGGGGTTAGGGGAGGGCCTGACCTTCTCTCACCGCGCGTTCGGTTCACCATGCCCTCCCCCAACCCCTCCCGCAAGCGGGAGGGGAGATTAGGTGACGGATAGGCTTAGGGATAACTCACGGTCTTGGGCACACCGGGGATGGGGATCCATTCCTTGTCGTCGCCCGGCACCTTCGGAAATTCCCCGGCGGTCCAGGCGCGCTTGGCTTCCTCGATGCGGTCGCGGCTGGACGAGACGAAATTCCACCAGACGTGGCGCGGGGTGGTGAAGGCTTCTCCGCCGCACAGCATCGCGCGCGCACCGGTCGCCGAGCGCAGCGTCGCGGCAACGCCGGGTTTGAGCACGTACAGCGTCATTGGCTCCAGCGTCATACCGTCAAGCGTCGCCTCGCCGAGCGCAATGTAAATGGCGCGCTCGTCCGCCTCGGCATCGATCGGGATTGACCCGCCCGCATCGAGCACGATGTCGGCATAGATCGTGCTGGCATAAGTGGTGGTCGGCGCGCTCTGCCCCCACAGGCTGCCCATCACCACGCGCGCGCGGGCGTTGGTGGCATCGATCGTTGGCAAATCCGCCTTGGCGACATGTTCGAACGCCGGATCACGCTCCTCATCCGCCTCGGGCAAAGCGAGCCAGGTCTGGATGCCCGACAATTCGGGGCCCGTCTCCCGCTCGGCGCTGGGCGAGCGTTCGGAATGGACGATGCCGTGCCCCGCCGTCATCAGATTGACCGCGCCGGGCTCGATCACGACATCGCTGCCGATCGAATCGCGGTGGCCGAGCGCACCCGCGAACAGATAGGTGACGGTGGCGAGATTGATGTGCGGGTGCGGGCGCACGTCGATGCCGGTGCCGACCTCCAGCCGTGCCGGGCCCATCTGGTCGAAGAAGATAAACGGCCCGACCATGGTGCGCGGCCGCGAGGGCAAGGTGCGATGCACCTTGAAACCGCCGAGATCGTGAGTCGAAGGGATGATCGTCTGCAGGATCAGATCGTCATTGGTCATGGCTGTGCCTCCAGATCGGCGAGAATAGCGAGCAGGTCGCTCGGGAAATAGGGCTCGGTCGCTTCCGTCAGCTCGGCGCGGGTGAACCAGCGCCAGCGTGTCATCACGCGCTGTTCGAGCGCGGTATGGCCGTGCGTCTCGATCCGGTCATGCGGCGCGCGCACCAGGAAATAGCGCTCGTCGGCGGTGACGGGGACGCCCTCGATCGTCAGAAAATCGACCACGCGGCGCAGGATTTCGGGGCCGGGATCGAGATCGAGCCCGGTTTCCTCCAGCAATTCGCGTCGGGCAGCGGTGGGGTAGCTTTCGCCCGGATCGAGCGCGCCACCGGGGGTGCACCAGAAAGGCGGGCGATCGTCAGGGTCGAAGCGGAACAGGAGCACGCGCCCCGCCGGATCGAGCAGGACGATGCGGGCGGCGGGGCGGGGGGTGCGGGTCATGCGGCGTCGAGCTCGGGATAATGGCGGAAGATGCCGTTCTGCGAGAAGGGCAGGCGGCGCTCGCTTTTCAAATAGGCGCGGACGCCAGGCAGATCGGCGACGAGATCGTGGATGCGGATCAGGTCGGGATAAGCGGGCTCAAGCGCGGCCATCCGCTTGGGGAACATGTAGCGCAGCCCTTCGACGAGCTGGAACAGCGAGGTGTCGGCATAGGTCCAGTGATGGTCGATCAGCCATTCGCCCGGACCGCTCTTGGCCGCCTCGTCGAAATGCGTGAGGAATTTGGGCATGCGCTCTTCCCGGAACATCCTGGCGACGGCGAGTGCGGTGTCTTTCTGCTCCTCATAGGTCAGCGATCCGGCAACCGGGTGGTGGACGCTGTGGACCTCGGTGACCATGTCGGCGATCGTCAGTTGCAACTGGTTGAGCCATAGCCGATCGGCAATGCGCGACGCGCCGACCTGGTGATGATCGCCAAGGAACAGCAGGATGTTGGCGACCTGCGCAATCACCATGCCGTCGAGTTCGAGATAGGGCGGCGCGAAGGGGCCGCGCTTGGCGGCATGGTGGGCCATGTTGGCGACCAGCATGTCCTCCCCTTCGACGCGGCCGCAATCGACATAAGCGATGCCCGCCGCTTCAAGCGGAAGCCTTATAAATTCGCCACGGCCCTGGATTCCGGGCCAATACCACAGACCGTAGCGCATCGTTTATTCTCCGGGAGCCTGCGCGCGGATCGCGAGGGCGTGGATGCGGTCCCGCAACAGGTCCGCCAGCGCCTGATGGACCAGACGCTGCCGCCCAACGCGCGACAGGCCGACAAAGGCCCCGGATTCGACCGTGACCGTGAAGTGCGATTCGCCAGTGCCGTCGTCGCCCAGATGCCCGGCATGCTGGGCGCTGTCGTTGGAGATAGTGAGCGCCGTGGGGGAGAGCGCGGCTGTGAGGCGATCGCGAATCTCGTCGACGATCGGGCGGGAGGCGGTGGCAGGGTCTGTCATCGCGCCTATATAGACCGCTTTTGCATTTGAGGGAGCCGCGTGGCCCGCGACGACGACAAGAAAGATGCCGCGAGGGAGCGGCCCGCCCCGCGCTTTCACGGACGCGTGGAGGGGACCGGGCGCGTGTGCGAGGAGCCGGGCTGCGATCAACCGGGCGAATTTCGCGCGCCGACGGGCGATGGGCCGCGCTTCGGCGGGGACGGTCCGCGCGGCTATCGCTGGTTCTGCCTCGACCATGTTCGCGCGTTCAACGCGCGCTACAATTTCTTCAACGGGATGAGCGCGGAGGAAATCCACGCGCAGCAGCGCCCGTTCGCCGGATGGGAGCGCGAGACGCGCGCCTTCGCGCATTCGGGCGGGGACGTGCCGCCGAAATGGTCCGACTTCAGCGATCCGCTCGACGCGATCGGCGCGCGTTTTCGCCGCAAGATGGAGCCCGAGCGCAAGGACGGGCGGCCTTTGTCGGAGGTCGACCGGAGATCGCTCAAGGTGCTGGGGCTCGCGCCCGATGTCGACCGGCGGGCTCTGCGCGAGCGCTATGCCGAGCTGGTGCGCAAATATCACCCCGACCGCAATGGCGGCGACCGCAGTTTCGAGAGCAAGCTGCAGGACGTGATCGCCGCCTACACGCAATTGAAGAGCGCGGCGGCGTTCGCCTGACGTTGCGCGACACCAAGCGGCGGGCGCGATACGAACGGCGTCGCCCTTTCTTACGGCGCGATCACCAACTGCCTTCCTTCATCCGCCGCTGACGGTCGTCTTCGGCGGCGCTCTCGACATGGCCGAACGCGCCGGTCGCGACCGGCCCCGCCGGTTGATAGGTCGCGATGACCGTGCCGCCGGGGGTGAGGGTATGTTCGACCAGCTTTAGCGTGAGCGGCGGGGTGTCGGCCCCGAACCAGCGTTTGCCCGCGCCAAGCACGATCGGGAGCGTGTAGAGCTTCAACTGATCGAGCAGCCCGGCGGCGAGCAGGGCTGGGTAGAGCGTGCTCGATCCCTGGATGAGCAGATCGGGGCCGTCGCCTTGGCGAAGCGCGGCGACCGCATCGAGATCGCCGAGCCGGTGGCTGTTGGCCCATGTCAGTGGCTGCTCGCCGCGGGTGACGACATATTTGTTCGCCGCAGTGAAGGCGTCGCCCATCGCCGCCGCTTCGCCCGCGACATAGGGCCAATAGGCGGCGAAAATGTCATAGGTCCGCCGCCCGAGCAGCAAGTCATAGGGGCCGGCGAAGAAATCGCCGACCGCCGCGCCGACCGCTTCGTCGGAAACCGGGAACATCCAGCCGCCATGCGCGAAACCGTGGCTTGGATCTTCGGTCGGCCCACCCGGTGCCTGGATGACGCCGTCGAGCGACTGGAACAGGCCGCCGATGACCCTACGCAAGCGCGGCCTCGCCCCCGCTTTGGCCCGGCCCGACCACGCCGAAGACGACGCCGTGCGGGTCGCTGGCGATGATGATGCGGTCGCCGCCGGGGACCTCCATCGGGCCCATCATCACGCTGCCGCCCGCCTCTGCCACGTTGGCGGCGGCCGCCTCGATATCGGGCGCGCGGAAGTAGAAGCGCCAGCCGGGGGGCGGCCCAGCACCGTCATGGGGTTGCGTCGCGCCGAAGGTCTGGTCGCCGACCGCGATGAAGCGATATTCGCCCCTCGGCCCCATCGGCATGACGCCCGGATAGTTCCAGCCGAAGACGCTGCGGTAGAAGGCGTCGCCCGCGTCCTGATCGGGGGTGATCAGCTCGTTCCAGTTGCACTTGCCCATGCCGGTGCGGTCATACGCGGTGCTCGATGCGTCGCTGTCGCCGCGCATGATGTAGAAAGGGATGCCCTGCGGGTCGGCGGCGAGCGCCATGCGGCCGACCCCCGGCATGCTCCATGGGCCCATATGCACTGCGCCGCCCGCGCTTTTGATCGCGTCGGCGGTGGCATCGACATCGCCGACGCCAAGGTAGAACAGCCAGCCGGGCTTGGCCCCGCCCGCCTGCATCTCGGGGGTCAGGCGCATCACCCCGCCGACCGCACCGTCACCGGTTTCGATCATGCGGTAATCCATGTCCGGGTTGGGTTCGGCTATGCTCCATCCGATGACGTGATCGTAAAACGCCTTGGACGCGAGCGGATCGGCGCTTTGCAATTCGTACCAGATCGGGGTGCCGTGCGGGTTGGTCATCGCGGTGCTCCTTCAGGCCGTGAGGTCGAGGACGGGGGCGAACCCGCCGAAAATCATGCGCTTGCCATCGAACGGGATCGGCGTGTCCCGCATCCGCGGATCGTCGCGCATCGTGTCGAACGCCGCATCGCGCGTCGCCTTGTCGGGCCATTCGATCCACGAAAAGGCGACGGTCTCGTCGGGCGTCGCGGCAACCGCGCGGGCGAAATCGGTCAGCTTGCCGACGGGGACGTCATCGCCCCAGCACTCGACGATCCGCGTCGCACCGAGTTCAAGGAACATCGCATCGACGATGGTGGCGTGATCGATAAAGGCCTGTTTCTGGTCGGTCGGCACGGGAATGACGAAGCCATCGATATAGGGCATCGATCGTCTCCTTATGGGGGTCAGGCGGGCACGGTTTCCTCGGTGTAGAGCGCGAGCTGGTCGGCGAGCGCCTTGCGGAAGGCGGGGCGCGCGGTGCAGCGCTCGAGATAGGCGGCGAGCGGCGGGAGATCGTCGAGGATGTCCTTGGTCCGCCCGATGCGCAGCACCGAGGCCATCACCAGGTCGCCGACGGTAAAGCGCTCGCCGCCGAGATAAGGCTGATCGCCCAGCGCCGCCGCCACCCCGCCAAGCCGGTCGCGAACGGTGTCGATCACGCTCGGGCGGCGCTGCGTCGACCAGGGCTTGTCCGCCTCGAACAGATCGCACCGCACCAAATCCATCACGAACGGTTCGACCGAATTGAGCGCGGCGATCACCCATTGCTCGGCGATCGCTTGCCCGGCCGCGTCATCGGGTAAAAGCCCCGTGCCGCGCCGCGCGATATGCAGCACGATCGCGCCCGATTCGAACAAGGCGACATCCTCGTCGCGATAGCACGGCACCTGGCCGAAGGGCTGGAAGCGGCGATGCTCGGGGGTCTTGGCATCGCGGATCAGATCGAGCGCATAGGGCTGGCCAATCTCCTCGAACGCCCAGCGCGCGCGCAGATCGCGAACCTGGCCGCGTGCGAAGGGTGGAACCCAGGCGAAGGTGGTGATGGTGGGGGTCATCGCAGGTCTCCCAAAGGTCAGAGCGCGGCTTCGGCTTCGCTGGGCATGGTATCGGTCGCCATCCAGAACGGCCCGAAGCCGTTGCCATCGGGATCCTCCACCCCGCGCGAATACATGAAGCCTTCGTCCTCGGCGCCGTGCACTTCGCGGCCACCGGCGGCGATCGCGGCGGCGGCGAAGGCGTCGACCGCCTCGCGCGTATCGAGCGCCAGCGCGAACAGGGCGGCGCTGGTCGCCTTGGCGTCGCTGGGCGGCTTGGGGGTGAGGCCGCGATAGACCTCATGGCTGAGCAGATTGAAGGTGACCGCATCGGACCACAGCATCGATGCGGCAGCCGCGTTGGAGAAGCGGGGGTCCCGGGTGCATCCGATCGCTTCGTAAAAAGCGGTCGCGGCGGCGACGTCGGCCACGGGCAGGCTGATGAAGATCCTCTTGGTCACGGCGCAACTCTCCGGTGCGATTCGCGGATTGCATGGGATGCCGTGATTGGTTACAAAAAACAACTATGAAGGTAGAAAAAATAACTAAGAAGGAGCCCCCCCCGGCGAAGCGTTGGTATAACGATGCGTGTGGAACCGCGCTGGCGCTGGAATTCGTCGGGGAGCGCTGGTCCCTGCTGATCATCCGCGAATTGCTGCTGGGGCCGCGGCGCTTCAGCGAAATTCGCGGCGGGCTGCCGGGGCTGAGCGCCAATGTGCTGACGCAGCGGCTGCAGGGGCTCGAGGCGGCGGGCATATTGACGCGCGAGACGCTGCCGCCGCCCGCCAATGTCCAGGTCTATGCGCTGACGCCCTGGGGGTATGACGCCGAACCCGTGGTGATGGCGCTGGGACGTTGGGCGCTGCGCTCGCCAGCGCACGACCCGTCGCTGCCCTTTTCGCGCATTGCGCTGATGCTGGCGCTGCGGATGATGTTTCATCCCGAGCGGGCGGGCGGCTTTGCGGGGGCGTTCGGTTTCGTGCTCGGCAAGGAGCATTATGGTGCCCGCATCGCCGATGGCCTGTTGACGGTCAGCCGCGGCGAGATTGCCGATCCCGATGCGGTGTTCGCAGGCGAGCCCAATGCCTTTCTGCCCGCGCTGTTCGGTACGACGCCGCTGGCGGAGGTGGTGTCGTGGGGGCGGCTGGCGGTGCGCGGCGACGTGGCGCTCGCCGCGCGCTTCTGCACCCTGTTCGAACTGCCGCCCAAGATTGCATGAAACTCGCGTCTCGACTTCGCGCGATGCGAAGGGCTAGGGAGGGGGCAACCACCTTGCAGAGCATTCAGCAATGACCACGATTCCGAACACCCAGCCCGACAGCCGCGAGACCACGATCCTCGACGCGCCCGACCAGATGAAGAAGGTCCGCGACCTGTTCGGGATCGATTCGGACATGGAAGTCCCGGCGTTCAGCGAAGCCGATGAGCGCGTGCCCGATCTCGACCCGACCTATGTGTTCGACAAGGACACCACGCTCGCGATTTGCGCAGGCTTTGCGCACAATCGCCGCGTGATGGTGCAGGGCTATCACGGCACCGGCAAATCCACGCATATCGAACAGGTTGCGGCGCGGCTGAACTGGCCGTGCATCCGCATCAACCTCGACGCGCATATCAGCCGCATCGACTTGATCGGCCGCGATGCGATCGTGCTGAAGGACGGCCAGCAAGTCACCGAATTTCGCGAGGGGCTGCTGCCCTGGGCGCTGCAGACGCCGACCGCCTTGGTGTTCGACGAATATGATGCCGGCCGCCCCGACGTGATGTTCGTGATCCAGCGCGTGCTGGAGACCGAGGGCAAGTTGACGCTGCTCGACCAGAACCGCGTGATCCGCCCCAACCCCTATTTCCGCCTGTTCGCCACCGCCAATACGGTGGGCCTGGGCGACACGTCGGGCCTGTACCACGGCACGCAGCAGATCAACCAGGGCCAGATGGACCGCTGGAACATCGTGGTGACGCTCAATTATCTGCCAGCGGCGGTCGAGGCGCGGATCGTGCTCGCCAAATCGGGCGAATATGATCACCCCGAGGGCAAGAAGCAGGTCGAGAATATGGTGCGCGTGGCGGATCTCACGCGGCGCGGCTTCATCAATGGCGACATTTCGACCGTGATGAGCCCGCGCACGGTGATCACCTGGGCGCAGAACACGCTGATCTTCGGTGATGTCGGCTTTGCCTTCCGCCTGTCCTTCCTCAACAAATGCGACGAGACCGAGCGCAGCCTGGTCGCGGAATATTATCAGCGGGTGTTCGGCAAGGATCTGCCCGAAAGCGTGGTGGCACAGTGATGCTCGCGCTGCTCCTGCTTCAGGCGGCAGCGCCCGCCCCCGCCGCAGCGCCCGCGCCTGCACCCTGGGCGGTGCAGACCCGCACCAATGGCGCGAATGTGTCGACATCGAGTTCGGCCTGGTCGACCGACGCCAAGGCGCGCCTGGTTGTGCGCTGTGACGTGACCAACGAAAAGATCGTCTCGATCCAGTTCATCCCCAAGCCGGGCTTTGCAGCGGCGCTGCCGCGCCCGGTGTCGATCAATGTCGATGATGGCGGTTGGCTCGGCACCAACTGGCAATTTCCGGGCAGCGGGGCGTTCATCAGCAACGATGCGGTCGTCAGCAACCTGTCCGTCATGATCGCGCACGGCAAATCGATCCGCGTCCGCGTGATCGACCCCGAGGAAAAGGTCGTGGAGGCGCAGTTCGCCGGCCCGGGCGAAGCGCCGATCCGGCAAGTGCTGTCGGCCTGTGGCTATGAGTTCGGCAAGGCTCCGTCGCGTGGACCCGCCCCTCCCGCCGCCGGGCCAGCCACGCCTGAGGCGAGTGACGATCAATGACGGTGCCTGTGCCGGGAAAGGGGGATTGCCGATGAGCGACTTCACGCTGGGGCGGCTCAACCATGTCGGCATCGCCACGCCCTCGATCGCGCGCTCGATCGCTTTGTACCGCGACGTGCTGGGCGCGACCCATATTGGCGAACCGTTCGATTTGCCCGCGCAGGGCGTGAAAGTGTGTTTCATCGATACGCCCAACACCCAGATCGAACTGATCGAGCCGTATGACGACAGCTCGCCCATTGCGGGCTTCCTGCGCAAGAATCCGGCCGGGGGGCAGCATCATGTCTGTTTCGAAGTGCCCGAAATCCATGCCGCCGTCGCCGCGTTGAAGGCGAAGGGCGTGACGATCCTGGGCGAACCGCGCATCGGGGCGCATGGCACGCCGATCGTCTTTCTCCACCCCAAGGATATGGGGGGCGTGCTGGTCGAAGTGATGGAAACGCCCGCGCTGGCGCACGGCTGACGCGGGACGCCCCGTGACATAGGCGAGTGGACGCATGCCATGTTCGCTCTGTAGGGACGGATCGAAACGACGTTGCGTGGGTGCGGCTTTGCCCGGACAGCATGCGCGCGAAGATAGGGAGAGGCCATGACCGACACGATGATCCAGCAGGAACGGCGCGGCGACGTGCTGGTGCTGACGCTCAACCGGCCCGAGCGGCTGAACGCCGCGCCGCCCGAAATGTTCGTGGAATTGCGCGAGGCTTTGGGGGCGCTGGACGGTGCGCGCGCGGTGTTGATCGCGGCGAACGGGCGCGGCTTTTGTTCGGGCGCGGATGTTGGCGGCGGGGCGCTCGGCAGCCATGATCCGGGCAACACCACCTTCAAGGCGCTGACCGAGGCGTATAACCCGACGATCGCGGCGATTGCCGATCTCGGCGTGCCGGTGGTGAGCGCGGTGCGCGGGCCGGCGGCGGGGATCGGCTGCAGCCTGGCGCTGGCCGCCGATTTCTGTGTGGCGAGCGAGACGGCGTATTTCCTGCAGGCGTTCGTCAATATCGGGCTGGTGCCCGACGGTGGCGCATCGTGGATGTTGCCGCGCCTGATCGGGCGGGCACGCGCGACCGAGATGATGCTGCTGGGCGAGCGCGTCGCGGCGGCCAAGGCGCTCGACTGGGGGATGATCCACAAGGTCGTCGCCGACGATGCGCTCGATGCCGAGGCGTTCGCTTTGGCCGAGCGGCTGGCGGCGGGGCCGACGGTCGCTTTGGGGCTGATGCGGCGGCAAATCCGCCATGCCTATGAAGTCGATTATGCCGCCGCGATGCTGCAGGAGGCCGAGAACCAGCGCACCGTGCGCGGCAGTGCGGATTCGATGGAGGGCGGCATCGCCTTCCTGCAAAAGCGCAAGCCGGTGTTCAAGGGGGCGTGAGTTGCATTCCCTCTCCCTTTGGGTGCAAAGGGTCAGTCATGCCCCCGGCATGACTTAAACAGCGCGGGGCGCTGTTTACCCTGTGCAGGAGGGAGCCGCCGTCAGGCGGCGGAAGGGTGAGGGTCACCCTCACCAACTTCGGCTAAGCCGCTGCGCGGCTAAGCCTTCGTATCCTCTCCCGATGGGAGAGGAGGAATGGACCGATGACAGACAAACCTACCCTTGAAGACTGGCAGGCCCTCGCCGCGAGAGAGGTGAAGGGGCGTGATCTGACCTGGGCGACGCCCGAGGGGATCGACGTCAAGCCGCTCTACACTGCAGCCGATGTAGCAGGGATCGATCCCGGTCTGCCGGGCTTCGCGCCGTTCACGCGCGGGGTGCGCGCGAGCATGTATGCGGGGCGCCCCTGGACGATCCGGCAATATGCGGGGTTCTCGACCGCGGAAGCCTCCAACGCTTTCTACCGGCGCAATCTGGCGGCGGGGCAGAAGGGGCTGTCGGTTGCGTTCGATCTGGCGACGCATCGCGGCTATGATAGCGACCATCCGCGTGTGACCGGCGATGTCGGCAAAGCGGGCGTGGCGATCGATACGATCGACGACATGAAGATCCTGTTCGACGGCATTCCGCTCGACAAGATGTCTGTCTCGATGACGATGAACGGCGCGGTGATCCCGATCCTCGCTTTCTTCATCGTCGCGGGCGAGGAGCAGGGGGTGTCACAGGATCAGCTCGACGGCACGATCCAGAACGACATCCTCAAGGAGTTCATGGTCCGCAACACCTATATCTATCCGCCGGCACCCAGCATGCGGATCATCTCGGACATCATCGCCTACACCTCGGCGCATATGCCCAAGTTCAATTCGATTTCGATTTCCGGCTATCACATGCAGGAAGCGGGCGCGACGCAGTTGCAGGAGCTGGCCTTCACGATCGCCGACGGGCGCGAATATGCCAAGGCGGCGATGGCGAGCGGGCTTGACCTCGATGCCTTTGCCGGGCGGCTGAGCTTCTTCTTCGCGATCGGCATGAACTTCTTCATGGAAGTCGCCAAATTGCGCGCGGCGCGCAAGCTGTGGCACCGCGTGATGACCGATCTTGGCGCCAAGGACGAGCGCTCCAAGATGCTGCGCACGCATTGCCAGACGAGCGGCGTGTCGCTGACCGAGCAGGACCCGTATAACAATGTGATCCGCACCACGGTCGAGGCGATGGCGGCGATGCTGGGGGGGACGCAGAGCCTCCACACCAATGCGCTGGACGAGGCGATCGCGCTGCCGACCGATTTCTCGGCGCGGATCGCGCGCAACACGCAGATCGTGCTGCAGGAAGAGACGGGGATGACCAAGGTCGTCGATCCCCTGGGCGGCAGCTATTATATCGAGAGCCTGACCGAGGAACTGGTCGACAAGGCGTGGGAGATCATCGAGCGCGTCGAGGCCGAGGGCGGCATGGCGCACGCGGTGGCGGCGGGCTGGCCCAAGGCGATGATCGAGGAAGCGTCGGCTGCGCGCGCCGCCCGGGTCGACAAGGGCGAGGACGTCATTGTCGGCGTCAACAAATATAAGCTCGCCGAGCAGGACCCGATCGACATTCTCGATGTCGACAACGTCGCGGTGCGCGAGGCGCAGATTGCGCGGATCGCGCGGTCGAAGGCTGGGCGCGATGAGGCGAAGTGTCAGGCGGCGCTGGCGGCGTTGCGGGAAGGCGCGCGCGGGAGCGATAACCTCCTCGCGCTTGCGGTCGAATGCGCGCGGCAGCGGGCGACTTTGGGCGAAATCTCTTCGGCGATGGAGGATGTGTTCGGGCGCTATGACACCGTGCCGACGCCGGTTTCGGGCATTTATGGCGGCGCGCACCAATTTGATGCGGCGTGGCAGGGCTTGAAGGAGGGCGTGGTCTCGCTGGAGACGCGCAATGGCCGCAAGCCCCGGATGCTGGTCGCCAAAATGGGGCAGGACGGACATGATCGTGGCGCGAACCTCGTGTCGTCGGCGTTTGGCGATCTAGGCTTCGATGTCGTGCCGGGGCCGTTGTTCCAGACCCCGGTCGAGGCCGCCAAGTTGGCGATCGAGCGCGATGTCGATGTGGTCGGTGCCTCCAGCCTGGCGGCAGGGCACAAGACGCTGATCCCCGAACTGATCGGCCATTTGCGGGGTGCCGGGCGCGGTGACATCAAGGTGATCGCGGGCGGGGTGATCCCGGCGCAGGATTACCAGTTCCTGCGCGATGCGGGCGTACAGGGGATTTTCGGGCCTGGCACCAATCTGGTCGAGGCGGCGGGCGAAGTGCTTAGATTGCTGGGGCATAATATGCCCCCGGTTGAGGAAAGTGTGGAATGAACGTGATTACGAAGCATAGCCCCTCCCCTTCAGGGGAGGGGTTGGGGTGGGGCCGTGCCGCGAATACGGACGGTGCGCTCGGTGAGACACCCCCCACCCCCATCCCCTCCCCTGAAGGGGAGGGGCGGACGAGGAACGACTGGACCCGCGCGGAAATCGCGGCGCTGTATGATCTGCCGTTCGACGAACTGATGTTCCAGGCGCAGACCGTCCACCGTGCGCATCATGCGGCGGGGCAGGTGCAATTGTGCACGCTGCTGTCGATCAAGACCGGCGGTTGCCCGGAGGATTGCGGCTATTGCAACCAGTCGGCCAGCGCCGATACCGAGCTCAAGGCCAGCAAGCTGATGGACGTGCGCGCGGTGCTGCAATCGGCGGCGCAGGCGCGCGATGCGGGGTCGCAGCGCTTCTGCATGGGGGCGGCCTGGCGCAACCCCAAGGACAAGGACATGCCGGCGATCATCGAGATGGTGCAGGGCGTGCGCCAGATGGGTATGGAAACCTGCATGACGCTGGGGATGCTGACGCCCACCCAGGCGCAGCAGCTCGCCGAGGCGGGGCTCGATTATTACAACCACAATATCGACACTTCGCCGGAAAAGTATGCGGAGGTGATCACCACGCGCACCTTCCAGGACCGGCTCGACACGCTCGATCATGTGCGCGAAGCCGGCATCAACGTGTGCTGCGGCGGGATCGTCGGCATGGGCGAGACGCGCGGCGACCGGGTCGGCTTCATCCATGCGCTGGCCACCTTGCCGCGCCACCCGGAGAGCGTGCCGGTCAATGCGCTGGTGCCGGTCAAGGGCACCGTGCTCGGCAACATGCTGGCCGACACCCCGCTCGCCAAGATCGACGATATCGAATTCGTCCGCACGGTGGCGGTGGCGCGCATCACCATGCCGATGAGCATGGTGCGGCTGTCGGCCGGGCGCGAGAGCATGTCCGAAGCGGCGCAGGCCTTGTGCTTCATGGCGGGCGCGAATTCGATCTTCACCGGCGACACATTGCTCACCACGGGCAATGCCGGGGACGACAAGGATGCCGCGCTGCTGGCGAAGCTCGGGCTGGTGCCGATGACGGGTGAAGAGCCGATGCGGGTGGCCGCAGCCTAATTCCCCTCCCGCTTGCGGGAGGGGCTAGGGGAGGGGTGTTCCTCCCCCCAAGACATCAACCCCTTGCGGACGGCCCTCCCCCGGCCCCTCCCGCAAGCGGGAGGGGAGAGTAGAATGTTCAAGAAAATCCTGGTCGCCAATCGTGGTGAAATCGCCTGCCGGGTGATGCGCACCGCCAAGAAGATGGGGATCGCGACGGTCGCGGTCTATTCGGATGCCGATGCGCGCAGCCCGCATGTGCTGATGGCGGATGAGGCGGTGCGGCTCGGGCCGCCGCCGGCGGGGGAGAGCTATTTGCTCGCCGATCTGATCCTGAAGGCGGCCAAGGAAACCGGCGCGGACTGCATTCATCCGGGCTATGGCTTCCTGTCGGAGCGCGAGAGTTTTGCCAAGGCGTGCGCCGAGGCGGGGATCGCCTTTGTCGGGCCGCCACCCGCCGCGATCGCCGCAATGGGCGACAAGATCGAATCGAAGAAGCTCGCCAAGCAAGCCGGGGTTAATGTCGTCCCCGGTTTCCTGGGCGAGATTGCCGATACCGAGGACGCGGTGCGGATCGCGAGCGAGATCGGCTATCCGGTGATGATGAAGGCCTCGGCTGGCGGTGGCGGCAAAGGGATGCGCCTCGCTTATTCCGAACAGGATGTGCGCGAGGGCTTTGAGGCGACCAAGCGCGAGGGCCTCGCATCGTTCGGCGATGACCGCGTGTTCATCGAGAAGTTCATCGAAAGCCCGCGCCACATCGAAATCCAGGTGATGGGCGACCAGCACGGCAACATCGTTTATCTGGGCGAGCGCGAATGTTCGATCCAGCGACGGCACCAGAAGGTGGTGGAAGAGGCCCCGTCGCCGTTCGTGACGCCCAAGATGCGCAAAGCGATGGGCGAGCAAGCGGTCGCGCTGGCGCGCGCGGTCGGCTATTATTCGGCGGGCACGGTCGAGCTGATCGTGTCGGGCGCGGATACGACGGGCGAGGGGTTCTACTTCCTCGAAATGAACACCCGCTTGCAAGTCGAGCATCCCGTGACCGAGGCGGTGACCGGGCTGGATCTGGTCGAGCTGATGATCCGCGTCGCATATGGAGAGCCGCTGGGGTTCGGCCAGGACGATGTGCAGTTGAACGGCTGGGCGGTGGAAAATCGCGTCTATGCCGAGGACCCGTATCGCGGCTTCCTGCCGAGCATCGGGCGGCTGGTGCGGTATAACCCGCCTGAGAGCAAGAGCACGCCGTATGTGTCCCCCTCCCGCTTGCGGGAGGGGCTAGGGGAGGGGCTATCCGCAGCGGCGGCGCTGGAGACTTCCCCTCCCCCAACCCCTCCCGCAAGCGGGAGGGGAGAAGGGTACACCCGCGTCGATGATGGCGTGCGCGAGGGCGGCGAGGTCAGCATGTTCTATGACCCGATGATCGCCAAATTGATCACCTGGGCGCCGACGCGCGAGGAAGCGATCGACGAACAAATCGCGGCGCTCGATGCGTTCGAGATTGAGGGGCCGGGCAACAATCTCGATTTCCTGTCGGCGCTGATGCAGCATCCGCGCTTCCGCAGCGGGACTATCACCACCGGTTTCATCGCCGAGGAATATCCCGACGGTTTCCATGGCGCGCCCGCATCGCCCGAACTGTCCGAAGCGCTGGCTGCGATCGCCGCCTTTGCCGCGACCGCTGAGGCGGACCGCGCGCGCCGCATCGACGGGCAACTCGGCAAGCGCCTGCGGCCGCCGTCGGACTGGTCGGTCAAGATCGGTGACGCCGAGCATCTGGTCGCGATTTCGACGACGGGGATCACGGTCGACGATGCCGATCTCGACATTGCGCTGGAATATACGCCGGGTGACCGCGTGGTCGAGGCGGAGTTGGATGACGCCCCGCTGACCGTGAAGATCGCGCGCACGCGCACCGGCTTCAAGCTGACCACGCGCGGTGCCAGCCACTTTGCGCGCGTGCTGCCCGCGCATGTCGCGCCTTATGCGCAGCATCTGATCGAGAAGATCCCGCCCGATCTTTCCAAATTCCTGCTGTGTCCGATGCCGGGCCTGCTCATGCGGCTCGATGTCGCGGCGGGCGACAAGGTCGAGGCGGGGCAGCCGCTTGCCGTGGTCGAGGCGATGAAGATGGAGAACATCCTGCGCGCCGAAAAGGCGGGCACGGTCAAATCGATCAACGCCAAAACCGGGGACAGTCTTGCCGTCGATGCGGTCATTTTGGAAATGGAGTAACGCAAGACGTAGTTTCCGCGACAGATTGTCACGAAATTTCGGTGGACCGCGCGTGGTGTATTAGTCAAATAGGGATCATGCGCTCCCCGATCGTCCTGCTGCTCGCCCTGTCATTGCCGATTGCGGGGTGCTCCGTCGGACCCGCTTACCACCCGGCGACCCCGGCGGCGCTGGGCGTGCCCGATGGCTATTCGGTCGCCGCCGACACCCGGCCGCTGGCCGATATCAGGGCGTGGTGGACGCAGTTCGACGATCCGTTGCTGGTCAGCATCGTCGAGCGCGCGCGCGTCAACAATCTCGATATCGCACAGGCCGTCGCGCGGTTGCGGCAGGCGCGCGAAGCGCTGATCCAGTCGCGCGCGCAACTGTTGCCGACGCTCAGCGGATCGGCGGGTTATACCCGATCGCAAAGCATTGTTGGGGGCACCACCACTTTGCCGGGCGGGGCGACGATCATCACCGGGCGCGGGTCGGGCGACACGCTGTCGGTTGGGTTGAACGCATCGTATCAGGCGGGGCTGTTCGGCGAAATTCGCGGCACGATCGATGCCAGCCGTGCGCAATATCAGGCGTCGGGCTTCAATTACGCGACGGTTCTGCTCTCGACCGAGGCGGAAACCGCGCGCAACTACATGCTGGCGCGGCTCTATCAGGCGCAACTCGCCAATGCGAAGGGCTCGCTGGCGCTGCAGGATGACAATCTGGAGATCGCCGGATTTCGCGTGCAAGCGGGGCTGGTGTCGTCGCTCGATGCCGAACAGGCGCGCTCGCAGCGCGCCAGCACAGCGGCGACGATCCCCACGCTCGAACAGAATTATAACGCCGCCGTCTCGCGGCTCGGCGTGCTGACGGGGCAGGCCCCGGGGGCGCTGAAGGCCGAGCTGGAAGCGGTCAAGCCGATCCCCGCCGGGCCCGATTCGGTCGCGGCGGGCATTCCGGTCGATACGCTGCGCCAGCGCCCCGATGTGCGCGCCGCCGAACGCACGCTGGCTGCTGCCACCGCGCAGATCGGCGTGGCCAAGGCGCAGCTCTATCCGGCGCTGGCGATCAGCGGCAGCTTTTCGACCGATGCGTCCAAGATCGGCAATCTGTTCCAGACGATTGCAGGGCAGGCCTTTGCCGGGCTGACTCAGGCGATCTTCAATGGCGGACGGCTGCGTTCGCAAGTGCGCGCCAATGAGGCCGCCGCCGATGGCGCGCTGGCCGCATATAAGGCGACCGTGCTGGCCGGGCTGGAAGATGTCGAAAATGCAGTTATCGCGCTCGACAGTGCCAAGCGTCGCGCGGCGGAGTTCACGATCGCGCTCGATGCCGCCAACAACACCGCGATCCTGTCGCGCAGCCAGTATCGCGCGGGCCTGACCGATTTCACCACGCTCAACACCGCCGAGAACAGCCTGTTGTCGGCACGCAACGGCTTGTCGCAGGCGCAGTCCGATCGCGCCAATGCCCTGGTCCAGCTCTATCTCGCGCTCGGCGGCGGCTGGGACAGTGCCGCCAATCCGACGACGCTCCCGACTCCTTCTTCTCCCGCGCAGGTGCGATAAATGGCCGATCCCGTCCCTTCCAACGCTCGTCCCGACCTGGACGCCTTCCTGGGGGCCAAGCCGGTCCCTGCATGGCGGCGCTGGGCCAAATGGGGGGCGGTCGCGCTTGGCGTGATCCTGCTGCTTTTGGCGCTGAAGAGCTGCTTTGCGGGAAGCGCCAAGCCCGAATATGCCACCGAAACCGTCGCCCGCGGTGCGCTCTCGGTCAGCGTGTCCGCGACGGGCAAGCTGGCCCCGACCAATCAGGTACAGGTCGGTTCGGAATTGTCCGGCCTGGTCACCAAGGTGGTGGTCGACGTCAACGATCGGGTCACCCAGGGTCAGCCGCTCGCTTTGGTCGATCCGTCGCGCTTCCAGGACGCCGTCAACCAGAGCCAGGCCGCGCTCAACGCCGCGCAGGCAACCGTCGCACAGAATCAGGCGACGCTGGCGCAGTCGGTCGCGCAATTGGCGCGCTTGCAGGAAGTCAGCCGCCTGTCGGGCGGGCGCGTGCCGGCCAAGACCGAGCTGGAACAGGGCATCGCCGATCGTGACCGCGCCATCGCCAATGTGAAAGCGGCCGAGGCCAATGTGGTGTCGGCGCGCGCGACGCTGTCGTCCAACGCCACGCAGTTGCTCAAGACCGTGATCCGCTCGCCCGTCAACGGCGTGGTGCTCGCGCGCCAGATCGAGCCGGGCCAGACCGTGGCCGCATCGTTCAGCACGCCGACCTTGTTTGTCATCGCGCAGGATCTGTCGGCGATGAAATTGCAGGTCGCGATCGACGAAGCCGATGTCGGATCGGTCAAGCAGGGCCAGAAGGCGACCTTCACGGTCGATGCCTTTCCCGGCAAGACCTTTCCCGCCACGATCACGCGCGTCGATCTCGGATCGAATTTGAGCGCGCAGACCACGACCACCACCACGACCACCACCACCGGGCAGGTCGTATCCTATAGCGCGACGCTGAGCGTCGGGAATGCCGACCTGCAATTGCGGCCGGGCATGACGGCAACCGCGGATATTGTCACCACGGCCAAGACCGACGTGTTGCTGGTGCCCAACGCCGCCTTGCGCTTCAAGCCTGCGACGACCGGAGCCAGCGCGAACAGCGGGATTGCCGGGGCGCTGATCCCGCGCGGGCCGCGGCGCGGCGGCGCTGGATCGGCCAAGGGCGAGACGGTCAAGCGCGGCGGATCGCAGACGGTGTATGTCGCCGACGCGACCGGAACGCCGCAGCCGGTGCAAATCACCACGGGCGAAAGCAATGGCACGATGACCGAGGTGATCGGCGGCGATCTGAAGGTTGGCGACAAGGTCATCACCGGGCAATTGGCGGCAGGGGCTACCGCCGCCGCAGCAGCGACCAAGCGCAAGGGCAATGGCGGGCAGAGCGGTGGCCAGTAGCGCGCCCGCCGCGATCGAGCGCGGCGCGCGGATCGCGCCTGGCGCGGCGCTGCCGATCATCAGTCTGCGCGGCGTCACCAAGACCTATGGCGAGGGCGCGACCGCGTTTCTGGCGCTGAAGGGCATCGACCTCGATATCACGCAAGGCGATTTCGTCGCGGTGATGGGGGCGAGCGGATCGGGCAAGTCGACGACGATGAACATCCTCGGCTGCCTAGACGTGCCGAGCGCCGGGACGTTTCAGTTCAAGGGCGTGCATGTCGAGACGCTGGATCGTGATCAGCGCGCCTTGCTGCGCCGCAAATATCTCGGTTTCGTGTTTCAGGGCTTCAATCTGCTCGCGCGCACCAGCGCGCTGGAGAATGTCGAACTGCCCTTGCTCTATCGCGGCGATGCCAAGAAGGCGCGGCGCGCGGCGGCGATGGCGGCGCTCGACAAGGTCGGGCTGGCGGAGTGGTGGGATCATACCCCGGCTGAGTTGTCCGGCGGGCAGCAGCAGCGCGTCGCCATTGCGCGCGCGATCGTCACCAGCCCGGCGGTGTTGCTGGCCGACGAACCGACCGGCAATCTCGATTCGGAGCGCTCGGTCGAAATCATGCAATTGCTCGCCGGGCTCAATCGCGACAGCGGCATCACCGTGATCATGGTCACGCACGAGCCCGACATGGCGGCGTTCGCGCGCACCATCGTGCATTTCAAGGACGGCCTGGTCGAGCGCGTCGATACGCAGCATTCCCCCGGCCAAGTTCCGGCGATCGACTGATGTTTGGCACCACCCTCATCCTCGCGCTGCGGTCGATTTCGCGGCACAAATTGCGCTCGTTCCTGACGACGCTCGGCATCATCATTGGCGTGGCGGCGGTGGTGACGATGGTGACGCTGGGCAATGCGACCACCGCGGCGGTGCAGAAATCGATCTCGTCGCTCGGCACCAACATTTTGCAAGTGCGTCCGGGCCAGGGCTTTGGCCGTGGCGGCGGCGGCCCGCGCCCGCCCGATTTCAAGCCGCAGGACGCGGTTGCGATCCGGGACCAGATTGCAGGCGTCACCGCAGTCGCGGCGCAAGCGGGTGCGTCGGCGACGGCCATTTATGAAGGGGCCAACTGGTCGACGACCGTCAACGGCACGACCAACGAATATTTCCTGGTGCAACCATGGCCGTTGGTCGATGGGCGCTATTTCTCGCCGATCGAGGAAGCGGCGGGCAAATCGGTGTGCATCATCGGCAATACCGTCAACGACAATCTCTATCGCGGCGGCTCCCCGCTCGGCACGCGGATGCGCATCGGCGGCATTTCGTGCGACGTGATCGGGCTGTTGTCCAAGCGCGGGCAGGCGGGCTTTGGCGGCGATCAGGACGATGTCGTGATCATGCCGCTCAAGACCGTGCAGCGTCGCTTTACCGGATCGACCGACTTGAAGCTGATGCTGGTCGGCGTCGACCAGTCCTATTCGAGTGCGGCGGTACAGGCGTCGATCGAAAATTTGCTGCGCGAACGCCGCAACATCAATGGCGGCAAGGATGATGATTTCAACATCTTCGACACCGCGCAGATTTCGGCGACGCTGACGCAATCGACCACCTTGCTGACCGGCATCGTCACCACGGTGGCGGCGATCAGCCTGATCGTGGGCGGGATCGGCATCATGAACATCATGCTGGTGTCGGTGACCGAGCGCACGCGCGAAATCGGCATCCGCCTCGCGATCGGCGCGGTGGCGAATGAGGTGCTGATGCAGTTCCTGGTCGAAGCGATCGCCTTGTCGATGCTGGGCGGGGTGATAGGGCTGATCGTCGCGCAACTGGCGGTGCTGGGGCTGTCGGGCGTGATGAAGGTCGATTACCTGTTCGTGCCGCAAATCAACATCATCGCTTTTGGCATATCGGCGTTGATCGGGGTGGTGTTCGGCTATTTCCCGGCGCGGCGTGCGGCCTCGCTCAACCCGATCGACGCCCTGCGCCACGAATAACGCGCAGCGCAAAAAGCCTTCTTCTTCTCTCTCTTTAGCTTTGTGCCTTTGTGTCTTCGTGCGAGCCACCTTCTGCGCTCGCAAAGGTATTGGAAGCTAGAAAATCTCGCACAAAGCCACAAAGGCGCGAAGAGGGTGTGCCCCAAGCATAGGGCGATGCAATCGAAGAAGGATTTTCGGGCCGCTTGCGCGGGGGCTGCGGTGGAGGCAGGAGATGCTGCCATGACCAGTTGGAAATTGAGCCTGCCCTGCACCCGCGCCGAAGCCGAGGCGATCGATGCCGCCGAGGATGTCGCCGAGGGCGTCGTGCTGATGACGACCGAAATCGAGGAAGATGACCGCGAGCATTGGCGGCTCGACGCCTATCTTGAGGCTGAACCCGCGCCGGAGAAGATTACCGCAATCCGCGCACTGGTGCCGAGTGCCGCCGCCACTGCGCCCGTGATCGAGGTTCTCGCAGATGAGGACTGGGTGACGCTCAGCCAGCAAGGGCTGGAGCCGATCGCCGAGGGGCGCTTCGTCGTCCACACCAGCGCGCATCCGGTCGCGCCGCCGCCGGGCGGGCGCGCCTTCCTGATCGAGGCGGGGCAGGCGTTCGGGACGGGGCATCATGCGACCACCTCGGGGTGCCTGGCGATGCTCGATGGGATGGCGGATCAGTCGTTCGCGCGGATCATCGATGTCGGCACCGGCACCGGGCTGCTCGCCTTTGCCGCGCGGCATTTGTGGCCTGCGGCCGAGATTATCGCCACCGATATCGACCCGCGCGCGATCGTGGTGACGCGCGAGAATGCGGAGTTGAACGCGATTCCTGCGATCGACCTGATCGTTGCCGATGGTGCGCTCGACGACAGCATCACCGCGCGGGCGCCCTATGATCTGCTGATCGCCAATATTCTCGCGGGACCTTTGGTGTCGATGGCACCCGAAATCGCAGCCATCGCCGCTCCCGGCGCGACCATCGTGCTGGCGGGGCTGCTGGAAACGCAACGCGGGGATGTCGTCGCGGCGTTTGGCGAATGTGGCTGCACGCTGGACGCGGTCGACCGGCGCGGGGACTGGTCGATCCTGCGCCTGACGGCGGGGGCGGTGCGCTATGTGCCGACCAAGCCGATCGACCCCAAGGGCCGCGACGGCTGGGCGCTCGACCTCTGACCGGCAGGCGGGAAGCGGGGCGGTTGCCTAGTGCGCACGGCCCCGGTACGGCGCGACAACCTTTTTTGACCGGAGACCCTCTGTGACCGAGCCCACCTACGACGTCGTCGCGATCGGCAATGCCATCGTCGACGTGTTGTCGCAGTCCGACGACGCCTTCCTCGCCGAGGCGGCGATGACCAAGGGCTCGATGCAATTGATGTTCTCGCCGGAGGAAGCCGACGCGCTTTACGCCAAGATGGGTCCGGGGATCGAGGCGAGCGGCGGCTCGGCGGCGAACACGGTTGCGGGCATTGCGGCGATGGGCGGCAAATGCGGCTTCATCGGCCAGGTCGCCAACGATGAGCTGGGCGACATCTTCGCGCACGACATTCGCGCGGTCGGCATCGATTTCACCACCGCCGCGCGCGAAGGCGCACCGACCACCGCGCGCTGCCTGATCTTCGTCACGCCCGATGGGCAGCGCACGATGAACACCTTCCTCGGTGCCTCGCAATTCCTGCCCGAGGCGGCGCTCGACCGCGATCTGATCGCCAGCGCCGCGATCCTGTATCTCGAAGGCTATTTGTGGGACCCGGAAGAGCCGCGCCAGGCGATGCGCGCCGCAATCGAGGTTGCGCGCAAGGCGGGGCGCAAGGTCGCCTTCACGCTGAGCGACGTGTTCTGCATCTCGCGCCACGGCGGCGATTTCCGCAAGCTGATGGCCGATGGCCTGATCGACATCATGTTCGCCAACGAGGCCGAGATCACCGCCTTGATGGGCACCGACGATTTCGACGCGGCGGTGACGGCGGCGGCGGCGGAAGTGCCGATGCTGGTGGTGACGCGCAGCGAGCATGGCGCGATCGCGGTGTCGGGCGGCAAGACCGTCAGCGTTCCCGCCGAACCGATCGAGCGCGTGGTCGACACCACCGGTGCGGGTGACCTGTTCGCCGCCGGTTTCCTGCGCGGCCAGGCGCAGGGCAAGAGCATCGAAGCGTCGCTCAAGATGGGCGCGATCTGCGCCGCCGAAATCATCTCGCATTATGGCGCGCGCGCGCAGGTCGATTTGAAGGCGCTGATCGCCAGCAAGCTCGGCTGAACAAGCGCCGCCACCCTCCCCTCCCTGGAAGGGAGGGGATCGAGGGGTGGGTTGGCCGATGGTGAGTGTTACGCCCGACAACCGGCCGACCCACCCCCAGCCCCTCCCTTCCAGGGAGGGGAGCCGCAATGGTCAACTTGCAAGAGGCGCAAAAAAAGGCCGGGGAGCGATCCCCGGCCTTCTTTTTGTGCGCCGTAGGCGGCTGCCTCAGGAGGTGTGCACCGGGGCGACATATTCGCCCATGTCCGGTGCCTCTTCTTCGTCGAGCCCCTTGGCCAGGCGGCTGTTGTGCATGCCATAGAGGAAGTAGAGGATGATCGCCGCCAGCGTGTACCAGGCGAAAAACACCAGCACGCGCGTTTCGACCGTGAAGATCAGCGCGATGCAGGTCAGGATCCCCAACGCCGGAACGATCGGATAGACCGGCACGCGGAACCCGCGCGGGATCTCGGGGTGAGTCCGCCGCAGCCAAATCACCGACAGGCACACGATGGCAAAGGCGGCGAGCGTGCCGACCGAGGTCATGTCGCCAAGCGTGTTGATATCGAAGAAGGCTGCCGCCACCCCCGTGATCAGCCCGACCAGCAGCGTGTTGACCCACGGCGTCTTGAACTTGGCGTGCACCGTCGCGAAGACGCGCGGCAACAAGCCATCGCGGGCCATCGTGTAGAAGATGCGGGTCTGGCCATACATCAGAACCAGCACCACCGAGGTCAGGCCGACGATCGCGCCAGCCTTCACCAGCTTGGCGAACCACGCCCATTGCGGTCCAAGCGCGTCGACCGCAACCGCAACGGGATCGGGCACGTCGAGCGTCTTGTAGTTGACGATCAGCGTCATCACGATCGAGACGAGGATGTAGATCGCGGTGCAGACGAACAGCGAACCGAGCAGGCCGATCGGCATGTCCTTCGCCGGGTTCTTGGCTTCCTGGCCCGCGGTCGAGACCGCCTCGAAGCCGATATAGGCAAAGAACACGATCGATGCGGCGCGCAGGATGCCGCCCCAGCCGAACTCACCCTTGTCGCCGCTCGCTGGCGGAATGAAGGGCGACCAATTGGCCTTGAGCGTACCGAAATGCGCGATCACAAAGGCCCCGCAAATCACGATGAAGGCGATGATGACGGTCAGCTTGATCGCGACGATGATGTTGTTGACCTTCGCGCTTTCCGACACGCCGACGACCAGCAATGCCGTCATCGCCATACAGATCAGGAAAGCGGGGAGGTTGAAGAGATAGGTGATTGGCGCACCGTTGACGAGCACGGGAACGAGTTCCCCGCCGACGGCATGCTTGATGACATGGCCGGTCGGGCCGGTCAGCTCGACTGGAATGACCAGGCCGAAATCGCCAAGCAGGCTGACGACATAGCCTGCCCAGCCGACCGCGACGACCGACGCGGCAAGCCCATATTCGAGCAGCAGCAGCGCGCCCATGATCCAGGCCGCGAACTCACCAATCGTGGTGTAGCTATAGGTATAGGCCGACCCGGAAACGGGGAGAGTCGAAGACAATTCGGCGTAGCACAGCCCGGCGAGCGCGCAGACAAAGCCCGCGATCAGAAACGAGATCAACACGGCCGGGCCGGCATGGAGCGCGGCGGCGTTGCCGGTGCGCACGAAGATGCCAGCCCCGATGATGCAGCCAATGCCCAGGAAAACGAGGTTCCAGGGACCAAGCGTGCGTTTGAGTTGGCTGGTCTGTGTCTCTCGCTGCACCTGCTCCACGGTCTTTCGGAGCAGCATACGGTTCAGGATACCCGTAGTGGGCTGTGTCGCCATTCGAAAAGTCCCCCATCGTCGGATCGTTGCCGACGAGAAAAGTTAGATTGCGGCGAAACCTAACCGCAAAACTGGCGCGCGCAATCCCCTTAGCGTGCGAGCAACGGCCCAAGCGCGCGTCCGGCGAAAATATGGACGTGAAGGTGCGGCACTTCCTGGTGCGAATCGGTGCCGGTATTGGCGAGCAGCCGGTATCCGGGCGCGACCAGCCCGGCATCGCGCGCGACCTTGCCGACCGCGCGGACGAAGCCGGTGATTTCGGCATCGGACGCCTTTGCGCTGAAATCGTCCCACGAGACATAGGCACCCTTGGGGATCACCAGAATGTGCGTCGGGGATTGCGGGTTGATGTCGGGAAAGGCGAGCGCGTAGTCGTCCTCGTACAGCCGCGTCGCGGGAATCTCGCCGCGCAGGATCTTGGCGAAGACGTTCTGGTCGTCATAAGGCAAAGTGGCGTCGACGGGCATAAATTCCCCTCCCGCGGGCGGGAGGGGTTAGGGGAGGGGCTGTCCTCCCGGAGCTCCCGGCGGTGCTGGAGGTTCATGCCCTCCCCCAGCCCAGTTGTCCAAATCTATCGGGTAAAGCGTGCCCCCGGCACGCTTTAGGAGTTGCCGGGGGCAATTCCGACCCGATCGCTTTGGACAACTCGCAAGCGGGAGGGGAGCGTTAGGCCTTTCGCGCGGCCTTTTCGTCGATCCCGGATACGCCTTCGCGCCGCGCGATTTCGGCGCGGATGTCGTCGAGCGTGACGTCGCACTCCGCCAGCAGCACGAGCAGGTGGAAGACGAGGTCGGTCGCTTCCCCCACCAATGCCGCTTTGTCTTCGACCAGCGCGGCGATGACGGTCTCGACCGCTTCCTCGCCGACCTTCTGCGCAATCTTCTTGCGGCCACGCGCAAACAGCTTGGCGGTGTAGGAGGTTGCGGGATCGGCACCCTTGCGGGCGTGGATCGTGCGCTCGAGCTGGTCGATCGGGTCTTGGGCCATGCGCCACGGCTGGCGCAAGTGCCGCCGCGCGTCAATCCTTGGGCGGGCGCTTCATAAAGCGTTTGCGCAAAGCGCGGCGCACCACGAACACGCCGATTGCAGCCACCACGAACAAGGCGATATCGGAGAGTTCGGGCCCGGTGCGGACCTTTGGCACACCGCTATGCGGAGCGGCGAGGGCGGGGGTTACGGCTTGAAGACCGAGGATCGCTGTTGAACAGGCCAGTTGCGCCCCAGCACCACCCCGGCGCACGCCGGGGCCCAGTCGCGACACTTCGGAAATCATGGTGCGGTCCCGGCTTGCCGACGCTGGCGCATCTGGGCCCCGGCGTTCGCCGGGGTGGTGGCGGAAAAGGAACCTCACGCCACCGGCCGCCGTACCGCGATACCCGCTGCCGCCAGCGCAGCATGGGCGTCGGCAATGCTCGCTTCGCCGAAATGGAAGATCGAGGCGGCCAGCACCGCGCTGGCATGGCCCTCGCTGATCCCCGCAACGAGATCGGACAAGCCGCCGACCCCGCCCGACGCGACCACCGGCACGCGGACCTGATCGGCGATGGTGCGGGTGAGCGCGAGGTCGAAGCCTTGGCGCGTGCCGTCGCGGTCCATCGAGGTGACGAGCAATTCGCCCGCGCCGAGTTCGGCCAGCCGCAGCGCGTGCGCGACGGCATCGATGCCGGTCGCCCGCCTGCCGCCATGGGTGAACACTTCCCAGCCGCCCTCGACGCGCCGCGCATCGACCGAGGCGACGACGCATTGGCTGCCGAAGCGATCGGCGAGATCCGCGACCAGTTCGGGCCGCGCCACCGCCGCGCTGTTGATCGCGACCTTGTCCGCGCCCGCCAGCAGCAGCGCGCGCGCATCCTCGACCGAGCGCACCCCGCCGCCGACCGTCAGCGGCATGAAGCACACCTCGGCGGTGCGGCGCACGACATCGAGGATCGTGCCGCGCGCTTCGTGGCTGGCGGTGATGTCGAGGAAGCACAGTTCGTCTGCGCCCGCCGCATCATAAGCGCGGGCTTGCTCGACCGGGTCGCCGGCATCGCGCAGTTCGACGAAGTTGACGCCCTTGACGACGCGGCCATTGGCGACATCGAGGCAGGGAATGACGCGCGCGCGGACGGTCATATTCTCCCTCTCCCCGACCCTCTCCCCGGAGGGGAGAGGGAGATTTGGTCGCCCGCTCACGCTGCCGCCGCCACGGCGAGCGCCGCCGCCAGATCGAGCCGCCCGTCATACAGCGCGCGTCCGGTAATCACGCCTTCGACGCCATCGCGATTGTGCAGCGCCAGCACATGAATCTCGGCAATGCCCTTCACCCCGCCGCTGGCGATGACCGGGATGCGCACCGCGCGCGCCAGATCGACCGTCGCCTCGACATTGCAGCCTTTGAGCAAGCCATCGCGCCCGACGTCGGTGAAGAGCAGCGCGGCGACGCCCGCATCCTCGAAGCGGCGTGCCATGTCGATCACTTCGACGGTCGAGACATCCGCCCAGCCCTTGGTCGCGACGAAGCCGTCGCGCGCATCGACCGCGACGACGATGCCACCGGGGAAATCGCGCGCGGCCGCGCGGACCAGCTCGGGATTTTCCAGCGCAGCGGTGCCGATCACCACGCGCGAGACGCCGAGATCGAACCAGCGCTCGATCCCCGCGCGGTCGCGAATGCCGCCGCCCAATTGCACATGGCCGGGGAAGCGCTCGACGATCGCGCGCACGGCCTCGCCGTTGACCGATTCGCCTGCGAACGCGCCGTCGAGATCGACGACGTGGAGATGCTCCGCGCCCGCTTCCGCAAACAGCATCGCCTGCGCCGCGGGATCGTCACCATAGACGGTCGCGCGGTCCATATCGCCCTCGGCCAGGCGGACGACCTGGCCGCCCTTCAGATCGATCGCGGGGAAAACGATAAGGCTCATGGTTTCCAGCTCAAGAATCGCGTGAGAAGATCGAG
>Ga0209071_1000206_pt1 | contig 34245 bp, 29 predicted proteins | sample CoawatmetaG10DNA_2_FD_187513 | JGI IMG/M metagenome (GOLD analysis project Ga0209071, IMG submission 187513) | Marine microbial communities from the West Antarctic Peninsula - Coastal water metaG108-DNA (SPAdes) (version 2) | ecosystem: Environmental > Aquatic > Marine > Coastal ... | reverse complement strand
GGTGAGTGTGGCAGAGGCGCCGCGCCGCCTCTGCCACACTCACCGGCGTCAACGAATTACCCATCGCGGTCAGTTCCGCGCGAATCTGGTCCCAGTCCAACGTCCGCCGTGGGGCACGCTGGCACTGGCGCGAATTCGATACTGGCGGAACTGGAATCGACATGTTCCGGCGACATCCGACCGTTCGATGCCGACGTGGTCAAGGGGCGGGGAAGAACACAGCACAAAAACCGGCAACACCCTCAGCGCTCCTGACAGCCGCCTATACTGCCAGAATGACTTGGGTCGACGACACCGCTCTTCGGCTCGTTGCAACGTGAAGTGAACGGACTCGCGAGGTTGTCATGAAGATTCTGGTGGTACTGACTTCACACGACCAGCTCGGCGATACGGGCCGGAAAACCGGATTCTGGCTCGAAGAGTTTGCCGCGCCTTATTTCGTGTTCAAGGACGCAGGCGTCGAGATGACGCTCGCTTCGCCAAAAGGCGGCCAGCCGCCTCTCGACCCCAAGAGCGACGATCCGGATTCGCAAACCGAAGCAACCCGGCGTTTCAGGAAGGATAACGAAGTGCAAGCGGCCCTGGCAAATACAGCGAAGCTCTCAACTGTCTCGGCCGCGGACTATGATGCCTTGTTCTATCCCGGCGGACACGGACCGCTCTGGGATCTGGCAGAAGATCCGCAGTCGATCTCATTGATCGAAACCATGTATGCGGCAGGAAAGCCGGTCGCCGCCGTTTGCCATGCACCCGGTGTGCTCCGTCATGCAAAGGCGCCCGATGGCTCTCCGCTCGTGCGCGATAAACCCGTAACCGGCTTTGCCAATTCAGAAGAAGCGGCCGTCGGTCTTACGGAAGTGGTGCCATTCCTCGTCGAGGACATGTTGAAGAAGAATGGAGGCAAGTATTCGAAGGGGCCGGATTGGCAATCATATGTGGTCGTCGCGGCAAGCCTGATTACTGGACAGAATCCCGCCTCGTCGGAAGCAGCGGCAAAAGCGCTGCTCTCGAGGCTGAGCATGGCTTGATACGTCGCCGGAGTTGAAGGAGTGAGTCATGCAAAAGGAGAGTGGGCCAGCAGATCCGAAACCCGAAACCCGAAACCAATCGAAGGACGTGATACATGCGCCCGAGCCGAACCTGAACCGGCGCGCACCAAGCACCTTGCTTTGATCGCACAGGGAGTCTTTTCAGAAAATCGGCGTCGCTGGCTGGTAGAAGCGCGAACGACGATCGTTTGATCATGTCATGGGGCTTTCTGTTGCTGTCCGCGTCAGCCCTGGCTGGTCCCCCTGATTGTCTAAAAAGAATGGAGGAGCCGCGTCATGCAATCTTCCCTTGAAGAACACATGCTCTTCGATTTGACACAGTGCGGAATTCGTTGCAGGCATCCTCATGCTGGTCTCGCACATCATGTTTGAATCTTTAGGGATGGCTCTTTACAGTCTCGGCTGTCTGGGGAAATGTGCCGCTGTCATGCTGGCGCTTCGGGTTTAATTGAAGCGGTGAGGATGCCCCGACAAGGCCGGCCGCAGCGGCCATCCCCGCCCTCGTTGCTCAACAACCTTCGAGCCCGAATAGCCTGTGCCGAGCGCCTTCATTAGTTTTCGCTCGATTCGCCGAGCCATGCTTATTCGTTAGTCATCGATATGGACGCCATCCGCAACAAGGGTCGCTTGACGCCGGCGCAATCCGACGCACCCGCTTTCACCGGCTTCGTGTGCGTGCGCGGCGCTCGCGAACACAATCTGAAAAACATCGACGTGCAGATTCCGCGTGATGCGCTAGTCGTCTTCACCGGCGTGTCGGGATCGGGAAAATCGTCGCTGGCATTTGGCACGTTGTACGCCGAAGCGCAGCGGCGCTATTTCGAATCGGTCGCGCCGTATGCCCGGCGCCTGATCGAACAGGTCGGCGTGCCCGAAGTGGACGCGATCGAAGGCCTGCCGCCCGCGGTCGCGTTGCAGCAACAGCGAGGCACGCCGAGCGCGCGCTCGTCGGTTGGCAGCGTGACCACGCTGTCGAGTCTCGTGCGCATGCTCTATTCGCGCACTGGCGACTATCCGCCAAAGCAACCCATGCTGTTCGCCGAGGATTTCTCGCCAAACACGGTGCAAGGCGCCTGCCCGACTTGCCATGGACTCGGCCGCGTGTACGAGGTTACGGAAAAATCCATGGTGCCGGACGACTCGCTGACCATTCGAGAGCGCGCAGTCGCTGCATGGCCGCCGGCCTGGCACGGACAAAATCTGCGCGACATTCTGGTGACGCTCGGCTACGACGTCGATAAACCGTGGCGCGATTTGCCGAAGAAAGTCCGCGACTGGATTCTCTTCACCGACGAACAGCCGACCGTGCCCGTCTACGCCGGCCTCACGCCGAAAGAAACCCGCGCCGCGCTCAAGCGCAAGGACGAACCGAGCTATCAAGGGACATTCTCCGGTGCGCGCCGCTATGTGCTGCACACGTTCGCGAACACGCAAAGCGCGCTGATGAAAAAACGCGTGTCGCAATTCATGGTCGGCAGCGTCTGTCCGACCTGCCATGGCAAGCGGCTCAAGAAGGAAGCGCTGTCGGTGAAGTTCGCCGGGCTCGATATCGGCGATTTTGCTCAGTTGCCGCTCGCCAGACTTGCCGAGATGCTCGAACCGATCGCGCGCGGAAAATGGCCCGAGCCCGATGCCGCTCATTCGGTCAAAGACGCCGCCAAAGGCAGCGTGTTCAGCAGGAGCGCCATGCGCGATGCCGTCGAAAAGCGGGTCGCCGCAGGCGGTTCCGCGCACAAAGCCTCGCCCGACGTGAGGCGCACGCCCAACCTGTCCGAGGAGAAGCGCGTCGCTGCCCAGCGTATCGCAGCCGAACTTCTAGAGCGCCTGACGACGCTGGTCGATCTGGGCCTGGGCTATCTCGCGTTGGAGCGCAGCACGCCCACGCTGTCATCCGGCGAAACGCAGCGCCTGCGACTCGCCACGCAGTTATCGTCGCAGTTGTTCGGCGTCGTGTACGTGCTCGATGAGCCATCAGCCGGTCTGCATCCCGCCGATAGCGAAGCACTCTTCAGCGCGCTGCAGGGATTGAAGGCGGCGGGCAATTCGCTGTTTGTCGTCGAACACGATCTGCAGATGATGCGGCGCGCCGACTGGCTGGTCGACGTCGGCCCCGCAGCGGGTGAGGCCGGCGGCTATGTGGTCTATAGCGGGCCGCCCGCCGGACTCGCGAAGGTGGAGGCGTCGCAAACGCGCCGGCATCTGTTCGCGCCGCCGGCGCCAGTCGAACGTATGCCGCGTAAACCTACCGGCTGGCTGCGGCTCGCCGGCATCACGCGCAACAATCTGCTCGGGCTCGATGCCGCGTTTCCGCTCGGCTGTCTGACTGCCGTCACAGGCGTGTCGGGCTCGGGCAAATCGAGCCTCGTGAGCCAGGCACTGCCCGAGCTGGTCGCTAGCCACCTTGGACGCGCCTTCGAAAACCCGGACAACGACGAGCAGGACCCGTTGTTCGCCGCCACCGCCGTGCCGACCGGAGGCCGCATCACCGAAGGGATGGACACCGTGCGGCGACTCGTGCGCGTCGATCAGAAACCGATCGGCCGCACGCCGCGTTCCAACCTTGCCACTTACACGGGCCTGTTCGACCATGTGCGCAAGCTGTTCGCCGACACGCCGCTCGCCCGCAAGCGCCGCTACAGCGCGGGCCGCTTTTCGTTCAACGTGGCGCAAGGCCGTTGCCCGACTTGTGAAGGCGAAGGCTTTGTCAGCGTCGAACTGCTATTTCTACCGAGCGTCTACGCGCCCTGCTCGACATGTCACGGCACGCGCTACAACGCGCAGACGCTGGAAGTCACGTGGCGCGATAAAAACATCGCCGAGGTGCTCCGCCTGACCGTCGACGCCGCCTGCGACTTCTTCGCCGACGAAGCCAGCGTGATGCGCGCGTTGAACGTGCTGCGCGACATCGGCCTGGGCTATCTGCGGCTCGGCCAGCCGGCCACCGAACTGTCCGGCGGCGAAGCCCAGCGCATCAAACTCGCCACCGAACTGCAACGCGCGCAGCGCTCCGACACGCTGTATATCCTCGACGAGCCGACCACCGGCCTGCATCCCGCCGACGTGGACCGGCTCATGGTGCAACTCCAGGGACTCGTGGATGCCGGCAATACCGTCGTGGTGGTCGAACACGACATGCGGGTGGCCGCGCAGAGCGACTGGGTTATCGACGTCGGCCCGGGCGCCGGCGACGCCGGCGGCAAGATCGTGGCGAGCGGCACACCAGTGGAGATCGTGCGCGCGAAGGAAAGCCGCACCGTCGAGTATCTGCGGCAGTACCTCAACAACCACTGAAGATTGGTGCGCTAGCATTACTTGTTAGGCCCAAAATGCACAACACAAAATATTTCGAACTCAATCGCCGTGCCACCTGGCTCGAGTTGTTCTTCGACCTGATTTTTGTGGTGGCGATCGGTGACGTAACGAATATCCTGAACCACACGCACGAGGGTCATCTTGACCCACCCCAGTTCTGGCAATACGTCCTCGCTTTCATACCCTTGTGGTGGATTTGGGTCAGCCACACGATGTATGCCAACCGGTTCGACGCGGATGACCGGAAGCATCGGCTCGCTACCTTGTTCATCATGTTCCTGATGATTATCATCTCAGGCTTGATCGACCAACGATTCCTGACCAGCTTTGAGGCCATCATCGTCTGCTACGCTTGTTCGAAATACGTCATCGCCATGATGTATTTCGTATCGAAGCAACGGCACAAGGAAAGCGTGCATCTCACAACGGCAGTTGGGTGGGTGACCCTCGCTGGCGCCACCATCAGCCTCGCTTCGATCCTGTTCCCGGCGCCACAGCGATACGTCGTGTTTTACCTTGGAATACTGTTCGATCTGGTTGCGTTCCTCTTTTTTTGCCCCGTCATCTCCAGGGTATCCCAGTGCATACCGAACACCTGATCGAGCGTGTGGGCCTGCTCACGCTCATCTTACTGGGAGAGTCCGTTATCAGCCTGTCGGCGGGACTGGCCAATATTAACTGGACTGTGGTGAGGCTGATGACCGCCGCCACCGGCTTCGTGACGATATCCAGCATCTGGTGGGTCTACTTTGACAGTTTTCACCTGTTGTCCAGACAGAAGCTCGCGACCGGTCATTCGGTCGCGTATTCCCATCTTTTTGTTTTCATCGGCCTGTCGATCCTGGCGAGCCTGATCCGGCATGCGATCCTGGACGACATGCAGGTATCCGATTTCCGGATACTGTTGGTCATCGGCACGGTCTGCTTTTTCATTGGCAAGCAGTACGCCTATTTCATGGAGCGTCCTGAGTTGCGGCGCCAATTGGTCGTCAACACCCTGGTCGTGTTTGTGTTGACCGGGCTTGCCCTGCTATTGCCCAGAGCCAGTTACATCCTGCTTGGCCTGACCGCTACGGTGATTTGTTATGCTTTCCTCAGTCTCAAATACCTGACCGTCCCCCGTGGGCGTCAGGATCATCCACGCAACAGCGCTATCACGGGAGACCAGCCATGAGCGACACAGCAAGTTCGGGTGCAATGCGGATGGCGTCCCAAGTTATCTGTGTCGAAGTAAAACGAGTCGAAACGGCCGGACTTCTGGCGGTTGGGGTTACCGCAACCTCGATCTAATTGTCAGTGCTGGTCAACAGGCTCGAGAAGCGAGCCGCTACCGACCCTTTGACGGGTCTGAGCAATCGCAAGAGCCTTGAGAAGGCCGTCGCACGCGTCCTTTCTGCTCAAGACGGGGAAGCGTACCGAACGGCTCTGTTGCTCATTGATTTGGACGGGTTCAAACAAGTCAACGATGCATATGGGCACGGAGTAGGAGACTTGCTGCTGCAACGCTTTGCCCATGCCTTGCAAGCTCGGATGCGCCGGGGCGATACGCTCTCCCGCTTGGGAGGCGACGAGTTCGTGATTCTGGCGCGCAACCTTTATAGCAAGACAGACGCGCAAGCCATTGCAGATGAAGTCCAATCGGTACTGAATGCGATTCAAACCGTTGATGGGCATCCGGTTTCTGTGTCGGCCAGCATCGGCGTCTACCTGTTTTCAGCCGACACGCGAGACGCCCCACTCGACATCCCCGCCATCATGCGTCGCGCAGATAGTGCGATGTTTCGCGCGAAGACCTCTGGCAAGAACCGGACTGTGTTCATCGACTAGCGTTTCCTCTGTGATGGCGGGTGAGCTGACAACTCGGTCGCCTCCAAATGCGATTCCGCTGCCGTTGCCAGATTTTTATCCCGCGCCCGTCCGCCAGGCGTTGCATACCCGCACTAATCTCGAAGCAGTCTTGACGACGTGTGCACCGCACGCCGCATCCAGACCGTTTGAATAAGAGCCACGACTCTACTTCGCGATCCTGTCACATGATGGCCCGAGCACCACTGCTACTGTCCGCGCGTTCTAGGGATGCCCTCAGGGCGATAAACAAGCAGGAGATGTTGCGTGACTCAGAAGATTTCAACGGTGCGTTTCCAGACGCGCCGCCGATTGCTTGGTGCGGCGGCGGCAACGCTCGCCAGTGCCGGCTTGTCTGCATGTGGCGGGGGCGGCGACGGCAGCCTCGTGGGGGATTCAGGTGGCGCCTCGTCGACGGGCAGCGCGCCCGTGCCAGCACAGTTGGTTCCACCGGTCCTGCCCGCTCCTGCGCAGTCGGGTATCGACCACGTCGTGCTGGTGGTGATGGAAAACCGATCGTTCGACCACTATCTGGGCTGGCTGCCCGGCGCTAACGGAAAGCAGGCTGGACTCCAGTTCATCGATGCCTTTGGCAATCCGCAGAATTCATTCCGCCTTGCGACTGATCCCAAGTATGGTTTCCAGGGCTGCGGCTTTGCCGATCCGGATCACAGCTACGAGGGAGCGCGCACCCAGCTCAATGGCGGGAAGATGGACGGATGGTTGCTCACGGCCGACACAAACAAGACGCCTGGCGATCTGTTTCCCATCGGCTACTACCAGGCCGAGGATTTGTCTTTCTTCGGATCCGCCGCCCGCGATTGGACAGTATGCGACAGCTACCACTGCGGCGTTTTGGCGGAGACATATCCGAACCGGTTTTACTTGATGTGTGGCGAGACCGACCGGCTGCACAACTCCAATGCAACCTGTTCGCTCCCGACGATCTTCGATCGCTTTGCCGAGAAGGGCGTGTCGGCCAACTATTACTTCAGCGACGTGCCGTTCACGGCGCTGTTTGGCGCCAAGTATCTCAAGAACTCCAAACCGTTCACGACGTTTTTGACGGACGCCGCAGCCGGCACCCTACCTGCGTTCTCATACGTCGATCCGCGCTTTACCGGGGAGAACCCGCAAGGCGTATCGGCCGACGATCACCCGAACTCGGATATCCGCAACGGACAGGTCTTTCTCAATCAAATCTATGATGCCGTGCGTAATGGTCCAGGTTGGCAAAAAACGCTGCTGATCATCACCTACGACGAGTGGGGCGGCTTCTTCGACCACGTACCGCCGTTCAAGCGCCCGGTGTCTGCCGCAGAGACACAGTTGGGCAACGACGGCTACCTCGGCTTCCGTGTGCCGATGGTGCTGATCGGGCCCCGGGTCAAGCGTCGGCACGTCAGTCATTGGCCGCTCGACCCGAGTTCAATTCATCAGTTGCTAACCTGGCGCTTCGGGCTGAATGCCCTTGGCGCGCGTGGCGGGCTGCCGGACACCAATTCGATCGCCTACGCGCTCGACTTCGTCGCTCAGCCAAACCTGTCGGCGCCGGCTTACTCTGTCCCGCAAGGTCCGTTCGGGGGCGTGTGCTCCGGCTCCATCACCGGCAGCGTCCCCGGCATCAGCGGCGTTCCTGGCATCAGTTCCCTTCGCACGATCGCCACCTCGTTGGGCTTTCCTCTTCCTTGAACCATGGCCATCATGCGACTTTCCCAATTGAACTGGCTGACCAGCGGCATCCTCGCAACCTTCCTCGCCTGCCTGCTGACGGGCTGCGGCGGCGCGAGCGATGCAGCCAACTCGACAGGTGGGCCTTCGGCAGCAGTGTCGCCGGCTCCAGTCTCGCCACCCGCGCAGGCCCCGGTGACGCCAACCGCAAGCCGGATCGGCCATGTGTTCGTCATCGTGCTGGAGAACAAGGGCTATACCCAGACTTTCGGCTCTGGCAGCCAAGCGCCTTACCTCGCAAACACGCTGACGAGCCAAGGCGCGTTGCTGACTCAGTACTACGGTACCGGCCACAACAGCAACGATAACTACCTGACCATGATCAGCGGTCAGGCACCCAATGCGCAGACCCAAGCCGACTGCCAGTACTACACCGACTGGTTGGGCACCATGAGCCCCGATGCCAACGGGCAGGTGACTGGAACCGGCTGTGTCTACCCTGCCGCCATCGGCACGATCGCCAGCCAACTGGATGCCAAAGGGTTGGCTTGGCGCGGCTATATGGAAGACATGGGCAACGATCTGACGCGCGACGGCAGATCGACCTGCTCCCACCCCGCCCTCAATGGCAAGGACGGCACGCAGTCCGCCATCGCGACGGACGGATACGCGACGCGCCACAACCCGTTCATGTATTTCCACTCAGTGATCGACAACCAGTCGTATTGCGACAGTCATGTGGTGCGGCTCGATTCGCTGGCCACCGATCTGAACAGCGTTGCAACCACGCCCGCGTTCTCCTTCATCGTGCCAAACCTGTGCAACGATGGTCACGACGAGCCCACCTGCGCGGACGGCAAGAGCGCAGGCGGACTGCCGGCGGTCAACCGGTTCCTGCAGGCCTGGGTGCCGCAGATCATCAACTCACCGGCGTTCCAGTCCGATGGCCTGCTGATCATCACGTTCGACGAAGCGGATACGAATGACACCTCGGCCTGCTGCGGTGAGCCGACCGGGCCAAACTCGGTCGCGCCGGGCCTGACCGGCCCTGGCGGTGGCCGCGTCGGCGCGGTGGTGCTCTCCCCCTTCGTCAAGCCGGGCACGGTCAGCAATACGCCCTACAACCACTATGCCCTGCTCAAGAGCATCGAGGACGTTTTCGGGTTATCGCATCTTGGCTATGCCGGCATGAACGGCCTGCAGGGCTTTGGCAGCGACGTGTACAGCGCCGCGCGCTGATCTTTCCCGCGACGCCGTCTCGATCGACATCGGGCCGGCCAAAAAGGCTGCGGCGAGATGCCCTCGGTGGCTGAGGGCATGCGCCAAGCTGTCAGATGGGGGGCGTCTGCGGCTCCGTCTGCCCCCCTCAAGGAACGCCGGGAAGCACCGCTCGGCAATCGCACGACCCTCGCGCATGCCTGCGGCGATCGCTGCAACGGCCGAATCAACATCGGCGGACACACGATGGAGCCGCTGCATCTGCGGATAGGACATGGCATCGTCCCATGGTGCGCAGATAAACCCTGTGTATGTGTATGCGTATCTGAAACCGGAGCCCCTGCCGAGCACGGCCAGCACCTGTATTGAGCAGCCGCTGAACTGCTGAATTGCCCACTGCTGCGTTGCGGCGTCCCCAAGGTATTCATCGCTGTCTTGATATTGTCGGCAGGCGACGGCTGCAAGGCAATTGTCGAAGATTTACATCACATGAATGACATTTTTGTCATTGCTTTCATGTGACTTAGTTGAAAAAAGATAGGTCGGGCCTTTTCTCCTCCTCGTGCGCAGCCAAGATGGCTGCGCTTTTTTTGCCGATCCGGTGTTCAGGGGTCCGCTGTAGGTTCGCGCCTGCAGGGGGCAAGGGGCCAGTTCGCGTATGCCGGTCCATACAAGCGCTGATTGGCAGATCGTCGTCAGCGCGAATACCGCACCATCAATCCTTTGCTGGTCGACCCGTCTTCACAGACTCTAGTTTCGCTACGACGGCGAGCAGACGATTCGCCGGCATCGCGGCCAATAGGTTGACTCCAGCGCGCAAGAGTTCGCTCTTCTTGACCTTCTTACCACCTGCGAGACACCTCTCCTTGATCTCGGCGAGCATTCGATAGTCTGCTTCCGGCATCGTGAAACTGTCCCGCACAACCTTGGTTTTCTTCGGCTTCTCCGGTGCCATCTCTCCCGCTGGGGTAGCCACACTGGCAGCACGCTTTGTCTTCTTCTGGTTCTTCTCTTGCCCGGTTGGCAATGCCGCCGGCTTGGCCGAGCTTTGTTTGGTTGCTCGCGCGCCTGCGCTCGCTTCAGATTTGGTTCGGCCAGTCTTTGCTGTCGCACTGGACGATGCGTTCTCAGCCACTGCCGCTTGCTTTGCCATTTCGAGTTCCATCTGGTGCCCCCTTTTCTGATGTGTACTGAAACAGTATATATAGTTTCCGACGGGCAAAAAAACTTGAACACACCGATCAGGCTGAGGCCCGACACCTCCTGACAAAGCTCGGACCGGATCTTGCCCACTGCTTCTGTGGATAAGTGACTGCACCTCCCCGACCGGCGCTCCAAGTAGAACCTCAGCGCTCGCAAGGAAGACACCCTAATGCGGCAATAGCAGCACGACGTCGGGCCTTCTTCTCCTTTCTAAGCCATTGCACAAACAGTTCGTGGGCTGTCGCATACTCCGGTCTGACGGGGACTTGGGAGACGTAGGTTGCCCCGACAACCACGTCGTTCAGCTCTCCTAAAGCGTCTTGAAGCTGTTCCAGTCGGCGAATTCGTTTGATGTCCTTCTTTCCCAACACGGGCGAGAAGAACTCAAGCAGGTAACGCAGTCGCTTGATTTGGATACGCGTCTGATGCAATTCCTGCAAGCCACCATTCGACGCGCGACGAAGCGCTCGATTCACCCGCCTGGACGCCGCTGCAATACTGGCATGCGCAAACTTTCCGAGCGTCTCGCTGGTCTCTGGCTGCGCCTGCGTTGCCTTGCCGATCGCTTCGCTAAAGTCAGCCATCAGCCTCTCAGGCCCGATGCCCTCGAATGCAACGCGGCTCTCGGCGCGCGCGCGCTGCCTGATGTCTTCCAACGCCTCCAGCAAGATCAAGGCAGAAGGCTGGCTCGGCGGAACGGCAGCGCGCAACAGCACGTTGACGATGATGTCCCAGTTCCTCGGCGGCCCAATTTGAGCCGCAACATCCGCTAGCCTGCATCGCCAGTCATCGGCCAGCGCCTTCGGAAGCAGGTCCCGATAGGCCCACAACAGCGCCCGCAGTCTACGAATGGCGACTCTGAGGCGATGACCGATCTCGGGGTCGTTGCTCCATAGATACTCTGGTGCCCAGTGCTCGACGATTGCGATCTCAGGCGTGGCCAGCCGAGAGAGCATCGACAGGGCCGGTGCCTCGGCGTGCAAAGGAGATGATGCGGCGGAGTTGACCATCAGAATTGCCCGTTGAGATCAGAGCACCGTTCGCAGCGACCAGCCCAATCTCCCAATTGAATCGATGCGCGGCTTGCTGACACACACATGCAGTCTCATCACTCCATTGAGAGGTAGGAGCCAAGCCGGGGACGTTGGCCACCAGACTATCAGCCCACTGTAGACGAGTCTTCGACATTGGCCTTGACACCTATCAACCGTGAATATAGAGGACTCGGCGTTAGCGCGTCGCGCTTCAACCGCGGCGAGGTGGTAGAGGGCGCACATATTTTCGCTGCAATAGTGCACTGCAAGAATTCACCTTAAGTGGCACGCAGATTGGCCGATAAGAAGACGTCCAGGCGAGGACCAGGTCTCGCCGAACTCGTCTTACCCGTCATCATGAAACTGTCGATCAAACTGCCCCTCGCCTTTGGTATTGCGCTGCTGCTGATGTTCTCCGGAGCAATCTACGGAATCGCTTCGCTCAACGACTCCATCGTTGAATACAACACCACCGTGCAGGCCCGCGTCGCCGATGAGCGGGCGGTGACGAAAATGCTCGTTACCTTCAAAACGCAAGTGCAGGAGTGGAAGGACACGCTTCTGCGTGGTGAAGACCCAGTCAAGCTGGACAAATATTGGGCGGCCTTCCTGAAAGGTGAGCAGGCTGTTTCTGATCAGGCAAAGGCGCTGCAGGATTCGCTTCCACCTGGCAAGAGTCGAGACCTGATCAAGCAATTTGCCGCAGCGCATGTCGCCATGGGCGTCGGCTACCGAAAGGGCCACGATATGTTCGTCGCCGCCTCGTTCGACCCTACCGTTGGCGACAAGGTCGTAGCCGGAGTCGATCGCGAGCCAGCACGCCTGCTGGATGAAGCAGCTCAAGAGATCGCGAAGGAAAGCATCGCCGTATCAGCCAAAACGGCTGAAGCCGCGCGCACCGCATTGGTCGTCAGCTCCGCACTGATGCTCGTGGCATTCGGGCTGGGGCTGGCCGGCGCTTTCATATTCAGCCGCACCATTACGAAGCCACTTGCCCGCGCGGCGGATGTGGCCAGCGCGGTTTCGCATGGCGATCTAGCCAAGCCGTTTGACTCACGCGGCTCTGACGAGATCGGTCAATTGCTCCACGCCCTCAAGCAGATGCAAACCAACCTTGCCAACGTGGTGAGCGAAGTGCGTCGGAATGCCGAAGGCGTTGCCGCTGCCAGTTCACAGATTGCTGCGGGCAACTTGAACCTTTCGTCGCGTACGGAAGAACAGGCGGCGTCGCTGGAAGAGACCGCCGCGAACATTGGGGAGCTGACGTCAACCGTCCGACGCAATTCGGAAAGCGCCGTGCAGGCCTCGTCGCTCGCGGGTCACGCTTCCGACACCGCAGTACGCGGCGGCAAGGTCATGAACGAAGTTGTGCAGACCATGCAAGGCATCTCAGAAAGCTCTGCGAAGGTGGGCGAGATCATTGGTGTCATCGACAGCATTGCCTTCCAGACCAATATCCTGGCCCTCAACGCTGCGGTTGAAGCGGCCCGTGCCGGCGAGCAGGGCCGGGGCTTTGCCGTCGTGGCAGGCGAGGTGCGCACGCTCGCGCAGCGTAGCGCCTCGGCAGCCAAGGAAATCAAGGGCTTGATCAGTCAATCCACGGAGCGTGTGGAAGCGGGGGCGCGTTTGGTGCACGAAGCCGGCACCATCATCGACGACATCGTCACCTCGGTGCATCGCGTGACGCAGATCGTTGGTGAGATTTCCGCTGCATCGGCCGAGCAAAGCACCGGTATCGATCAAGTGAACGTTGCCGTGGGCCAGATTGAAGAAGTCACCCAGCAGAATGCGGCATTGGTGGAAGAGGCGTCGGCTGCCGCGCATGCCATGGCCGAGCAGGCCGATTCACTGCGCCGCGCGGTTGCAGTCTTTAAGCTCAGGGACAGCGCGGTGGGCGCCTGACGAACAGGCCACGCGGTATGCAGGAATCTGCGGATGGCATGACCTGGCCATCAAGTTGATGAGCACAGGGCTTGATGCTGGCAAGCGCACTGCAGCCTGTCTTTCGAGTGGCGCAATACTCGGATCAATTGTTTCTCAAAAAGAAATATTTAAGAGCTATTTGCCTGGATTGTTTACTTATTGCTGTCACATAACTGACGCATTATCTCGCGTCAGCGTTCGGGGTCGCGTTCATTAGGCGGGTCACGACAGGCCCCATCGCAGATTCCTTCGGTCAAACAGCAATTGAGGCTAACAGTGAAAAAAACTCTCCTCGCAGTGACAATCGCGGCCGGCACCGTCCCTGCCGCCGCATTTGCGCAGTCGTCGAATGTCACGCTTTACGGCATTGTTGACGCGGGCGTCAGCTATCAAAGCCACGTGAACGGCGGCGCCAACGGCAACGGCTCGGTCACCGCGCTCACCTCTGGTGGACTATCTGGGTCGCGCTGGGGCATCCGTGGCGCTGAAGATCTAGGGAATAACCTGAAGGGCATTTTCGTATTGGAAAGCGGCTTTGACATCGACACCGGCAAATCTGCGCAGGGTAGTCGGTTGTTTGGTCGCCAAGCCTACGTTGGCTTGCAGGGCGATTTCGGCGCCGTCACGCTGGGGCGTCAGCAAAACGCACTGTACGACCTGTTCGCGGCTTACGATCCGATGGCCGTTGGACCAAACTACTCGCTGAATTCGGTGGACAACCAATTCAATGGCCGCGCCGACAATGCTGTCAAATACACGGGTAAGTTCGGCGGGTTGACTGCGACGGGTTTCTATAGCTTCGGGCGCGACAGCAATTCCGGACTCGGCGGTGAAGTCCCTGGCAGCTTCAAGGTCGGCAAGAACTATGGCGCAGGCGTAGCTTACGCAAATGGTCCGCTTTCGGTGGGTGTCGCCTATGACCAGTACCAGGGCAGCACCATTGCTACCTCAGCACTCGATGCCAAACGCGCTGCCATTGGCGCGTCTTATGCAGTAGGCGATGCCAAGGTGTTTGCTGGTTATCGCTGGTTGCGCGATGAAGTCACGACCGGCAGTGCACGCCACGACAATCTTTACTGGCTCGGCGCGCTCTACAAACTTACCCCTGCGTTCACTCTGACGGGCGCTGCCTACTATACGAACGCACGTACCGACAGCAACAGCTCCTGGATGTTCGTGCTGAACGCGGACTACGCGCTGTCTAAGCGTACCGACGCCTACGCGCTGATCGGCTATGTGAACAACAAGGGAAACGCAACTTATGGCGTGACTGGCACGGCTAACACGCTGCCGGGTCAGAACCAGACTGGCGCGATGGTTGGCGTGCGACACCGCTTCTAATTCGGCCCAATAAGGCAGGTCGACGCGTCCGGGGACGTGTCGCCGCTAGATCATATCGACCTTGACTTGTCACCAGGTTCAAGGACGTTTGGCCGGCGCTTTCGCCGGCCATTTTTTTTGGAACGCGGCGGGCGCCACACTCTTAACGAGATGCGCTGCGAGACTGCTGCTCCACACCTATCCCGGCAGGGCTGCCGTCGTTTCGAGCGGTCAAGACGTGACGACGGAAGATTCCCAGCTCAATGGGGGCGAGGATCGTCCGCTCGGTCTGGAGCGTGGGTGTCTCGTGAACATTACTTTCAGGCCGGGACGAAACCTCTCTGTGCCAACCCCGGCCAACCGTTAACACAAGGCATACGCCATCGACCCACGACGCTCCACCCAATGCCGTAGCAACGTATTAAACCGACACGCTGATAGACGGCGCTCTTTTCTTGGTCCGTCATGGCGCTTTGCATTGCTGAAAACAGTATTAAGTGGCACGCAAATTGGTCGATAAGAGGACGTAGAGGCCAAGACCCTGCCCGGCTGTCATCGCCTTACCCAACACCATGCCATGTACCTGTCGAGCAAGTCAGCACGGCCGTCGGTCCGATTGAGGAGGTCACAGAGCGGAATGCAGAACTGGTAGAAGAGCGTTAGGCCGCCGCTCATACAATGGCCGAGCAGGCCGATGCACTGTGTCGCGCGGGCAATCTTCAGGCTCGGGAACAGCACGGTGCGATGGCCGCTTGAGAGCCACGCAACTGCTATTCGCAAAATCCAGCAACAGAATCGCGTGCCAGCGGATTCGTTCGTTCTGCGCTCAGTTGTCGAATCCGGTTTCGCTCCTCTTGTTTCGCCAATTTTTTGTCACCACCCCGATCTCATGCTCAGCCCCCTCATTCTGGTAGGTATTGTGATCATGTCTTGCCTGATGAGCGTGGCCATCCTTGGTTCGCTGCTTCGGACTGGGGTGATGGGTATAGGTCGCTGGTGCTTAGCTCACGCACTATTGGCCGCTGCTTTGGTGTGGATGTTGGTCGCCGGTACTCAGCCAGGACAGTTCACGACCATTGGGGCTGCGTTGATTGCGGTGACGGCCATGCTGTTGCTCGTGCAGGGGATGCGGCAGTTCTTCGGCATGAGTTACGTACGGCACGACGAAACTGCGGCATTCGCCATCGCCTTCGCAGCGTTGGTGTACTTTACTTACGCGTCGCCGAACTTCGGTGCGAAGATCGCGCTCGTCTCCATTTTGCTCGCTTATTCACGAATCGCTGTGGGTACGTTGGCGCTGCGTCACGCGCCGCGTGACGGTGCGCGCTACCCATATCGATTCGTTGCGGCGGCCGCCTATCTGGGCGCGTTATTCCATATCGCGCGGGCCGTCGCCGGAGGCTTCGGTGTGCCGCAAATGGCTCTTCTGGATCCCTCGCCCTGGAACGTTCTGTTTCTCGGACTCGCAATTGTCACATTGCCTTGCCTGTCAACCGGGATGGTGATGCTTGCACATGATCAGCTCGCGCGAAGAATGGAACAGCTCGCAAGTATCGACGAACTGACCGGTGCACTCATGCGACGTGCCTTCATCGAAAAGGCGAACGCCGTGCTTCGCGAAACGGTTGCAAAGGGCAAGCCGGTATCGATCGCCATTCTGGACATCGACGAATTCAAAGCCGTCAACGACGCTTTTGGCCATGCGGTCGGAGATCGGACCCTTAGACACGTCGCATCTGTTGTGACCGCACGACTGCGGTCGAGCGACCTTTTCGGGCGTCTAGGCGGGGAGGAATTCGCGATTATTTGCGTGGAAGCACAAAAGGCAGACGCAGCGGTGTTGATAGACGAACTGCGGCTTGCCGTCGAAGGATCGCCAATAGAAGGCGTCCGCTGCACCTTCAGCGCAGGGGTCGAATGCGTCATGCCCGGAGATACGCTGGAGGTTGCCTTGGCGCGGGCGGACGCGGCACTGTATCTGGCAAAAGCCACAGGGCGCAATCGAGTCGTCACGGCGCCAGAAGTCGAAGAGCGCGACGTTGAAACGCATTGAACCGCAGCCACTTTGAAATCCAATCTACTGAATCCACGATGGCCGGACTGTGGTTTTACGATGACCATCGCATAACTTCCCGACTCGAAACCAGTTCAGCTAGGTGGCTTTCAACGGAGAGTACGCTTCTCCCCTCTAATGGGTGGTTAAGTTTCTTTTCAATCCACTGATAATGAAAAAATGCAGAATATCCAACGGTCCCTACTGTTGCGTGCTCTGCGTTTTCTGACGCTCTTCCGGAGGGATAAAGGCGTCCGCGCCCGAGTCGTGTGCAGGGGCGCTTTTTTTCTATCAGAAGCAAACGTTTGACCCATATGACACGCTCAACGCCCTACCCTCATCAGGAGGCGTCGTTGATCGATGCTCGCTAGAAAAGCCCCAAAGGCTGCGCCGCCCATCCCAGCTGCAAGTTACGCCCACTGCCCGCCACCCAATGTGAACAACGACGCAAAGCCGCTATCTGTCCTGCGACCGAGCTGTCACGGCCGCTGTAAATGACCGCTTGGGTGAAAGATGCTTCCAGGGACCACCGCACAGATATCGAAGCCCATCTCGTTGTCGTCGGACTCTTCTGCGCCTTCGAGCGCCCAGTGCGCCCAATCCTTCAATCGCCCGCACGTACTTGCACGAGCGTCGATCGACTGGTGAAAGTAGGCCTGCAACATCAACTCCGTCAGGTGAAAGGAAAACGAGTTGACCTGCTTCGCGCCTTGCGGGCCCTCTACTATCCACCACGCGTGTGCACCTATTCCGTCTAGCTCATCGCCTTCGAGGCGCAGGACGGCGCGACGGGGCAGCGTCTCAGTTAGCGCATCTTGGAGTTCACGCAGACAAGTCTTCTCGGCTTCGCTGATCCACTCGCGCATAAGGCCTCCGCATTTGCGCGTGCCCACATTGACGGGCCGCCATTCGAAGGTAGCTGCTGCGTAACCCCGTGCGTTGACGGCGCACAACGAACCTGCGTGTAGAGAGTCAAGCAGCGGAAAGGACAGAACCCAGCCGCTGTCGGACAGAACTTCCGCTCACCTCAGTGGCGGCAATGACGCGCCACGATAGAGCGAAAAATCGTGTTCCCGGTCTTCGCGGCCCACTTGAATGGCGTCTCGTTCATCGAGAAAGAAGGCGTTTGGCGCGGTGAGCACCAGGTCGTAACCTGTGTCTGCGCACAGCTCTACGCGCTGAAATTCCAACTGAACGCATAGCCATTCGCTCACGCGCCGACAGATCTCCTCCCGTCTTGCGTGGTTCGATCGACAGTACGCTTTGGCCTCTGCCAGGCTGAAATGAACAGCTAACGTGCATTCCTGGCGATTGCCGCGGACGGTCGACATTGACCAATTCGCCGCCACGTCATATCCACCGCAGTAAGCACGGGCCGAACTGACGAGCGCTCCTCTGGGTAATGCACGGCACACCGAGGACTCCAGTTCCCAAAGAGCGGCGGCGACCACCTCGTCTGGTTGATGCTCAAGCATGATGCTCCCCCGTTTTTGGCCTATTGGATGGCTCTTTCTAATAGAACCCCACGGTACGTCGATGCTGGCCTTCGCTGGCTGATACAGATCAAATTCTGGATGGGTCGCTCAGCAGCTGAGAAGTCGCGCTCACCGGTTTTCGGAGGTCCAGGGCCGCTGACTGTCATTTTTCCCACCCTTGAAGAAATGGCCAACCGCCTCCTCAGCCGCGACGCCCGTCCGCTCCACAACCGCTCTGCAATCGCCCGCCAGCACGCCTGGCATGCCGGCTGCTTCCTCCACGGGAGCGCAACGGAGCCCATGCGTGCATCAGGGATTACGCGCAGCAAAACAAGCAGCCGCAGGTTGGTTATTCTTTCTGGTATCGACGACCGGCAGCGGGCTTTCGCTTGCACAGCCGGCTGAGCCGCACCCGCCATCGCCAGACGCCGCTCCAGCGGTTCAACCCAAGACGGCAAACCACTCCTTGTCGCGGTATCCGGACACCATGCCAGCCTCCGCACCGAAGTCGCCCGCCACGCAGCCCGCGGACACTTCCGCGGGAACGCGTCAGCCTGGTGGTGATTCGGCCGGCCAAGGTGCCGCCGCCGCAGGGCCCGGGGGCCCGGCCGACATGCGTGCCGAGCCCGTAAGCAAGCAGCCATTGCGCTGACGCTGTCGCGGGCGGCTGTTGCGGGTGTCGGATGAAGGGGCATCTAATGAGAGCAATCGATGACCAGCGCAGCGGACCTGATCGTAACCACGCCCAGCGGCCTGTATTGTCCGGCAGGTGACTTCTACGTTGACCCATGGCGGCCGGTAGATCGCGCCGTCATCACACATGCCCACAGTGACCACGCCCGTATAGGGCACCAGCATTACCTGGCCGCAGCCCCGGGAGCAGGCGTGCTGCGCGCACGCCTGGGAGCCGACATCCCCCTGCAAACCCTGCCGTACGGCGAGTCCATCGTCCATCACGGGGTGCGGCTGAGCTTTCATCCGGCGGGGCACGTACTGGGCTCTGCGCAGGTGCGGCTGGAATACGGCGGCGATGTGTGGGTCGTATCCGGCGACTACAAGGTCGAGGCCGACAGCACCTGCACGCCGTTCGAACCGGTGCGATGCAATACCTTCATCACCGAATCCACCTTCGGCCTGCCGATTTACCACTGGCGGCCGCAGGCAGAGATCTTCGCCCAGCTCAATGCATGGTGGCGCGGCAATGCCGAGGCGGGGCGCGCAAGCATCGTGTTCTGCTACGCGTTCGGCAAGGCGCAGCGCATTCTTTCCGGCCTTGATACCGACATTGGGCCCATCGTTTCGCACGGCGCCATGCTGCAACTGGATGCCGCCTATCGGCACGCAGGCGTGGCGCTGCCGCCCACGCAACTCGCGACCGACGTGCCACGCGCGGACTTGCGGCGCGCCCTCGTACTGGCACCGCCCTCGGCACAACGCACGGCGTGGATGCGGCGTTTTGGTGACTATGCCGATGCGTTTGCCAGCGGCTGGATGCAGCTTCGTGGCGCACGTCGGCGGCGCGGCGTCGATCGCGGCATCGTGCTGTCCGATCATGCCGACTGGCCCGGCCTGCTGCAGGCCATCGACGCCACGGGCGCCACGCGTGTCTATGTCACGCACGGGCAGGTTGCGCCCATGGTGCGGTGGCTGTCCGAACGCGGCCTGGATGCGCGCGCCTTCGCCACCGAGTATGGCGACGAGGCCGAAGAAAGCGAAGCCGCCGGAGCAGGTGATACGCCCACCGCAGGCGAGCCAGAGGACACGCCCGCGTCATGAAAGCCTTTGCCGATCTGTACGCGCAGCTCGACGCCACCACATCGAGCAACGGCAAGCTGGCCGCACTGGTGGCCTATCTGCGCACCGCGCCCGATGCCGACGCCGCCTGGGCGGTCTACTTCCTGGCTGGCGGCAAACCTCGCCAGCTGGTGCCCGTGCGCGTGCTCGCCAGCTTTGCGCAGACCACGTCCGGCTTGCCCGAATGGCTGTTTGACGAGTGCTACCAGGCCGTGGGCGACCTGGCCGAGACGATCGCGCTGGTCCTGCCGGATGCGGATCGCGCAGACAACGCCAGCCTGGCCGAGTGGATGGAGGCACGTCTGCTGCCGTTGCGCGGGCAGCCCCCCGAGCTGGTACTGCCGCGCTTGGCTGAACTGTGCCGGGGTCTACCGCTGCATGCCCGGCTCGTGTTGATGAAGCTGATCACGGGGGCGTTTCGCGTGGGGGTGTCGAAACTGCTGGTCACGCGCGCGCTGGCTGAGGTGGGCGGCACCGACCCCAAGCACGTCGCGCAACGGCTGATGGGCTATACCGACATCGGACAGGCGCCCACCGCCGAGCGTTATCGGGCGCTGCTGGCCGATGCCAGCGTCGACGGCCACGCGCTCGATACCGGGCACCCGTATCCATTCTTTCTCGCGCACCCGCTGCAGGCGGAACTGGACGCCTTCGACACCCTGCTCGGCGCGCCCACTGAATGGCAAATCGAATGGAAGTGGGATGGCATCCGCGCGCAACTCGTGCGGCGCGCCGACAGCGCATGGCTGTGGTCGCGCGGCGAGGAACTCATCACCGAACGCTTTCCCGAACTGTCCGCAATGGCGGAGGCGCTCCCGCCGGGCACCGTGCTCGATGGCGAGATCGTGGTCTGGCAAGACGGTCGCGTGCAGCCGTTTGCCCTGCTTCAGCAACGCATCGGCCGCAAGACCCTGAACGCGCGCGTGCTGCGCGAGGCGCCGGCCGTGCTGCTGGCGTATGACCTGCTGGAATGGCAGGGGCAGGATCTGCGCGAGCGCGCGCAGAGCGAGCGCCGCGCGCAGCTAGAACGTGTGATTGCCGAATACGTCCATCCGGCGCTGGAGCTGTCACCGCTGCTGCAAGGCGACGACTGGCTGCATCTTGCGCGGCAGCGTGAGGCATCCCGCGAGCTTGGCGTGGAAGGGCTGATGCTCAAGCGGCGCGACGCCCGCTACGGCGTGGGCCGCACCAAGGACGTGGGGGTGTGGTGGAAGTGGAAGGTCGATCCGTTCTCGGTGGATGCGGTCCTCATCTACGCGCAGCGTGGCCACGGCCGGCGCGCGAGCCTGTACACCGATTACACCTTCGCCGTATGGGATGCACCGCCCGAGGTGCCCGAGCGCAAGCTCGTGCCGTTTGCCAAGGCGTACTCCGGCCTGAGCGACGCAGAGATCCGCCAGGTCGACGCGCTCATCCGCAAGACGACGGTGGAGAGCTTCGGCCCCGTGCGCAGCGTAGCGCCGACGCTGGTGTTCGAACTGGGCTTCGAGGGCATTGCGCGCAGCCCTCGGCACAAGAGCGGCATCGCAGTGCGGTTTCCGCGCATGCTACGCTGGCGGCACGACAAGCCCGCTGCTGAAGCCGATACCCTGCAGACGCTGGAGAGCCTGCTGCCGCCGTCATGAACGAACCTGCACTGCCCGATCTTGATACGTGGTTTGATGCGCGTGGCTGGACGCCCATGCCGTTCCAGCGCACTGTGTGGTCGGCCATGGCGCGCGGCGAATCGGGCCTGCTGCATGCCACCACGGGCGCGGGGAAAACCTATGCGGTCTGGCTGGGAGCGCTGCAGCGGTTGGCGCAAGTACGCAGCCGCAGCGGCGCACCACCGTTATCGGTGCTATGGCTCACACCCATGCGCGCACTGGCGGCCGACACAACACGCGCATTGACCGAGGCCGCACTGGATTTGGCACCGCACTGGACGCTCGGCTTGCGAACCGGCGACACCGGCAGCGCCGAGCGCGCCGCGCAATCACGCCGCCTGCCGACCGCCCTTGTGACCACACCCGAAAGCCTGTCGTTGCTGCTTGCACGCGCCGATGCGCGCGAGGCCCTGAGCTCGGTGCGTGTGGTGGTCGTGGATGAATGGCACGAACTCGTTGGCAACAAGCGGGGCGTGCAAGTCCAGTTGGCGCTCGCCCGGCTGCGCACGTGGTCGCCGGAACTGATCGTGTGGGGACTTTCCGCCACGCTGGGCAACCTGTCGGAAGCCATGGACGCGCTCGGCGATGCAGGAACGCCCGCCCCCGGCACGCTGGTGCAGGGCCACCTGCCCAAGCGCATGGAGATCGATACGCTGCTGCCCGACGGCGTAGGTCGGTTTCCGTGGGCCGGGCATCTGGGCATGGCGATGCTGCCGCATGTGCTGGAGGAGCTGGAAAGCGCCCGCACCGCGCTGGTGTTTCTCAATACGCGCTCGCAAGCGGAGCTGTGGTATCAGGCCGTCATCAACGCGCGGCCGGAATGGGCCGGGCTGATTGCGTTGCATCACGGTTCGCTGGACCGCGCAACGCGCGACTGGGTCGAGACCGGCCTCAAGCAAGGCAAGCTCAAGGCGGTGTTCTGCACGTCAAGCCTGGATTTGGGCGTGGATTTTCTGCCGGTGGAACGCGTGCTGCAGATCGGCTCGCCCAAGGGTGTGGCGCGGCTGTTGCAGCGTGCGGGGCGATCTGGCCACGCACCTGGCCGGCCTTCTCGCGTGACGGTGGTGCCCACGCATAGCCTTGAACTCGTGGAAGGCGCCGCGGCCCGCGCTGCGGCCATGTCAGGACAGGTGGAGGCCCGCACCTCGCCACACAAGCCGCTGGACGTGCTGGTTCAGCATCTGGTGACGGTCGCCCTGGGCGGCGGCTTTGTGCCCGACGCGCTGCTGCAGGAAGTGCGCCGCGCCTGGGCCTACCGCGACTTGCGCGACGACGAGTGGCAATGGGCGCTCGACTTCGTACGACAGGGCGGCCACTCGCTCACGGCGTATCCCGACTACCGCCGCGTCATGCCCGATGAACACGGCATCTGGCGCCTGCCCGATGCGCGGCTCGCGCGGCGACACCGCATGAGCATCGGCACCATCGTCAGCGATGCAACGATGACCGTGCGCTGGTGGCACGCGTCCGGTGGCGGCGCGCTGGGGTCGATTGAAGAAGGTTTCATTGCGCGGCTGCGCCCCGGTGACAACTTCCTGTTTGCAGGCCGCCTGCTGGAACTGGTGCGCGTGCAGGACATGACCGCCTATGTGCGGCGCGCCACCGGCAAGCGCGCTGCCGTGCCGCGCTGGAACGGCGGTCGCATGCCGCTTTCCACCGAGCTGGCGCACGCGGTGGTGGCGCAGCTCGATGCGGCAGCACATGCCCGCTTCGACAGCCCCGAAATGCAGGCCGCGCGCCCCTTGCTGGAGTTGCAGGCGCGCTGGTCTGCGCTGCCCACCACGGCCACGCTGGTGGCCGAGACGCTGCAGTCGCGCGAAGGCTGGCATCTGTTTCTGTATCCGTTTGCCGGGCGGCATGCGCACCTGGGGCTCGCGAGCCTGCTTGGTTGGCGCGCGGCCAATCGCACGCCGGCGACCTTCTCACTGGCGTTCAACGACTACGGCCTGGAACTGCTGTCGGCCACACCCATCGACTGGCCGGCGCTGCTCGCCAGCGGCGAACTCTTTGCCACGCACACCCTCATGCCGGACGTGCTGGCCAGCCTCAACGCCGGAGAACTGGCGCAACGCCGCTTTCGCGAGATTGCACGCGTCTCGGGGCTGGTGTTTCAGGGCTACCCCGGTGCGCACAAGAGCGCGCGCCAGTTGCAGGCGTCTTCTGGCTTGTTCTATGAAGTCTTCCGGCGCCACGACCCCGGCAACCTGCTGCTTTCGCAGGCAGAGACCGAAGTGCTGCGCCAGGAACTGGATCTCGACCGTATCGAAGCCGCCCTCGTCCGCATGCGCGGTTTGCAGCTGCAGCTCTGCGCACTGAAACGTCCGTCGCCGTTCAGTTTTCCGTTGATGGTGGAGCGGTTTCGCGAGCAGCTCTCGACGGAGAAACTCGCCGATCGGATCGCACGCATGCTGGCCGAAGCTGAGCGCGCCGCCGGCCCCGAACCCACCGATCCGGATGCTGCGGCCAGGCCGGAGATCGAGACCGACGTACAGGCCGCGCTGCGCCTGACCGAATCGCCCGACACCGCGGGCAAGTCCAGCCGCCGCACGCGCCGGCCGCGTAAGACATCGAAGCCACTGCCATTGCTATGACGGTCGCCAAAGACTACGCCATCCAATGCGCGGGCGAGACCGTATGGCTGCTGCCCGAACGCGCGCTATGGTGGCCTGCGCAACGCATGCTGATGGTGGCGGATGCGCATTTCGGCAAGGCGGCCACGTTCCGGGCGCGCGGCGTGCCGGTGCCGGCTGGGAGCACGAGCCAGGCGGTCGCGCGCTTGGATGCCATGCTCGCCCGGCTGCCGGTGGCGCATATCGCGTGGCTGGGCGATCTCCTGCACGCACGCGAAGCGCACGCAGCACTCGATGCGCTCGCCGCCTGGCGCGCACGCCACGCGGAGGTCGCTTGCACGTTGGTCCGCGGCAACCACGACCGCCATGCCGGAGACCCACCTGCGGACCTGCGCTTTAACGTGGTGGAAGAGCCGTGGGCGATCGGGCCCTTCGCGCTGTGCCATGAACCGCAGCGGGTGCCCGATCGCTACGTCATCGCCGGACATGTGCACCCGGGCGTCGTCATCAGCGGACCGGCTCGGGACCGCCTCCGGCTGCCGTGTTTCAGGTTTGGAGCGACCGGCGCCCTGCTGCCCGCATTTGGCGAGTTCACCGGCTTGTGGACGGCACCGGCTGCACCCGGAGAAGCGCTCTTTGCTGTCGCCGACGACTGCGTCTGGCCACTGCCCAGCTAAGGCGCAACTTCTCATTGTTCGTGCAGGGAATCGACTCTCGCGTGAATCGGCGCGTGTTGTTGTGCGCCTGCCCCGAACACACCAGCGGGCACGCCGCGGTCGAGCGAGTACATGGCAATCATGGCAAGGGTAGCGCCGCGATCGCAAACGGTACTCGCATATCCATGAGCGTCTCCATGTTTGTTCGGGCTTGAAACGCGCGGTGTCTGACGCAGACGCAATGTCCAGGCCCGAGTGACGCTGCACCCGGGCCTGGATGCGGTTATCACGCCTTCGCTTTACCAAGCTCCGCACCGGTGGTCGGATCGACAGCCGGGTCCGAAGCCAGACGCGTCTTCATGGCCTCCAGCGCAGCCAGTTCGGCATCGGTCAGGTTGACCGACGCGTTGCCGTCTCCGCCGTCCGCAGGCATCGGGGGGTCTGCGACCAGCTCAAGACCCGTACCGCTATTCCACGGTGCCTGCACGATGGGACCACCACGCGACATCTTGAAATACGCATCGCTGAACTCCGGCACCGGCGGCAGCTTGCCCGGGGGGAAGTTGCCGTTGATGGCGTAGAGCGCCTTCTCGAACGACTTCTGGTGCGCCACCTCGCGCGTCATGAGAAAGCCCAGCGCATCGCGCACACCGGGGTCGGCGCTCACGTTGATCAACCGTTCATAGATGATCTTGGCGCGGGCTTCGGCCGCAATGTTCGAGCGCAGATCCGCCGTCGGCTCACCGATCGAGTCAATGTAGGCGGCCGTCCACGGAGCGCCTGCTGAGTTGGTCAACGATGGCCCCCCACCATAAAGCACCTGCGTCACATGGCTATCGTTACCGGCGCCATTGAGCTTGCGATACAACTCCGCCTGCTCGTCCACCGCTTCCGCCAGTTCCCCCTTGGCACCGCGATTCAACATGGCGACGATGGTGCCGATGATCTCAAGGTGGCTCAGCTCCTCCGTCGCGATGTCGTACAGCATGTCCTTGCGGCCTGCATCCTCTTCTGCAACGGCTTGCGTGAAGTAGCGCATCGCTGCCGCAAGCTCGCCTTGGGGGCCACCGAACTGCTCCAGCAGCAGATTGGCCAATCCAGGATCGGTTTCGCTGACGCGAACGGTGTACTGCAATCGCTTGTTGTGCATGAACATGGGGGTTCTCCAGGAATGGATGGATGCCTTCATGGCGCAACCCTTTCCGCAACACCCGTTCCATCGCGTACCGCACGCCTCGCGTGGGGCTGTCGGGTACGCGCGTTGCGAAGGGCCTTGCGCCGCCTGCCTATCTCCCGGAGCACCCATGGACGACACCCTTGCGCTTGAACGCGACATTTCTTCTGCATCGAGAAGCGTCGTCGCCCAGGCGCGCGCAGCGCTGGAAGGCCGCCGACGGGGCTGGCGCACGTTCACGCCGTTCGTTGGTCCAGCCGTGGTGGTGTCGGTCGCCTATACCGACCCCGGCAACATCGCCACGGGCATCGAGGCTGGCGCCCGCTACGGATATCAGCTGCTATGGGTCGTGCTGGCATCGAGCCTGGTGGCGATGCTGTTCCAGATGCTGTCTGCACGCGTGGGCATCGTGACGGGCCAAAATCTGGCGCAACTCTGCCGCACTCACCTGCCTGCGCCGGCCGGTCTTGTCATGTGGTTCATCAGTGAGCTTGCCGCCATGGCGACCGACCTTGCCGAGTTCGTAGGGGCCGCTCTGGGCATCGCGCTCCTGACCGGGATGCCTCTGCTGCAAGCCATGGTCGTCGCCGGTGTGCTGACTTATCTTTTGCTGATGCTGCAGGCGCGGGGCTTCCGCTCTGTTGAACTGATGATTGGCACGCTGGTGGCCGTCATCGGTATCTCTTACATCATCCAAGTGTGGATCTTGCCTGTTTCGTGGGCGGCGGCGCTGCGGCAAACCTTCATCCCCACGGCATTGCCGCCCGACGCGTTCATGTTGGCGGCCGGCATTGTCGGAGCCACGGTCATGCCACACGCGCTCTTCCTCCATTCGGGACTGGTCAATACGCGTGTGCGTCCACGGAGTGCATCGGAGACATCACAACTGCTGCGCTATTCCAACCGCGAGGTGGTGGCAGCGCTGGCGGCCGCCGGCTGCATCAACCTCGCCATGGTGGTGGTATCAGCAGGCGGGTTTCACGGCGCACATGCGGAGGTGGCCGGCATTGAGGATGCCTATGTCACCCTGGCGCCGTTGTTCGGGGCATCGGCTGGGCTGGTGTTTCTGGTCGGGTTGATCGCATCGGGGCTCTCAAGCTCCGTGGTCGGCACGATGGCGGGCCAGATGGTGTTGCAAGGCTTCCTGCGTGTACGCCTGCCCGTATGGATGCGCCGACTGATCACCATGGTGCCGGCGTTCATCGTCATCGGCGCGGGCATGGATGTCACGCGGGCACTGGTGCTCAGTCAGGTGGTTCTGAGCATGGTGGTGCCGTTTCCCATGGCGGCGCTGATCTGGCTGGCACGCCGGCCGGACCTGATGGGGCAGCATGCCGCCGGGCGCGGCCTGGTTCTACTTGCGACGGCTGGGGCCGCCCTGGTGGCTGGGTTGAACGGCGCGCTGCTCGTCCATCTCGTCGCATAGCGATGCGGGATGACGCTGCCGCCCTGGCCCCGTCAGGCGTGCGCCGCGCATACCCACGCTGCCGCAATGAAGTCGGCCAGCGAAACATGGTCCAGCACGACGTCCGCCGGTTTGTCGAAATCCTTGTCCAACGTCACGGCGGTCATCTTTGCATAGGCGCGCCCATCGCCACGTACATCGCGCCTCCTTGCCGCTCTCTTGGCTGCGCACTTCGGCAGCCGAGCGCCATCCTTCATCATCGCCTCACGATGGCTCCGAAGGCTCGATAGCAGCGTTTGTGCCCGTGGAAAGATGCAGCGCAGCGGATCAGCCAGCCCAGGCGCGGCAGTACTCGAGATACTGGCGCTCGTGCCGTCCGAGCAGATCGACAATCGAGGACCAGAGCCAGAACGGCGCGTCGATGGAGCGCCCGTGACGCGCACGCAGATCACGGTGCCAGGACATCGCCACATCCCGGGCCATCTGGCTGCCATGGGCGAGGCCGACGACGTTGCCCAGGTAAGCGGCCAGGACGGTGGCGTCCTTGTGCTCCAGCTTGTCGACCGACAGCTTCAGGTCTTGCGGCTGCAGCTCGCGCATGAAAAAACTACCGCCAAGCATGCGCCCCCATGCCATTCGATCGCCCAGGTCAGGAGAAAGACGCCGCGCGCCGGTGACTACGCGTTCCCCGTTGATCCGCGGCATCTCGCCTGCAGCGGTGCTGGGCGCCGCGGCCTTGCCCGCCTCCTTGATGTCGATCAGCCGGTACCGCGGCCCGCGGTCCTGGTCGACGGCCAGCAAGACGGCATAACGCCGCTGCCCGAGCGAGCTGCATCCTTTGACCCAGTACGCCGCGTCCACGATGCTGACGGAGGCTTCGCCCGGCATTTCGTAAAGACGCGCCACCAGGGCAAGCACCTCGTGCTGGCTCACAAGATGTTTCAGTTCGCGCCGCTCTTCTCGTGAGAGCGGCCAGAAATGGCGCCCTAGCGGAATGGTTGGAGACGTGTCGCTCAGCCGCTCCTTGGCCAGTTCTTTCCACGTACGTGCAGTTGCCGCTTTCATGGCTGTGCGAACGGAAGCAGGGCGCGGCGGCAAGCGCAACGCTGCATCGGGGTCGATACCGTGCAGGTACCCCGCCATCAGCGCCTCCACCATGCGTGCGGTCACGATGCCAGGGAGGTCCGAACCGCGTGCGGCCGTCGCCAACGAGACGCCAAGCCGGATCAAGTCGTGCGCTGGATTGCCCAGCACCGTCTGGTCCAGATCCCGGATCTGTATGCGCGCGGCGCCGGAAGTATGGCCGATCGGGCCGAGGTTGCCGACATGGCAATCGCCGCAGATCCAGATGGTCGGCCCTTCGGGAAACGTGTGCGGCTGCACCTCGCTCAGCCACTCGTAGAACTTCACGGTGCTGCCGCGAACGTACGCATGGGTGGAACGCGTCATCTTCGATTGGCGCAGCCGGGCAAGTATGGGTGCACGGTTTTTGGGGCTCACCGCGCTGTGCGACGATTTTCGTTGGGACATGTGTGTGCTGAACCTGGGATGCTTGAACAAGGTGATGGACGGCGAACCGTATGCAATAAGTGTTCCCCACCCCCTAAAACAGCTTAGATAACGCCTCCACGGCGCTCAACCTTTGCTATGCTTGCTCGAAGCGCGCTGTACAGGCGTCGCTTCCATTGAATGGTCAACTTTACCCAACCATCTATTTTCACTATGGCCACCAAAACCAAGACCGCTGCCAAGACCGCTGCAAAGAAGGCCTCGCCGGCAAAGAAGGCCGCGCCAGCAAAGAAGCCTGCTGCAACGACGCCGACCCTCAAGCCCTTGAAGGACACGTTCACCAAGGCGAGCCTGGTGAGCCATCTGGCGGAACAAGCTGCCGTCGACGCCAAGGCGGTGAAGGCGGTGCTGCTCCATCTGGAGAACACCATCGTGGCTTCGCTGCACAAGAAGGGCGCCGGCGAATTCACCCTGCCGGGCCTGTTCAAGGTGACCTCGGTCAAGGTGCCGGCAACCAAGCGCCGCTTCGGCAAAAACCCGTTTACCGGCCTGGAGCAGTGGTTTGAAGCCAAACCGGCTACCGTGCGCGTCAAGGTCCGCGCCTTGAAAAAGGTCAAGGACGCAGCGATCAACAGCTGATCGTCAGCGCAAAGAAAAAGGGAGCCTCGGCTCCCTTTTTTGCGTGCTTGCCGGTCGGAATACGCAGCAGGCGCAGACCAATCTGCCTGGCCGGAAGCCGCTGTGCTGTGATGCCTAGCGCGCCTTGCGCGCCGCCTTTCCGCCGCTGCGGGCAGCTTCCTGGCCACCGACGTTGCTGTCCCCGCTCATGCGCTCCAGCCACGAAAGCGCGTCCACATACGACAGGAACTGCCGCAGGTAATCGGGCGACACCTCGCGCATCAACAGCAGCGACCGATGCACGAGACTGCTCGAGTTCAGCGGCCCGGCATTGACCGGCACCTTGTTCAAGGCGTCACGCAGCTGCTTCTCGGCGCTGACGCGAGACCAGGTATCCCGCACGTCTTCGAGAATCCTGAGTTCCGGCAATGCGTGCAGAGGACGCCCCGAGCCGCCGTCTGCTGCGCTCAAGACATCCGTGCGCTCACGGCTGGCAATGTCACGCAGCAGTTCGGACAACGCGCTGCCGGCGGACACCCGTGGGCCGGTCGCATCGGACAAGGTTGTCGCGCGATCGACGTCTTTTGCATAGGCCGCCACCAGCTCACCCAACCGCGCATCGAGAAGGCGCCGTGCCTCGCCGGTTTGTCCGGCCGCACGCCGATGCAATGCCTCGATGAAGCAGAAGCGCAGGCGGTCCAGCCGGTCCGCGCCGCTTGCGCGCCAGCTGTCGAGCGCGGCCTGCGTCGACACATCAATGCGGCTCACGGCGCCCACCGTTGGAAGCGGCCTGCCTTGGAACCGGCGCAATCTCCACGCGCCGGTTCTTCGCACGGCCAACGTCGTCGGCGTTGGAACTCACGGGCTGCTGCGAGCCAAACGCTGCTGCAAACACGCTGGACGCGGGAATGCCCTCATCAATCAACGCACGCGTCACGGTCAAGGCGCGCTTGGCGGACAGCTCCCAGTTATCGGCAAACAGTCGGTTGCCGGCACGCACCTGCTGATCGTCGGAAAACCCGCTCACCATCAGGATCTCTTCACGCGAAGTGAGATACGCGGCCAGCGGCCCCGCCAGGCTCTTCATCAGCGCGCGGCCCTCGGGCTGCAATTGATCAGAGTTGATCGCGAAGAGCACGTTGCCGTTGATGCCGATGCGCCCGTTGACGAGCGTCACGCGCCCGGCCGCCAGCGGGCCGGCCAGCGCCTGCTCCAGTGTCTTGCGGCGCTGTGCCTCGGCCTCGCGCTGCTTGACCTCGTTTTCCAGCTTGGAGGACAGCTCCAGCTGCACGCCGATCACGCCGACCAGAATCAGCACAAACGCGCCCAGCAGCACCGACATCAGGTCGCCGAACGCGGCCCAGACCGGCGCCGTGGCCTCGATGCCACCGTCGATCTCGTCGTTCATGCCGCTTCGGTCCCGGCCAGCGCGCGCTGGTCGCCCAGCCGTTGCAGGTCTTCGAGGATCTGCTTTTGGGACAGCATGCTCAGGTCGATCACCTCACGCGCCTGCGCCACGTAGTAGGCGAGCTGTTCGTCGCTGCGGGTGAGCGACTTCTCGAGCGCGGCTTCGATACGCTGCAGCTGGGCCGCAAGCTTGTCGTTCGACTCGCCAAACAGCTGCACGGCCACGCCAAACGCCTCGCCCAGGCTCGCCACCTCGACCGCGCTGCCGGTCACCTGCGCAGCCACCGCGCCAAGCTTGCCGGTCTCAGCTTCCACGCGATCGGTGAACCGCTTACCCACTCGCTCCAGCAAATCCGCCGACGTTGCCACCAGGGCGTCCACCGCCGTGCGTTGCTCGGTCGATGCATGGTTGACGGCGTCGAGCAATGTTTCCAGCGTGCCCAGCAGGCGCGCACGCTCGTCCAGCATCGCGGTATCGCGCACCATGCTGTCGGACAGCTTCTGGCGCAGCTCGGCCACCACTTCGGCCGCGGCCCTGGGCGCTTCCGAAGCGGCTTGGACCAGGCGCGAAATCTCGCCGATCGTGTCGTTGGCGTGTGCCTGCGTTTGCGCGGAAATGTCGCGTGCGGTCTGGGCCAGTGCGTCGCAAATCTGTTGCTGACGGCTTGCCGTATCGGCGCCAGCCTTTTCCCACGCCTCGCTCAGCTTGGCGCCCATGGCGCCAAGGGCATCGGTCCAGGCCGCCAGACGTTGCGCGTCTCTCGCTTCCAGCGCAGCTTGCAGCGCGGCTCGCGACTGACGCGATGCGTCCTGCTGCGCGGCGATATCGCGCGCTGTCTGCGCCAACGCATCGCAGATATCTTGCTGACGATTCGCCGTATCGGCGCCGGTTTTCTCCCACGCCTGGCCGAGCTTCTCGCCCGTTGCGCTGAGCGCCTCGGTCCAGGCCGCGAGACGTTGCGCGTCTCGTGCTTCCAGTGCGGCTTGCAGCGCCGTATGCGACTGGCGCGACGCGTCTTGCAACGATACGGCGTGCTGCTCAAACGTGGCAGCGGCCGCCTCCAGCGCGCGCTGGTTCTGCGCGGCCAGTTCGGCGTGGGTGTGTTCCTGGCGGGCCAACGCATCGCGCCAGGCAGCGGACAGGCCGCCAGCGGTGGCATCCAGACGCTTGGCAACGCCATCGAGCAACCGCGCCGAGCGTTGCTCGAATGCCTCGGCAAATCGGTCCAGCGACGTGCCAACCTGGCCAAGCAGGGCTTCGCTGGAGCGTTGATGCGCCGACAGGGCGTGGTTCCAGATGCCGGAAACCGCCTCGGCCGTCGCTTCAAAGCGCGTCGACAGGCCGTCCAGCTGACGCTGCACCGCGTGCGCGACCGTCTCCTGCAGCGCGGCCGATTCCCGGGCAAGGCCCGCCATCGTCGTTTCCACCACCGGCTGCAGCGCGGCGGTGGCAACGCGTGCGCTCTCCGCTGCGCTGTCCTTCAAGGACTGACCGACCGACGACGCAAGCTGGCTGTAAGCGGTCTGCGCCTTGTCGAGAAATGCCTGCTGGGCGGCGATCTGTCGCTCGCTGCTGGCCGCGCCCTGCTGCTCCAGCGACGTCATCATCGCCTGCAGCCGATCAACCAGCGCGGGCATCACATCGGATTGCCGCTGCAGAAGCTTGAACGTTTCTTCACGCTGATGTGCGTGCGAGTAGATGCGCAGCGTGGTCGCGATCTTTGCGTCGAGCGCCTGCACGGCCTGCAGCCGCTCGCGCCGACACAGCGCCGAGAGCAACCCCAGCATGGCCGACGTTGCCACACCGGCAATCGAGGTGCCGAACGAGAATCCCAACCCCTTGATCGGGGCGGCCAGCGATGCGCGGATCGCCTGCAAATCCGTCGCGCTTTCCAGCGCTGCGCCCGTGCCCTTGAGCGTCACCACCATGCCGAGCAGCGTACCGAGCATGCCAAGCAGCACCAGCAGGCCCACCAGATACGGCGTCAATGCGGGCGCGGGCAGCGCAACGCGCTCGCCTTCCACACGCAGGCGCACGGCATGGCGCAAGCTCGGGTGCAGTTGCTCCAGCCATGCCGCCAGAGTGGGCGGCGTCTCGGACAACCCTGCCACGGCCTGGGCGACCGTGCCCGTGGCTTGCCGATAACGGCGCAGCTCCAGCGCGCCCGCCATATAAGCGGCACCGATCACAAGCGTGACGGCCAGTGCCAGCAGGTTCCCGCCGACGACGTAACCGCCGGCAATCCACCCCAAGGCCGCCAGCCCGACAAAGAAAACGATGAGATTCAGGTGAAGTCTGGACATGAAAGGTGTCTGTCCCGCTTAGCGGGAGCGAAGGGCTGCGAGCAACCCGTCGATCGGTTGAAAACGAACATCAAGCTCGGCCTGGAGCACGCTCTGCATATCCTTGCGGAACGCATCCAGCCAGGCGCGGGATGTGGATGGGGTGGCCTGGCCCTCTGCGGGCAACTGGGCCTGCCGCTGCTGCTCGGCCGCGCGCAGGCGCTCGAAGTACGGCCCCAGCATCGCTGGAATGGCCCCCAGCAACGAACGCTCGCGGCCTGCGAGCGCCTGCTCCATGCTGGCGTCCAGCACCGCAAGGCGCGCGAGGTCGGGCGTCCTGGCAGCCAGCAGGCGCCGCAGGCGGCCACGCAGGTCGCTGATCTCCAGTTCCATGGTCTGCTGCATCAGCACGTAGCGCTGCCGGAAATCGGCGTAGTCGACCACCACCGGCACCGACGGGTTCTGGATCGGCGCGCGTGGCCCAGGCCTGGCATCAGGCGCACAGCTGGACGCGATGGACTTCGTCAACGCCGCGCGGACGCGGCCACCGATGGTTTCGGCGTCCGGGCCGACGGGCCGCGTGCTGGAGGCACTGGCGGGCGGTGCCGCGCTCAATGCCGACAAGAGCGTGATGGCATCCGTCCAGCTGAGCCATTGGCTCAACCGACCAGAAAGGGGCTGCGCAGATGCGGAAACGTCGACGTCCGTCAGGCGAGCAAGAATGCGGATCAGCGCGGGGCCGCTGAGCGCCCTGCGTTGCTGGGCGTGCGCCATGCTACGAGTGCCGAAAAAAGGCTGGAGTTTACACTGTCCGCCGGGTCGGACCGACGTCTTCGAGTGGCAGCAGAATCACTTCGCCAGGAGAATCGCTGCAGTCGATCGGCTCGCGGGCGAGACGGGGCGACGTCCTTTACCGCATAGCGCAGCATCGGCCCTCCATGACACGGCGCCCCAGCGAAACCGCGGCAGTGCAGCGGCGCCCGGGTCGCCCGCCTACATTTGTGCGATCAGGCCGACAGCGGTATCGTGTCGCCCACTACCGCACCCTCCCGCTTTCCCGCCCCTTTTCCCCCGTGACCG
>Ga0209071_1000202_pt1 | contig 34916 bp, 54 predicted proteins | sample CoawatmetaG10DNA_2_FD_187513 | JGI IMG/M metagenome (GOLD analysis project Ga0209071, IMG submission 187513) | Marine microbial communities from the West Antarctic Peninsula - Coastal water metaG108-DNA (SPAdes) (version 2) | ecosystem: Environmental > Aquatic > Marine > Coastal ... | reverse complement strand
ATCTAGCACCAATGGAATGTTATCTGCTTTTGTTAGGGTTATCGTGATTGATAAAGAGGAAGAAAGACCTTCGCCAATGCCACCAATGTCGCCATTTGGGTAATGAATAATGAATGTCAACGAGCAAATACTTGATAAAATTACTGCTGATACTATTAACATACAAAGGTATGAAGCAACTGTACAACGCCAAGTAATACAACAGCTTAGAGATTTAGAAGCTAAAGTAGTAGCTGAACTGAAGGCTTCTAATGCTATAACTGCTGTTAGAAAGCAAACTCAAGATAAAAGACTAACTGCTTTACTTAAAAAAACAAGAAATACAATAGCTACCGCTTACAAAGACATTTCTAAAGCACAAATTCTTATTCTTGCTGAAGTAGCTGAACTCTCTGAAATACAAACTGTTAATGCACTTAATCAATCATTAAAAGCAAATGTAATAAAATCAACTATGAGCAAAAGTATGTTAAATGCTATTGCCTCAAAAACTCTTATAGAAGGTTCACCAACCAAAGAATGGTGGGCTAGAAAAGGAGCTGGCTTCCAAGCTAAGTTTGAAGATACTATTAGAATGGGGATGTTACAAGGCGATACTACAGACAATATTGTTAGAGGCTTAATAGGCACAAGAGTTAATAAATTTAAAGATGCCGCTTTACAAGCTCAAAGGCGTGGTGCAGAAGCAGTGGTAAGAAGTTCTATTCAGACTGTTGCTAATACTGCAAGGCTTGACACATTTGCTAATAATTCTGATGTGATTAAAGGAATAGAATGGGTAGCAACGCTTGATAACAGAACGTCTGTAATATGCATGGAGCTAGATGGCTTAGAATGGGATTTAGAATATAACCCAATAGGGCATAGTAAGCCTTTCCCTTCAGCTATTGCTCATTGGAATTGCAGAAGCACACAAGTACCTGTAACAAAAAGCTGGGAAGAATTAGGTGCTAAAGGTAAATTTTCTGAAATACCAGAATCAACCAGAAGCAGTATGGATGGTCAAGTCGCAGGTGATATGAATTATCAACAGTGGCTAGGCACTAAGTCTAAAGCCTTCCAACAAGAAGTATTAGGTGTACAAAAACAAAAGCTATGGAAAGCTGGAAAGATTAGTTTTAGTGATTTAGTCAACCAGAGAGGACATCCATTAACACTTGAGCAATTACAGAATAAGATTAAACCTATTCCACAGCCAAAGCCTAAATTACTTACGACTAAAGATATACAAACCGCTTTATCAATAGAATTAGTTAAAAATGGTAAAGATGCAAGATATGTTCTTAAAGAAGATGGAAAGCCACAAACAAGATTTCGGTCTGATAGTAAAAAGTTAAGTTCCATGCAAAGTATAGGGAGTGCTGATTTTTCAGGACTAACCAATGAAGCATCAATTTTATTTGAAAAACACATTCAAATAGGTGAAAGGTGGATGAAGAAACTAGGTGTGCAAGGTCTGCGAGGCGTTATTCCAAACACATCAAGCAGAAGGGTAACAGCAACAATGGGTGATGGTGTTTTTACTTTTAAGAAAAAATGGTTTAATCTAGGTGCAGATAATCGTAGTATTTTTGAACTTGAAAAACTTGCAGATTTGTCTAAGAATAAAACTGCAATACTAAAAAAAGAATTAGAAATTGAAAAAGTTAATTTTGTTCGTGTAAGAACTAAATGGGAAAAAAACAAAGGAAGTACCCAAGAAATTATAAATTATAAAATTGCACATAAATCTTACACTGCAATTATTAAAAAATACAACAACAGTCTAAAGTCAAAAGCAAAAGAAGATTTAAATTATTATATAAATAGTAATAAACTTAACACTTGGCAAGTTGGAGATGATTTAAAACTTAGACCGTGGACAGCAGATTCATATTTTAAAGGAAATGCAGAATCTCTTAAAACGACAGTAATACATGAATATGGACATCAAATACATCAACAATTTGCAGTAAGAAGTATTAACCAATATAAAAATCCACCATTAGAAGAAGTTTTAAGTGCTATGTTTAGAAAAAAAGGCACAATAAAACCTACAGGGTATTCAGATAAAAACTTTAAAGAATGGTTTGCTGAAAGTTTTTCATTGTATGCACAAGGAAGGTTAAATTTAATTGACCCTCGTTTAGTTGATTTATTACAAAAAATGGAAAAAGGAATTATTACAGATGCAGAAACACTTTTTAAATGGCAAAGGAGTCTTTAATGGCAGAATTTACAAGTATAGCATTTGATGAAATAGTAGAACTATCACTAAAAACCCCTATGACAGAAAAAATATTAAAACAAATAAGTAACTTGTCTAAAGAAATTATTGTTGATGAAGAAATTAAGGTTGCGTGGGTTATGGAAGGAATTATGCTTCAATTAGATGAAATAAAGTAAAAAAGACTTGACACTACGAATTAAAAACTTATGTTAAAATTCGTTTGGACGGAGTCATTTTTATTAAATATTACGGAGTAATATATGAGCGAAGAAGTAGAAGCAGTAACATATTCAGAAGAAGAATACAAAGGCGTTAATTCAAAATTAAAAGAGTTTCGAGATAATAATGTTAAACTAATAAAAGACATGGAAAGCCTTACTACTAAGTTTGAAGGGATTGATGTGGATGCTTATGCTGATATGGTAAGCAAACAAGAACAGCTAAACAATAAGAAACTGATTGATGCTGGTAAGATTGACGAGTTGTTAGACGAAAAAACAAAGTCAATGAGAGAAGTACACAACAAGGAATTGAGCAAAACAAACGAAGTGAATCAATCATTACAAAACCAGTTGGCTAAGTTAGTAATTGATAATGCAGTAAGAGATTCTGCTACTAAAGCAGGTGTTGTTGATACTGGCATGGATGATATATTACTTAGGTCAAAAGCAATCTTTTCATTAAAAGATGGTAAAGCAGTACCAACGGATGCAAGTGGTAACACTATATTTGGACATGGTACTAGTGAGCCTATGACAGTAAGTGAATGGGTAAACGGGCAGATGGAAGTAGCACCTCATTTATTTAAAACTTCAAGCGGTAGTGGTTCAGCACATAATTCAAGACCTACTGGTGCAAATAGACAAACTCTTACTGCCATACAAAAATTAGAACAAGGTTTCGCAAAATAGGTTTATAATATACGCATTAGCTGTCGGAGATAGTTAGACCCTACTTTATTGCCTGTGGCATACAGTAGTAGATGTTTTTTAATCTGCCTGTATTTCATGGGCATTATTTTTTTATATAGGAGTCATAACTATGGCATCAGTTACACTGGCAGAATCTGCCAAACTATCGGAAGATATGTTGATTGCAGGAGTGATTGAAAATATCATTACTGTTAATCCTTTTTATGAAGTATTACCATTTGCAGGTATTGAAGGTAATTCTTTAGCTTACAACAGAGAGAACGCTCTAGGTGCGGCTCAATGGACTACAGTAGGCACAGCAATTGCAGGTGGTAAAGCACCAGCAACATTCACGCAAGTTACAACTTCATTAACTACTCTTGTAGGTGATGCAGAAGTAAATGGCTTGATTCAAGCTACTCGTTCTAACATCAACAATCAGAAAGCTGTTCAAGTTGCTTCTAAAGCAAAAGAGCTTGGTCGTCAATATGCTTCTAAGATGATTGTAGGTGCAGGTGCAAACAACGAAATCACAGGTATTGCCGCTTTATGTCCTGCTGGTCAAAAAGTTGCTTCAGCCGCTAATGGTTCTAATCTTTCATTTGCAAAAATGGACGAGGCAATGGACAAGGTTGTAGATAAAGATGGTGAAGTTGATTACATTATGATGCACTCTAGAACTCTACGTTCTTACATGGCATTGTTAAGAGCATTAGGTGGTGCTTCTATTGGTGAAGTTGTTACTTTGCCAAGTGGTCGTCAATTACCTGCGTACAGAGGTGTTCCAATCTATCGCAATGACTATATACCTATTAATGTTGCTCAAGGTAATCAAGGTGCTAGTACAAGTGTATATTTTGGTACTATTGATGATGGTTCTATGATGCATGGTATCTCTGGTTTGACTGCAAGTGGTTCAGCAGGTATACAAATCGAAGAAGCTGGTATCTCTGAAACTAAAGACGAAACTATAACTCGTGTTAAGTGGTACAACGGACTTGCTCTATTCTCAAACTTGGGAATTGCGGCTATGACAGGTATTCTTGACTAAGAAAGTTTAATCTTACCCCTGCCTTCGGGTGGGGGTTTTTAATAGGAGTTAGTATGGCATTAGTAGCTACTGTAAATGGTGCAACCTCAAATAGTTTTATAACTGTTGCAGAAGCAGATACTTACTGGGCAACAAATTTATACGCAACAAATTGGGATGGTGCAACAACAGCCAATAAAGAAAAAGCCTTAAAAATGGCAACAAGAATTTTAGACGAAAAGGTAGCTTGGGTTGGAACAAGAGCTACAAGCACACAAGCATTAGGATGGGGAAGAACTGATGTTACTTGGGATGGAACAACAATATCATCCACTACTATGCCTATACAAATACAAAGTGCTACAGCACAATTTGCAGGTGATTTGCTTGGAAGTAATCTGACAGCAAACGCAGAAGGTAAAGGACTTAATTCATTGAAGGTTGGCGATATTACGCTAGACTTTGATAAAAATGATACAGCAGGTGTAATGCCTGAAATAGTACAAGAGATGTTAAGAGGTTGGGGAACAATATATGCAAGAGCTAAATTTGGTACTGTTCCTGTAGTGAGAACCTAATGGGTTTTAAATCATCCATACAAGGATTAGTTCAATCTGCATTTGTTACTATTGGTGATATTGCAGAAACTGTAATTTATACCCAAATTGTTCAAGGTCAATACGATACTTTTCATGGACAGATAGCAAACACAAACACTGAATACACTTTTCAAGCAGTTGTAAAATATTCTATGCTTCAAGGTGATAAAGTTTCTGGAAATGAAACTGAAATAGGCTTTACAGGTGATATTTCAATATTATTTGCCGCTAAAGATTTAGCAATAACACCTTCTACACAAGATACTATAACTCGTAATAGTGAAATTTATTCTATCAATAGCATTGCTTCGGATGCTGTAACTGCTACTTACACTCTTAATTTAGTGAGGTTGGGGTGAGTAGTACCGCAGTTTTTAATGTAAATTTGACTTCATTTGCTAAAAAAATAGGTATTGAAGCTGAAGTAGCTGTAAGAAAAATTACATTTGATGTGTTAAGAGGTGTAACTAAAAAGACACCAGTAGATACAGGTAGAGCAAGAGCAAATTGGAATTTAGGTTATCAAAGTATTAATACTAAAATTACAAGTGATACTACATTTAAACTTGTTGAACCACCTAAAGGAAGTGGTAATAAAGTAATTTACATTACTAATAGTTTGCCATATATTAGTGCATTAGAAAATGGGTCAAGCCAAAAAGCACCTAAAGGTATGGTAATGATAACTTTACAAGAAATAGTAAGGAGCTTAAAATAATGTCATTTGCTGATGAAAGAACAGAAATTGAAAACAGATTAGAGTCTTTATGGCTAGGCACTCCAATTGATTATGATAATATTGCTTTTAATCAGCCTAATAATAGTTCTTGGATTAGACTTAATATATTAAATGGTGTAACTGAGTATAGGGCATTACAATATAAAAAACGCTATAATGGTATAATCAATGTTCAAATATTTGTACCTGTCAAAACAGGAACAAGCATAGCAAGAGATTATGCTGATACTGTTTGTAGCATATTTGATTCACAAGTTTTTGATAGTGTGTCTTGTGATGTAGCAAGTGTTACAATAGTAGGAGCTGATGCGAAATGGTATCAGATTAATGTTGACACACCTTATTGGAGAGATTCATGAGTAAAAAAGATGTAAAATTATACCCACCTAATGGTGGTGAGGACTTTATTATTCCTCATCCAAATAAGGTGAAGTTAATGAAAGAAGCTGGCTGGGTTGAAAAACAACCTGTAATTAAAAATAAATCAAAGGAGAAGTCAAATGAGCAATCATAAGGGCAGTGAAGGATTAGTAAAAATTGGCAGTGCAACTGTTGCTGAGGTTAAAGACTGGAGTCTTTCTGAAACAGCAGACACTATTGAAGATACAACAATGGGTGATGTAGCAAGAACTAGGAAGCCATCATTAACATCTGCAAGTGGTTCGATAAGTGCATTTTGGGATGAAACAGATTCAGCAGGGCAAATTGCTATGCAGGCTGGTTCAGAGGTGGCTCTAAAGCTATACCCAGAGGGAGCGACAACGGGAGATTATTTTGCCAGTGTTTCTGCAATTATTACTACTCAAGATGCTAATGCTTCAATGGATGGCATGGTCGAGGCTTCATTTTCTTGGGAGTCAAACGGTGCTGTAACTTGGGCAACTGTTTAAATAAATGAGTGTTCTTGATAAAGCAAAAGCTCACTTTGATAGCATTGAAACAAAAGTTATCGAAGTGGAAGAATGGGATTGTACGATTTATGCAACCCCATTTACTATGGGTGAAAAGAAAAAACTTTGGAAACATGCTAAAGAAGATGATATAGAGTTTATGGTCAGAACCTTGTTATTAAAAGCATTAGATAAAGATGGTGAAAAAATGTTTGATTTAGCAGACAAGATAACATTAATGAACCATGTAGACCCAAATGTAATTGTTAGAGTTGTAGGTGATATATCAGTAGCGGACACTATTGAAGAAATGTCGGGAAACTAATAGGCGATTCCGAGCTAAAAGGAAAGTATGAACTTGCGAATCGCTTACACAAAACTGTTGCAGAAATTGATGCAATAACAGTTGAGGAGTTTAACGGATGGATTGCCTACTTCAAATTAAAGGATAAAGATGGCAATTAATCAGATAGCAACACTCGGTGTTAAAGTAGACCCTAGAGGTGCTGTAACAGGTTCTAAAAGAGCAAAAAATGCTATTACTGGTATAGGAAAAGCCGCTAGTGGTGTTAAATCAAGAATCTTATCTTTACAAGGTGCATTGTTAGGACTTGGTGCAGGTGCATTAGTAAAATCAATTATTACAACAGCTTCTAGTGTCGAAAGCCTAAAAGTTCGTTTACAATTCCTTACAAAAAGCGGTGAAGAAGCTACACAAGCGTTTAAAGATATGAATACTTTTGCCGCTAAAGTACCATTTTCTCTGGAAGAAATAGAAAGAGCCTCACCATTACTATTGACTGTTGCAAAAGATGCAAGTGAGTTGAATGAGTTATTAGCTATCACAGGTGATATTGCCGCAGTATCAGGACTATCATTTGAAGCCACAGCAGGACAATTACAAAGAGCAATGGCTGGAGGTATATCTGCCGCAGATTTGTTTAGAGAAAGAGGTGTTAAAGCCTTCTTAGGATTTGAAGAAGGAGTCCAATTTAGTGCTGAACAAACAAAAGAAAAAATACAATCTATGTGGAGAGATGGCACTACAACTGCTGTAGGTGCTACAGAAGAACTAGCAAAGACTTTTGTAGGTCAAGTGTCAATGATGCAAGATGCTTTCAGAGAATTAAAATTAGCTGTTGCGGATGCTGGTGTTTTTGATTTAGCAGGCGAAACAATCAAGAAAATAACTGAAATATTTAGAAGTGAAAAATCTATAGAAAATATGAAGAAGTTTGGTGAAACTTTAACTACACTTGGCAAAGGTGTAGGAAGTATTATTGAACAGTTTATGGGTTTACCAGATTCAATAAAAACTACAGGAGTTTTATTAGCAATTGTTGGTGGCACAAAAGGAAAAATCGCATTAGCAACTCTTATATTATTTAAAGACGAAATAAAAGAATTAGGTGATATTCTTGATATGGGTCTTATAAGTATTGGAAAAACTACTGATAATTTAGATGCATTAGAAAAATCTTTAGAAAAAGCCCATTTTGAAGCTGGTATTTTTAGAGCCATTTTAGCTGGTGTTCAGCCAGATGAAGATGATAACTTTATTATTGCTACAGCTAAAGCACTAAAAAGAATGAACGCTACAGGCATGGGAATGATGAACAAAGATATTGCTGATGCTGAAGCACTTGTTAAAAGATTAACTAACGAACTTAAAACTCTTAAACAAGATTTAGGAATAATTGGTAATGAAAAGCAAGAATTTAAAATGCTTACTGAAATTAAAGACCAAGTTAAACAAGTAGGTGAATTAATAGATAGAGATTTAAAAAAATTCAATATGGGTATTGGTGTTGAAGCTGTTGAAGCAGTTGAAAAATTAGCTGATGCTTTTCCTTTTTTAACTAAACGAACAGAAGATTTTTTTCACGTAACTTCAATAATGGGTAGAGGCATAAATGCAACAGGTGGTGCAATTGATGGAATGCATGGCATGTTAGATGTGGTTAAAGAAACAACTAAAGAAATAGAATTTGGTAGCGTTGCAACTCGAGTTATGGGCGAACAATTTGATAAACTTGCCGCAAAAGCTAAAGAATCTCAAGAAAAAATAGAAGAATTTGCTATTGGTTTAGAAAGTAGTATTGAAGGCTCAATCATGAAAATGGTGCAAGGGCTTATGTCTTTTAAAGATGTAGTTAAAAGTGTTTTTCAATTTGTAGCACAAGAAATGATTAAAATGAACATAGCACAACCAATGGCTTCGGCTTTGTCAGGTATTATTAGTGGAGCTTTTGGTGGAGCTGTAACAGGAACAGGCAACCCACACATGAATAGCGGTGGTGGTTTTGGAGATTTTTTAAAAAATTTGTTTAGAGCAGATGGTGGTAGTGTAACTGCTGGACAACCTTATATTGTAGGTGAAAGAGGAGCTGAATTATTTACTCCAAATAGTAGTGGTATGATTACACCAAACGATAAAATGGGTGGACAAACTATTAATGTAACATATTCACCACAGGTAAACGCTTTAGACCCAAGACAAGCACAATCAGTTATAGCAGAAAATGCACCGACTATTGTTGCAGTAGTCAGACAAGCCTTTAATCAAAACGGACAGCAGGTAGCTATATGAGTTTTCCAACAACACCAGTACCTAATTACATATCTATAACAAGTTTAAATCCTACTTATACAAGTGTTACGCACTCTTTAAAAAGACAGGTAAGAACAAGGGGTGGACAGCGTTGGTCAATTGATGCAACCTTTCCTCCCTTGACTAGAGCTGATTTTGCACCTGTTTGGGCATTTGCACAAAAACAAAAAGGACAATTTGGAACATTTACATTTACTCCACCAGTCTATTCAAACTCTAGTGGCACTGCAACAGGAACATTAAGAGTGAACAATAGTGCTGGTTACATTGCAGGTTCTTCTACAATTACAGTTGATGGCTTAACAGGAACTCTTAAAGCAGGTGATTTTATAAAGTTTGCAAGTCATGATAAGGTTTATACAGTTGTTGCTGATGGAGTTACATCATTAATTATTGAGCCTGTTCTACAAAAACCAATTGCCAACAATGAAGTCATAACTTACAACGCTGTTCCGTTTACAGTTGCGTTTTCTTCTGATAGTCAAAATATGACTGTAGGTGCTAATGGTTTTGTAAATTACCAAATAAAACTAATTGAGGTTGTTTAATGAACAGAGGCTCAACTACAGCATTTCAAAATGAACTGGTAAAACCAGCTAACAGACCTGTACATTTGGCTGAGATTATATTTGATGATGAAAATGTTTATATGAATGATGGTTATAAAACTATCACATATGACAGTAAAGATTATATTGCTGTTGGACATTTCATGGGTTTTTCTGATATTCAAGAAGCAGTAGAAGTTGTAGTTAGCAAAGTTACAATGTCTTTATCAGGTGTTGACCAGTCAATGATTTCAAGATTTTTAAATAAAGAATATATTGATAGACCAGTAAGAATTTACACAGCCTTTCTGAACACCTCACAAGTTTTAATATCTAACCCTGTTTTAATTTTTGAAGGTAGGATGGACACACCAACTATATCAGACGACCCACTTGGTGGTAAATCAATGATGTCAGTTTCAGCTACAAATTCATGGGTAGACTTTACAAGAAAAACAGGTAGACACACTAACCATGAAGAACAACAAGTATTTTTTGCAGGTGATAAAGGTTTTGAATTTGCTTCTGAAGTTGTTAAAGATATAACTTGGGGGAAAGCAAGTTGAATCCAGATGTTGAAATTAAATTACACAATTATGTAGAAAGTCAAATAGGAATACCATTTGAATTTGGTGTAAATGATTGTCCATTATTTGTTCTTGGTGCTATTGATATAATTCATGGTACAGAGCATAAAAAAGAATTTATCGGAAAATGGACTGACCAAAAATCAGCTTGGAAATACGCAAAAAAAAATGGTGATATTTATAAGCATTTATTAACTTGGGGTTATAAGCGAGTTGACATACAATTTATACAAATTGGCGATATTATTATTATGGCTCAAGATTTAGCACACGCTAAAAAATGGCGAAGTGTAGCTGTATGTATGGGTTCTAAAATAGCTATTGTTTCAAATGAAAACGGAGTAGAATTAGTTAATATAAGACAAGTTCCCAATGTTACAGGAGTAGTTAGACATGGCAGTTAGTGCTATAGCAATTGCATCATCCTTAGCAGGTGCTTATGCAGGAACTTTTGTTACTAGCGTACTCGGTACTGCCTTAACACAGGGATTAGTTGGCACAGTTGTTGCAGGTGCATTGAGTGGGCTTTTGCCTGAACCTGATGAACAAGACCCAATAGCAGAACAACAAAGAAGTGCGTTAATTAATAAAGCCTCTAACAACGCACCACTACCTGTTGTATATGGATATAGAAAAATAGGTGGCACACGAGTATTTGTAGAAGTTAGTGGTTCTACTAATGAGTACCTTCATGTTATTATTGCAATGTCAGAGGGCGAAATTAACTCATTTGAGAACATTTATTTAAATGACATACTATCAACAGACTCAAGATTTAATGGTGTCTTAAATGTCTACACACATAACGGAGCTGATAATCAAACTGCGGATAGTAATGCTGTTTCTGATTTAGGAAATTGGACTTCAGCACATAGACTAAGAGGAACAGCATATGTTTATGTTAAAATGAAATTTGATGTAGATGCTTTTCCACAGGGTTTACCAACTATAACTGCTGATTTAAAAGGTGTTAAAGTATTTGACCCAAGAAACAACGCAACAGCTTGGAGTGATAATCCTGCTTTAGCTATAAGAGATTATTTAACAGATACGAGATATGGTAGAGGCATTGCAACTTCTTTAATTGATGATGCTTCTTTTATTGTAGCCGCTAATTATTGTGATACAACAGTTAATATTGGTGGTGCTACAGTTAAAAGATATACTACTAATGGAATTATAAATACTTCTCAAGGTTCAATAAGTATATTAAAACAACTTTTAACTTCTTGTAAAGGCTTTTTAGTATTTACAGGTGGAAAGTATAAATTAGTAATTGATAAACCTGAAACTGCTGTCTTTACATTTGATGAAGATAATATTGTTGGTGCTTGGACTATTTCTTTAGGAAGTAAAAATAATCACTTTAACAGAATACGAGCTAATTTTATTAATAAGAATAAAGACTGGCAACCTGACATAGCTGTAATCGAATCCGCAAGTTTAAGGACACTAGATAATGGTGAGCTGTTAGAAAAAACTATTACATTGCCATATACAAGTGATATTGATAGAGCAAAAATGATTACTACTATTAATTTAAATCAATCTAGGCAAAAAATAAGTTGTCAATTTACAGCAACAATAGAGGCATTAAAAGCAGAGGTTGGAGATGTTGTTTATATTAAACACTCTACAGTCGGCTGGCAATACTTAAACGCAAGTGCAGGAAAGAAGTTTAGAATTATAAAAATGTCATTAAAAAATAATGATGAAGTAACTGTTTCTGCTGTGGAATATGCAGATGGTTCTTATAATTTTGGAACAATTCAAGTAAGTGATACTGCACCTAACACAAATTTACCTGATGTAACAACTACAAAAATACCAGTAAACTTGCTTGTATCAGAGCAATTGTTTGTAACTAATACTGGTCAAGGAGTACAGGTTAGAGCAAATCTTAACTGGACAGCACCAACAGATGCTTTTGCACAATTTTATGAAGTTGAGTTTGCAGAAGGCAGTGGAGCGTTTCAATTTGTAACTCAAACAAGAGCAACTTCAGCACAAGTTAATAATCTTAAAGCAGGTACTTTTTCTTTTAGAGTAAGAACAGTTAACACTATTGGAGTAAAGTCAGCTTACATTACAACTACTACAAACTTAGCTGGACTAACTACACCGCCAGTACAAATAGCAAACTTTTCTGTAAATGCAATTGACGGTTCAGCTTACTTGCAGTGGGATAGGTCGCCAGATATTGATGTAATTCATGGTGGATTTTTACGAATACGACACACTCCATTAGTTACTGGAGCTGTGTGGGCGGGTGGTTCTGCTTTAGGTCAAGCACTTGCGGGTACTTCTACTAATGCTTCGCTTCCATTGTTGGCAGGAACATACATGATTAAGGCTGTAGATTCAGCAGGAAACTTTGCAACTAATGCAACATTAGCCATTACAACAGTTCCTAATATTATTGATTTTAATGTAGTTGCTACTGACACTCAATCACCTGCATTTTCTGGTGCTAAAGTAAATACAGAAAAGTCTGGAAATACACTTGTATTAACAAATACAAATAATGTAGTAGCAACAAGTGGCTCATACACTTTTAATAATTATGTAGATTTAGGGCAAGTTTTTACATCCAGAGTTACAGCAAATTTTACTGCTTCAGGATTTGTGCAGACTGATTTAATTGATGGAAGAACTGCTTTAATAGATACATGGGCAAATTTTGATGGAGAGCCTTCAGATAAAGTTGTAGCTACTTTGGAAATAAGAACAACTAATACAGACCCAACAGGCACTCCAACATGGACTCCTTACCAACCATTAGTAATTGGTGATTTCCAAGCACGAGCATTTCAATTTAGAGTTGTTATAACTTCGAGCGACTCGTCAAGAAATATTGCTATTTCGTCTTTAGGAGTAACAATAGATATGCCTGACAGAAATGAAAAAGATTCAAATGTAACAGTACCAACAAGCGGTAGAACCATAAGTTATACAAATCCGTTTAAGGCTGTTCCATATTTAGGGATTACAGGGCAAAATTTATCACCTACAGATTACTGGACTGTAAGCTCGGAAACTGTAAGTGGGTTTAGCATTGTAATATATAATAGTAGCGGTACAGCCATACAAAAAAATATTAATTGGATGGCTACAGGATTTGGGAGAAGGGCATGAGTCAGCATGATTATAATGTAGCAAATGGAACAGGTGCGGCAGTTAGAGCAGATATAAATCTAGCTTTGACAGCTATTGCAACTGCTAATAGTGGTTCATCATCACCAACCACAACATACGCTTTTCAGCTTTGGGCTGATACTACAAGTGGTAATTTAAAGATTAGAAACGGAGGTAACTCTGCGTGGATTGTAGTCGGAGCATTAGCCAGTGCAAATTTAGGCTTAATACTTGCTTCTAGGTTTCCAAATGTAAATGCAAATGTAACTTCTAGTGATGAAGAATTAAACAAGTTAGATGGATGCACAGCAACAACTACAGAGTTAAATTTATTAGCAGGAGCAACACAGCTCGGAGTAATAATGACAGCTATTTACCCTGTTGGTCATGTTTATACTTCGGTTGTTAGCACTAACCCTGCAACATTATTAGCAGGAATGAGTGGAACAACATGGGTTGCTTTTGGAAGTGGTAGGACTTTAGTAGGTTTAAATTCTGGAGATGCGGATTTTAATTTAGTCGAAGAAACAGGAGGTCATAAAGTTGATACAACATCTAGTGGAAGTCATAGTTTAACAACGGCTCAAATGCCTGCACACACTCACTATTCACAATGGCCGAGGTCAAACACTTCAGGTGGAGGTGGCCCAGTTCATCCATGTTTAAATGCTGGTGATGGTGGTGCAGTAGGTGTTACTACACAATCAACAGGAGGTTCATCAGGACACTCGCATACAAATTCAATAGATGTAGTGCAACCTTATATCGTAGTTTATTTTTGGAAAAGGACAGCATAATGGCATATTACCAACCAATCAATTTAGTAAAAGGTGATGATTTACCTCTTTTAGAAATTACGCTTAGAGATAGCAATGTAGCCGCTACTGGCAAAGTTTTAACTTTAACTAATCCTGCATCATGGCAACCAATAGATTTAACTAACATTAATACTGTTTTTATGAAATTTAGACGAATTGATGGAACAGGTACTTTGCACACTTTAGCTTGTACAAAACAGTTACCTTATATAAATGGTAAAGTTTTATTAGCTTGGGGTTTAACGACTCTTGATGGTTCTGCTGGAGATTATGAAGGTGAAATTGAAATGGTGTTTATCGGTGGAAAAGTTTTAACCATTGCTGATAAGTTTAAATTTATTGTAAGAGAACAGTTCTAATGCCATTAAGAGCCACAGTGACTTGGATAAATATATCTGCACAAGACTACAGAGTAAAATCACAGAGTTTTGATAATCCTGTTTTTAATGAAACAGTAGCTTTAGGTGATGTTGTTGGTATGGCATTTGTAAAATCAATCACAAGCACGACTACAATGGTTAGCAGTCCAGTATTTAGTTTAAACAAATTTCCAACTACAGATATTGTTACAATTGGTGATAATATTATTACAGCAACAGTATATAAGAGATTAATCACAAGTACAATTACTTTAAGTGATGTAGTTAATAGTGTTAATACAGGAGTTGTTGATACAGATATAACCACTTTAAGTTCTATAACAGGTCTAAGTTTTAGTAGACCCATTCCAGATACCGTAGCATTTTCTGATTTGGTAGCAAATTTATTGGCTAAAATAGAACTTTCTACTTTTGGTTTTACAGATTCAGAAGTTTTATCGTTTGGAAAAAATCAGCCAGATTCAGTAACGGTTGGTGATTCAGATATTTTTGAGTTTGGAAAAAACGAGCCAGACAGTTTGACAGTTGCAGATAGTCAAACATTTAGCCACGCAAAAGTTTTAGGCAGTGCATTTACTTTAAGCAGTCTTGTAGGTGTAGGAAACGAGTTCTTAGAAGATGATACAGATTTACTTTCGTTTAGTGATACAATCGTTATATCGAGGGTACATGGTAGAGCATTAGGTAATATGGTGCTAGGTAGTACAACATTTAATTAACAGGAGAAAGAAATGATTAACGATAATTTTACAATGACAGGTGCTTTATCTATTGCTATAAACAATAAGATAGTAGCAGAAGTTCCAAATACAGTAGTTACAGGTGGAAAACAGTGGGTAGCCCAACGCATGGGAAATGCGAATACGGTTATGACTCATATGGCAATCGGAACGGGGTCGACTGCGGTTGCACCTGCTAATACAACACTTGCCACAGAGATTGCTAGGGTTGCATTAACTTCAGCCGTAGTAAGTGGTAATAGCATTGTGTATGTAGGAACTTTCCCAGCAGGAACAGGCACAGGTGCTATTGTTGAAGCAGGTACTTTTGATGCAAGTTCAGCAGGTGACATGCTTTGTAGAACAGTGTTCACAGTTGTTAATAAAGGGGCAAACGATAGCATGACTATCACTTGGACTGTTACTGTAAACTAATTATATGGGGGTAGCTTCCAATGGCTGTTAAATTTACTAACAATGCTGTAACAACATTAACAGCAGGTATATCGGCAGGTGTAACACAATTTGCTGTAGCATCAAATAGCGGTTTCCCCTCTTTAGGTGGAGCTGACCATACTTATGTAACTATAAATAGTGAAGTAGTTAAGGTTACTGCTATAAGTGGCACTACCTTTACTTGTATTGCTACATCTAGTGCTCACGCTAATGGAAGTAATGTAGAGCTAAGAGTTACTGCTGAATTGTTAGACGATTTTGCAACTGATTTAGAAGCAATGCCTAAGACTGGTGGTGTATTTACTGGTAATGTCTCATTTGTTGACACTAAGAAATTGATACTAGGTACTGGTCTTGATTTAGAGGTGTACCATGATGGCACTGATTCTTATGTCAACACTTCATCTGGACATTTAAGATTAAGCACTTCAGACACAGGTCAGTCTGTACAAATATTAGGTTCTGGAGAAGCATTAGCAGAGTTTAGTGATGATGGAGATGTAGATTTATTTCATAATGGTACTTTAAAGTTCTCAACAACTGCTACGGGAGTTAATGTTGTAGGAAATATAACTGCAACGGGAACTGTAGATGGTGTAGATATACAAACTTTAAATAATGCTGTAACTGCTAATACTGCTAAGACAGGGATTACATCAGCACAAGCAACAGCTATAAGTAATAACACAGCTAAGACTGGTATAACATCTGCACAAACAAGTGCAATTACAGCTAACACAGCCAAGACAGGCATTACTTCAGCACAGGCTACAGCAATATCAAACAACACAGCTAAGACTGGAATTACCTCTAGTCAAGCTAGTGCTATTACAGCTAATACAGCAAAGACTGGCATCACATCTTCTCAAGCCGCTTCTATAACTGCATCACTACCAAAAACTGGTGGAACTATGACAGGCAACATTGCTATGAGTGGTACAACACTTGTTGATGGCAGAAATATATCGGTAGATGGAGCTAGGCTAGCAAACACAAGCGGAACTAACACAGGCGACCAAACTATAGCTTTAACAGGTGAAGTTACTGGAAGTGGCACTGGCTCGTTTGGGGCTACAATTGCAAGTAATGCTGTAACAACTGTAAAGATTGCAAGTGATGCTGTAACAACTGCTAAATTAAATTTAATATCTACATCTGGCACTCCTTCAATAGAAGCTAAAAGTGATGGTACAACAGATGGGTACATACAGTTAAATTGTTCAGCAAACTCACATGGTATTAAACTTAAAAGCCCACCTCATTCAGCAGGTGCAAGTTACACTTTAGTTTTTCCTAATGATGATGGTAATAATGCACAAGCATTAACAACAAATGGTTCAGGTGTATTGACTTGGACAACACCAACTGATGCTACCAAGCTACCATTAGCTGGTGGAACTATGACAGGTAATTTAAGATTTGGTGATAATGACCAGATAAAACTTGGTGCAGGTGATGACTTAGAAATTTATCACGAAAATACTAACAACCATTCTTATATTTGGGAAAAAGGTAGTGGCGACCTTTATTTAAGAGGAACAGATGTAAGAGTAAAATCTAATGCAGATAATGATGATATGGCTACATTTGTAGAAAATGGTGCTGTTTCATTATATTATAGCAATGCTAAGAAATTTGAAACAACTTCTTCTGGTGCAAATGTAACAGGAAACATAGCTGTAACTGGAACTGTTGATGGAGTAGATATACAGACTCTTAACTCTACCGCCCTTCTTAAAACTGGTGGCACTATGACAAATAATCTGATAATGAGTGGTACATCAGATATGTATTTACAAGACAACGGAAAAGTAAATCTTGGTGCTGGAAATGATTTACAAATTTATCATGATGGTTCACATTCTTGGGTTCGTGATGTAGGAATAGGCAGATTGCTTATTGATAGTGATGGTGCATCAGTAGATATTGTTTCAGGTGGTAACTCTCAGGTTATGGGTAGGTTTAATAAAGATGGTTCAGTTCTACTTTATCACGATGGCGACCTTAAATTTTCAACAACTGTATCTGGAGTTCTTGTTGGTGGTAGTTCAAGAGGAACACTTACAACTGACAATGATGGTTCATTTAATATGAATGAAAGTAACAACTTCAAATGCACTCCTTCAGGTAACTTTGCTTTAACTTTTACTAATATTGCTTCACAATCGGGAAACATATTATTTATTAATTCAGGTGGACATACAGTATCAGCACATGCAAATACTAAAGTCACTGGTGATTTCTTATCTACTGTATCAACGGCAGGAACATATTTATTATCTTATTTTTCAGATGGAACTAATGTCTACATGACTAACTCTGCAATTTATACTTAGGAGTATCCATGTCAATAATTCAATCTTCATTAATTCCTGCAACTGGTGGGGATTATCTAATTGACCAGAGTCTTAGGTTTGATGATGATTCTTCTGCTTATCTAAGTAAAACTTTTGCTAGTGCTGGTAATCGTAAGACTTGGACATGGAGTGGTTGGGTAAAAAGAGGTTCTGATGCTGGTGGTTTTATTTTCTTCGCTTATAGTGCAGGTAATGATACAGATTATGGTGGAGTAGAAATATCAGGGGATGGTCACTTTAAATTTAATTGTTATAACCAATACGCTGTTCAGTCAATAGGTCTTTTGCGTGACCCTTCAGCTTGGTATCATTTAATGTGTGTAATGGACACAACTCAAGCTACAGAAGCAAACAGAATTAAATTGTATATAAATGGTGTACTTGCACCTAAAACAATTGGTGCGTCACATCCTTCACAGAACGCTAATATGTCAATTAATGCGGCATCAGCTCATAGTATATCAAGCAGAAACCCTTTTCGTTCAGGTGCTTATTTTGATGGCTACCTCGGTGAAGTAAACTTCATAGATGGACAAGCCTTAACCCCATCTTCATTTGGAGAAACAGGTACATACGGAGAATGGAAGCCTATAGAGTATTCAGGTTCTTACGGTACTAATGGATTCTACCTACCGTTTAAACAAGACTATACAGTAGAGGGTTTTAGTGCAGTTACTTGGACTGGTAATGGTTCAACTTCTGCCTACGGAAGATACATAGGTGGCGTTGGTTTTAATCCTGATATGGTCTGGATAAAATGTCGAACTGACACTTTTAACCATATCATAACTAATAAAGCGTTTGGTTATAACAAAAATATAAAACCTAATACTGCGGATGCACTAGTAAGTCAGACACACAATATAGAAGGTTTTCAAACTGATGGTTTTAAACTTGGACATCAAGGTCAGGTAAATTCAAACGGTGATACCTTTGTAGCTTGGAATTGGGATTTTGGTAATACTGAAGTTACTAACAATGACGGAAGTACTACTGGTTATACATTGCCAAACGCTGCTTATGGGCAGAGTGTGATTACTTATACTGGAACAGGTAGTAATGCTACAATAGGACATGGATTATCTGCCGCTCCAGACATGATAATTGTAAAAAATACAAATACGTCAAGCAGAGATTGGGTTGTTTATCATTCTTCTTTAGGAAATACAAAAAATTTAAGATTAAATGAAACTGATGCAGTAGATACAGAACCAGCTTATTGGAATAATACTACACCAAGTAGTTCTGTATTTTATGTTGGCAATGGAAGTCTTACTAACGAAAATACTAAGAGTATGCTAGCTTACTGTTTTACTAGTGTATCTGGGTATAGTAAGTTTGGAAGTTATACTGGTAATGGTTCTGCTAATCACGCAATAACTGGGTTAGGATTTAAACCCGCATTTTTATTAATTAAAAGAACTAACTCGGCTCACGATTGGGTTGTGGTTGATAATGTTAGAAATTATCGAGGCAATCAAACACCTTCTAGTTTGTTAGCTAATACAGCAGGAGCAGAAACAAATCAAAATGGTGATGATGTAACTTCACTTGATTCCAATGGTTTTAAAGTAGGTGTAAATGCAAGAGTTAATGGTAACAATGACACTTTTATCTATATGGCTTTCGCTGACAAACGAGAGTTCGCATACTGGCTAGACCAAAGTGGTAACAACAATGATTGGACAAGTAATAACTTAACAGAGTCAGATGTGATGGTTGATAGTCCTACGAATAACTTTGCTACCCTTAATCCTTTAAACAAACAGAGTTCATCAGGATTATCTGAAGGTAATTTAAAAGCAGTTCTTACATCTGGTGGTAATAGTGCAAGAACACCATCAACTTTTGCAGTATCAAGTGGTAAATGGTATTGGGAAGTTAGACAAAGTAGTGCAAATAGATTTGGAATGGGTGTGTTTGATACCGAAAACTATGTAATGACAGATGAAGATGCTGGAATGGATGCTTATGAGTGGGCTTGGATATTAGATGGTGGAGCTTCATCGCAAGGAATAAAATTTAATAATGCTGTTAGTGCAAATTATGGAGTTGAGGCTGGTGATGGCGATATAATTATGGTAGCACTCGATGTTGATAATAATGCAATATGGTTTGGAAAGAATGATAGTTGGTTTAATACAGATGGTAGTGCTAGTAGTGCTACAGTTAAAACACAAATAGAAGCAGGAACTACAACTAACGCGGCTTTTACAAATCTTACTTCGAATTTAACTCCAATGTTTGTTAGACAAAGTTCAACTGACACATTAATAGCCAACTTCGGACAAGATTCTTCATTTGCTGGTAACAGGACACAACAAGGCAATCAAGATGGTAATGACATAGGTGATTTCTTTTACGCAGTACCTACAGGCTTCTTAGCTTTATGTACAAAGAACTTACCTGAACCTGCTGTTATACCTAGTGAGAATTTTAATACTGTGCTTTATACTGGTAACAATACAGCTAGAAATATTGCTGTTCCGTTCGCTCCTGACCTTGTTTGGATAAAAGCTAGAAGTATAAATCACGGACACCGTTTAGCAAATAGAGTAGTGGGTGCACCAAATATTTTAGCTTCGCAATCAACAAGCGGTGAAAATACTAATGAAACAACTGGTATTACCGCATTTAGAAATGATGGTTTTACATTAGGAAATTCAGATGGTATTAATCAAAACACTAAGACTTTTGTATCTTGGAACTGGAAAGCAAACGGAGTTGGTTCAGCAAATACTGAAGGTACTATAAACACAACTAAGACATCTGCTAATGTAGATGCTGGATTTAGTATTATGACTTGGACAGGAACAGGTGCTAATGCTACAATTGGACACGGTTTAGAAAAAGCACCAGAAATGGTTATAATGAAAAATCGTAGTGAAGGCTCTTATTGGATTGTAGGTGCAGATGGTTTAACAGATTGGGCAAAAATTGTACCATTAAATTTAACTAACGTTGAAACAAATGTACCTACTCAATTTAATTCTACAGCCCCATCATCTACACTTATTTCACTAGGTACTAATTCAGATGTAAATGGAAATAATCTTAATGTGCTTGGTTACGCTTTCCACTCTGTAGATGGCTACTCTAAGGTCGGTTCATATACTGGTAATGGAAATAATGATGGTACATTTGTTTACACAGGTTTCAGACCAGCTTGGGTAATGGTGAAATCAACCAATAATACAACTTCTTGGTGGATTATTGATAATAAACGCTCACCTTTTAATCCAGCAGATGAAACTTTATATCCAAACCTAACTAATGCTGAAGAAACTTGGAGTAGTGCCTTTATAGACTTTACTTCTAATGGTTTTAAACTTAGATATAACCACGGGATATTAAACAACGGTAACTACATCTACTTAGCATTCGCAGAAACACCCTTTAAATATTCTAACGCAAGATAACAGGAGATACATATGTGGTACTTTAATGGCGAAACAATTAAAATTCCAAAAGCAATGGTTGTAAATGATATTACATACCCTAAATCAATTTTTAGACACCCTGATACTTTATTTTCATTAGGAATAAAAGAATATATTATTATAAGACCAGACAGCAGATATTATTGGGATGGTGCTGTAACTCAAGTTGAAACAAGTAAAACTGTAACTGATACTTATGCGGGAACGCCTAGAGATATTGATGCTTTAAAAAATACAATGCTTTCTGAAGTAAAACAACAGTTAGGCAATAATCAATCTCAAATAGATTGGTATTGGTCTAGAGCTAGTAAAGGTGGCAAAGCAGTACCTTCTAATATATCTACTTACGCTACAACACTTTATGCAGAACAAAAAACTAAAGAAGCAGAGATTAATGCTTTAGATACAATTGATAAAATAATTGCATATGTACCTACTGATTGGACTGAGAAACCTGAATGAGTGTAATGAAATACGTCGCTAGTGTTCCAGTAGTAATTGCTGTTGTTGCATCACTATATGGTTCGTTATCGTATGTTAATAAATTACAAAATGTTATAGAAGGCAACGAAAAACAAATCATGGTTCTTGGAGAAAGGGTGAATGGTGAGTTTAATAATGTAAATTTGCGAGTGGGTAATATAGAAGGTGATATGATTCGAGCCAGAGAAGAATTAGTTATTCAATTAACTAACTTAGGTTCAAGAGTAGAAAAAGTCAGAATACAAAATGAAGCATTAAGAGATGGTGCTTATAAACTTGCTTCAGAAGCAGAGTTAAGAGCATTAGAAGATTCAGTTCGCAACTTAAATGATGCAATGAACCAATATAAATACGATATTAAAGAACTTACTCGACAACTTGCAGGAGGTTATTAGTGAAACGATTAATTATAATTGTATTGTTGCTATGTTCTACAAGCGTTTATTCTGCTAATGAGTATTTAAACAGCTTACAACATTGTCAAATAGGAACAATTGAGCCTTACATGGATTACACAAAAGGCGGTGATAAATACAGACCAGATTCAAATGATGCTTATGATTATGATAGCAACAGAGTTAATAGAACGATAGGTATACGATTACGCATACCTTTTGGTTCTACTTGTACAAAAGAATATAGAAGATTAGTTTTATCCAACGAATTATTAAGACAACAGCTTGAAATGTTAAAGTTGTGTGCAAGGTACAAGGACTTGGTTTTAAGCGACGATTTTGCTGAAGTGAGAAGAATGTGTCAAGGTGTCAGTAAACCTTCAGTACCGAAAGAATTACCAGACAGAGGAATACAATTAGATGACTAAAGGTGTTGCAATTTTATTAGGATGCGTAATTTTTGCTTTTATTGTAGCAATAGTTTTTGGTGTTCAAGCGGTTAGATGCACACCACCATGTATTTAAATGACAGATATTCAAACCAGTACAATGCGTTGGAGATGGACTGCATTAATAATTTATCTCATAATTTCATTTTACGATTTCCTGTTTGTACCTGTTTGGTATGGCTTGAATAGACCAGACATCAGTCAATTTATGGATATAATAAACTCTACAGAGCATGTAATGATACAAATGGAATTGATGACCAAACTTACTGGTCAACACGAACCATTTACTTTAATGGGCGGTGGATTGTTTCACTTAGCCTTTGGAGCTATCTTGACAGGTAGTGCAGTTGGTTTAAATAAATAGGAGATAACAATGGCTTATAAGTCTACAAAGAATCCATATAAAAGTGTTCCAGTAAAAAAGAAAAAGAAGCGTGGATAACAGAATTGAAATGCTTGAGCATAAGGTTGCAAAACACTCTGACCAAATCTCTAAATTGTTTAGTAAAAGTGAAGATACAAACCTAAAACTCGACAGAATTACACACACATTGAACCAAATAAGATGGACATTCTATGGTGCTGTCGGGTATTATGCCATTTCAGAGCTAGGTTTCATTACTACTCTGAAGTTAATGAATAATAAAATGGGGGTCTTATGTACGGATTAGAAGATATAAAAAAAAGAGCAACAGGTAAAACAAGTTTAATAATATTTGCTTGTATAGTTGTAGTTGCTGTTTTGTTTAACTGGCTAACTGGTAGTTAGATAATGTTTGGACTCCCTGCTGAAATACTTACTATGCTAGTATCAACAGTAGGGGGTGCTGTCATGAAAATGTGGAGTCAGTCTAACGCTGACAAAGCTGAACAACAAAACGCCTTAATACGCAGATTTAGTGAATCAGAAAAAAGCGTAGCAAGTGCTAGAGCATTTGTAAATCCTAATGCAAACTGGATAAGACGATTCTTAGTTATTTCTTTTATGACTATGGCTGGGTTTATATTACTAGCACCAGCACTGTTTGAAACTACAACTCATATTCCTGTTATAACTACAGAAGGGTTTAAATTACTATTCTTAGACTTTACTAAAGATGTAACAACATGGGTCGAATTGGAAGGTATAGTTACTCCAGACTGGCTTGGTCATGCTATACTTTCAGTAGTTGGCATGTATTTTGGTCAAAGTATAACTTCTCGAAGGTAAATGATAGTAGACACTGCGATAGTAATTCCTGACCAGCATTTTCCCATTCAAGACAACTCCGCAGTTAAAGTTGTTCTTAAAGCCATACAGTTAGTCAAACCCTCAATATTTATAAACCTCGGTGATGTAGGCGAGTGGAGTTCTGTATCTAGCCATAAATACAAACGAAGAAAACGACCACCTCTTGAGTACCAACTTCCTGAAATAGAAAAAGAAATAAAAGCAGTCAATAAACAAATTGATAAGTTTGATAAAGTTTTAGATGAAGTAGGTTGCAAAAAAAAATTTCTACTTGCAGGCAACCATGATGAATGGCTTGATGCTTTCGTTTTGGAAAATCCATTCCTTGACCAGTACACATTTAGAAAGGCTTGCAAATGGGATGAAAGAGGTTATAAATATCACAAATACAATGAAGTGCTTACTATTGGTAAGTTATCTTTTATACATGGAGCTTACACTGGTGCAAATGGTGGGCATACTCGTCAGCATTTATCTCGTTATCTAACTAATATAATGTATGGGCATGTACATGATGTGGGCAGATTGTCTGGTACTAGCCTAGCTGGAAACATAAACGCTTGGGCAATGGGTTGTTTAAAAGATATGTCTGCTGAAAATAATACTTGGCTTAAAGGCAGATTACATAACTGGAGTCATGCTTTTGGTATCGTACATTTCTATAAAAATGGTGATTTTCAAGTAGAAGTCATAGATATTATAGATGGTAAGGCTTGTGTATGGGGAAACGAACTCAGCTAATACCCCAAATTTGCAATAACTTCTCTACATCAACTATTGAGTAGGCAATACCAACAACTCCACCAGAACGCTCAATTTGGGCTATCCTATCCTTTTGAACCTTACTTAAAGTACCTTTAGGTGTATCGGTCTTAGGTTTTTTAACCTCAATGCCATAAAATTGTCCTTTATATATTAGACTAATGTCTGGTATTCCTGATTTAACCCCTTCACTTTTTAACCTAGTAGCTGTGATTATGTTTCTTCTGCCACCATTTGGAACAGCCCACCAACATAAGCCTAACAAATTTAAGTATTGTGTAATGGCTTTTTGTAATTGATGTTCAGTATCTTGCATATTATTAGGTGTTTAATTTTTAAACCTATTTCTATGTTACAGAATTTATTTTAATAAATGACTTGACTTATACGAACTAAGGGCGTAGACTCTTTCATATGGAGTTAATAATAACTTCATAAAACCAAATAAAGGAGATACAAATGGAATTTAAAGATAACGAAGCAGTAAAATTTATTGCAAAAACAGGCACTATAAATGTAACACTAGGTGATAGTCGTAGTTATATGGGTAAAAATAATACTTACGCAACTGAAGCTGAAATCCAACACACGATTGACTACCCTGAAGTATATGCTATGAAAGTAGGTTTTGCTATTACTAAGCACAAACAAGAAGTAGTTGTTAGGCGTGAAATTAAATTGGAACAATATTTTATGTACGAAGGAATGTTGTGTAAAGCGTTTTTACAAAAGCGTGGTTCTGATGTTACTCAAGCTATACATATCGACATTATAAATAAATAAATTAACAGGGGGAGCAATCCCCCAACCCAAAAAGGAGAAATAAATGCAAATATTTAATTTTGACAATTTAAAAAAAGGCGAAAAAGTAGGCGATTTTCATTCTGACCATTACACAGGTCAAGTTTATTATGATGAAGCTAGCAATGATTGGGTACATATTGAATTTGGTTTTTTAAGAATACGATATGCTCAACACGCAGGTGGTGCTGACCAGTACAAAAATCACGAAGTTCTTGACCCAAAAGCATATGGCTGTGAAGCTGTTTGTTTTTGTGAAGGCGAATTTGATGGTTGGGATATTGTTAAAGAAGAAAGAGCTAAAAGATGGGAATGGACTTTTGTCTGTACTGATGAATTTTTTGAGCAAAACAAGGATGCTATTTTAAGTCATGAAGTTAAAAGAATTGACAATGATGTTAAGGTTGCAACTCATGTCTAATTCTAAAAAGACTGCTGACTTTTTGCAAGGGGGCAAACAAAACTCTCTTGCAAGAAAAGAAAGAAGAAAAAACAAAAGACAAAAACTAAAATTATTAAGGAGTAAAAAATGAATACTAATATCCAAGTTACATTAAACGACCAACAGCGAAGCCATATCAAAAACTTAATAGATGGTAAGCCTTCATCAAAAATGGCAAGTAGGCAGGAAGTGAGCAACCTTGTAGAGATGTTTGTGGAGCAACTTGTTGAAAGCAAAATGACTGAGGCAAAACCAATCATACAAAAAGCTGTTACAAAAGTTAGTGGCTATAAATTTTATGCCAAAGGTCAAGAAATAGATTATGACAAATGGATTAATATTCCTTGTGATGATTGTGGATGTATGGTTTCAGTTGCGGAAGCTGTAATTAATGATTTAAATACGAATTGAAAGCGTATAATTTAACTTAAATAGTTTTCCTTACGACCTTGCCATGTCGAAAAACTGGCACACACAAAGGAGATATTATGGATATGAATTTATATAGTGAAGCAGAATTAAACGATATAGCATATACAGAATTTGTTAATGAAGTACATGAAGGTGTAATAACTTTTGAACACTTAGTAGACAAAGATACAGGCATGATTCGTTTTAATGAAAAGAACGCTGAATTGCTTATTGAGGCAATAGCTGATTTAAAAAAAATAGCAAAAGAGTTTCATCCTTATCTTGGCGGTAATGACATAGGTACTTACTATGATTTTTCTGAAAACCTCTGGGATGAAATTTGGAACTGTTGGGGGAAGTAGTATAATAACTTTATTTGAGGAGAGTTATTATGAGTGATGAATTTATATTTGTACCCGAAGGAGAACATCATGTTGTTGTTCCAATTAACGAATCTGACGGAAAGCAATTGCAAGACATAGCAAATGGCTATAGAAGTTCAATTGAATGGAATCTTCAAAGCCATGATGGAACAAACATAATTTTATATTTTATTAATGAAAAGGATTTAGAAGCAGATGAAACAATCAAATATGATGGGTAGTGAGATTAAAGAACTAAGAGTATCTCATGGACTAAAGCAAAGAGAGTGTGCAGATATTGTTGGTGTTGGTATCAGGCAATGGCAAAAATATGAACAAGGACATCCATTTAAAGAGATTTATTTGAGAATCTTGCAAACTCATTTACGAATTAAGGACACCTAAGATTTTAATTGTGTATACTAAAAGACTAAAAAATGGAGAAAAAAATGATAAAAAAAGATTCATTCATTGTATATCGGAGTTTCTATATTGGTTTAAAAGCCTTAACCCAGAAAGACAGGTTGCAACTCTATGATGCTATCTTTGAATATGGATTAAACTCTACAGAGATTGAGCTAAAACCCTTACCAAGAGCTATGTTCCTAATGATTAAGCCACAGTTACAAGCTAATCATAGGAAGTTTATTAATGGCTCAAAGGGTGGTAGACCAGCTAACCAAAAGATAACCAACGCAGAACCTAACGATAACCTAAGGTTAACCAAACAAGAACCTAATGTAAATGATAATGTAAATGATAATGTAAATGTTAAATGTAAAATTCTAATGCCACTTAAAAGTGGAGAAGAATACAGACTAACTAATTTGTTGATTGATGAATTAAACAAAACATATCCAACTATTAACATTGACCATGAATTACAAAAAATGCGGACTTGGTTAATATCTAATCCAGAAAAACAAAAGACAGCAAGAGGTACGCCAAAATTTGTATCTAACTGGTTAGGTAAAGTAAAGCCAGAACCTAAAGTTATTGACAGTTATGCTGACATACATCAAGCAGTATTGGATGCTAGAAATGTACGCTAATAACGAAATTGATAATAAGAAATTAGATTGCATTACGATTGCTACGGAGATTTCTTCTTGGTGTGAGAGGAACTATGGATATTTTATTAGAAGTAAGTCTGACAGGGTTAAAACAATAACTGATTTTTCTGAGCAGATTTCTAGGCTAACTATTCATCAACAAAACACATGGCACATTGCATTAAATCAACACTACGATATGGGTTTAGCACATCCACCTTTACCAGCACAAATAATTAAGACTATGAGGCAATTAGCCCCAACTAACAACGAGGAGATTAAAAAATTGGCACATAATTTAGATGTACAAACAGACTGGCACTCACAATGGAATCAATCAGACCATGAATCAAAAATGAGTTTTTTTAAAGACCACAAGCCTCAAGGTGTTGGATGGACTGACATACCTTCTTATATTCAGTACCAAGCTAAGAAATATTACATGGCTGAAGCTGGAATGAACAGTACCGAAGCTAACCAATGGATGAAAGAATTATGAGCAATAACATAACTCCAAGCTATTACCAAAAAGGTAGCATAGAAGTAACTGATTTTATTACGAGCAATGACATGACATTTATTGAGGGCAACATTGTTAAGTACATTACTAGATACAAAGAAAAGTCTGGTATACAAGATTTAAGAAAAGCTAGATGGTATTTAGATAAGTTAATTGAATCTCAAATGGATATGACAATGGATGAAATGAAATGATGATAACTCTACAAAAATATGAAGCAGAAGGTGCAAGTCATGGAATATTAGTTCCAGCAGACCAAACTTCAGCAGAGTTTGTTGGCAAGTTAATAAAGAATGATGTTGTAACTTCAAATTTTGTTAAGCCTAGAAATTACAGGTTTCATAAAAAATGGTTTTCACTTGTAAAGTTTGCTTTTGACCATTGGAAACCTAGTTCTTTAGAAGATTCAAAATGGAAAGATGTTGTACCTGAAAAGTCTTTTGACCGATTTCGTAAAGATTTAATTATTTTGTGTGGAATGTTTAATGCTGTTTATCGTATTGATGGTTCTGTTCGGATTGAAGCAAAGTCCATATCATTTGCAAAAATGGATGAAAAAGAATTTAATGAACTATGGAAACTTACAACCAAAGTTATTTTAGAACATGTTTTAACTAATTACTCAGATGATGATTTAGACAATACTGTCAAACAATTAGAGGGGTTTTACTAATGAATGTAGAAGAAGCAAGAAGTATTATATTTATTGAAATGATGAAATTAAAAATGCAAAGACAAGCACCAGTAAATTTTGAAAATTATATGTTGACGAATTTTAATAGAGAATTTAAACATTTTGTAAAGAATGTTTATGATGAAGAAAAACACACACCTGTTGAAAATTGTGAATTTAATGCGAGAGTTAGAGGTATTTTTAAAGCTGAAAATATTTACACAATGGAACATTTAGAGCATCTTTATAATGCAAAATCTGATTATGGTACTCGAAGTTTACTAAAAGTTCCTAACTTGGGCAGAGGTTCTCTAAAAGAAATAGGCGAAGGATTGGATTTGTGGCGTAAATTAAAGAAACAATATGAAACCGAAAGAACGCAAAATTAGATTTGAAGCATTAGCTGAACATGGATGCGTGATTTGTATGAGGCCTGCTGAAATTCATCATTTAATTGGTTATAAATATTCAAGTCTAAGCAAGAAGGCTGATGACTCTAATACTATTCCTTTATGCGTAGAACATCATAGAGGCGGACAAGGTATTCATCACATGGGTATGAGAGTCTGGGAAGAAGTATATGGAACGCAGGAGCAATTATTAAATAAAGTAAATAAAACTTGCTTTATATGAACTAAGAGCGTAAGATGTTCTGTGTAAGGTAATTAAATCTTACAGTTTTTAACCAAAACAAGGAGATACAAATGACTAAAGACACAACTAAAACACAGACCCAACCAACTTATTGCTGGATATGCAATTCAAGAACTGGTTTTGGATTTGGTATTGAGCCAATGAGATATGACACAATTTGTTGTTCAACTAAATGTGCAAACATTATTAAGGAGAAAAAATAATGATTAGAACTATAAAGCATTTCTTATGGAAACATGGATTTATTCAAAGTGAGTTTAGACGAAATCAAATCCCTCATCAAAAATTTAAAAAATCTACAAAACAAGGCAGGTACTTTGTTTTAGGATTTTGTATTGGATTAACTCCGTATGTGGTACACATGCAAGGATGGTTAAGATGAAGGGTAGCAGAGAAGTTGTAGAAATGGAAGATACTGGTGAAATTTACTATATTAGTGATGGTATTCATTATGATAATTTAGTTCCTGTCAATTGGCAAGAACAACAATCTAAAGACTTAAAGGAGATGGAAAATGAAAATGAGTAATCAAAAAGAACAAGTCCTAGCGTATGTTAGGACTAAAGGAAGTATTACGCCACGCCAAGCAGATGATACTTATGGCATTATGAGATTAGCGGCTGTAATATTTGATTTAAAACAACTTGGTCATGTGTTTGATACCAATATAGTAGAAGGTACAAACAGATTTGATGTGCAATGTAAGTGGGCTGAGTATGTTTATAAAGGGAGAACATAATGAGTGTATTAAAAGATTTGTATTTAAAATATGGCTTGGAAAAAACAGATATGTTTCCACATGCTCACTACACAATTATTAAGAGAGAGGGCATTGAGAAGATTGAAGCTAAGTCTAAAGTTAAGGTAGAGTATAAAATTATTGCATGTACTGAAACTTATTGTGCTATGGAGTGTATTACTACCCTTGAAGGTAAACCGCCTATTACAATGTTTGCTTCAGCTATGAACAGTCCAAAGATAGGCAAGAGCTGTAACAATTTCTATTTATTGGAGATGGCTCAAAAAAGAGCATTAAGTCGCAGTCTGTTAAAAAATTGTGGTTTTTACACGCTAGGACACTACTCGGAATGTGAAGCAGAAGATTTTTCTAATTCAAAACCTAAAAAAGAACCAAGTGCGTATAATAAACCCTTAACACCAGCACAACAATATGGTGCTAAAGTTGTACAAATGAAAGATGATTTAGATATAGCAAAAGCTAATGGAGATATAGAGCTGGCTACAAATATTTATGAAGAAGCCAGTGATAAAGGCTTAGTACAAGTACAGGATTACCACGCTAGATTATTTGAAAATCCTGTAGCAACAATTTAAGAATTACTGTAGCCGAAACAGTATTCGGGGGTTTTACTAGGGCTTTCATTCCCTAAACCTTTCCCTCGTTAGGTTGGCAGAGATGTCGTATCGGGGAGTTGTTACCCTAAGTAACTACTAATTTGGAGAGTGAATGATTACTTATGAGCAATTTATAGAACATCTAAGCGACCCTTCACTTGCTTATAAAGACAGATTTACAGACAGAATAGAGATACTCAGATTAAAGAATGACTTAGGTTGGACTGTTGCACACGCTCAAAGTATGAGAGGGTGGACAACCAATGATAAAGACATACTAAAATGGTCAACTATTAAAGGTTACAGTGTTGCTCATTGTCAGGCGTTTCATGGAGTGGTTTTTACATCAAAAGCTATTAACAGAATGTCTACTAAAAAAGGATGGCTACCTGCATCAATTCGGTCAGATGGCACTAATACAATTACAGTAGAACAATTGGGTAGTTTAGTAACAAAAAGCTACTCATTATTATCAAAAATTAGGAGTAAAAAATAATGGCATACGAAGCAAAACCAAACACATCAACTATTTTTATTGCACAAGGATTATTTAGCAAAAAAGGTGTTGAAGCTATACAAGCAACAAAGAAACCTATTCTAAAAGCCTATATAAATGTAGATGGTAAAGACTTAGAAATAGCTTTTAGATTTAGAAATACTTGGGATGATGTTACAAAACAATATACAGATGAATTGTATGTAACAAGCACAGGAAACAAAATGCTTACAGGTAAGGTTGAGTTGCCTTTTGTAGCAAATGCTGTAGAATCAGCAGTTAACGAACCATTTATGGGTGATAAGGGTAGAGATTTTCCTGATGATGATGATTTTTAAACTTAACAAAACTTAACAAAAACATGAAATTATCAAATGATGAATTTTGGGGTGGACTTAGAGAGAGTGCAGGACTCTATGCTAGAGCTGTAAGGCTTTATAAAAAAGAGTATGGAGTTGACATCTCAAGAATTGCTGTAAGAGATAGAGCCTTGAAAGATAAAGACCAACTGCAAGATATAAGAGAAGAAAGCCTAGACATTGCAGAGGAAGGATTACATTCTTTAATGGCTACTACTAATGAAACTGTTAAGTTACGAGCCATAGACCTATTTCTAAAGACACAAGGAAAGGGTCGTGGCTATGTAGAACGACAAGAGCTTGATGTAGAAGGTGATTTCTCAGTACAGGTAGAGTTCGTTAAGTCAAAATGATTTCTAAGATACAAATCCCAGATGTCTTTGAGGGTTTGCTAGAGCCACATTCTGTAAAAGCGTTTTATGGTGGTCGAGGTGGTGGTAAATCTACATCATTTGCTTTAGCATTGTTAGTAATAGGTTTAAAAGAAAAGAAACGAATACTTTGCACTCGTGAAGTTCAAGGCTCAATCAGGGATTCAGTTCATAAGTTACTATCTACTTGCGTTGAGAAATATGACCTCGGAAAATTTTACACTGTGTATAGAGATTCTATTAGAGGCAAGAATGGCACAGAGTTTATCTTTCATGGACTTAAACATGACCCACAACAAATTAAATCTCTCGAAGGAATAGACATTACATGGGCTGAAGAATGTCAAACTATTCCAGCTATATCTTGGAGAATCCTTACGCCAACGATTTTACGCAAAAAAAATTCTGAGTTGTGGTTGTCGCTTAATCCTAACTTAGAAACAGACCCTACTTACCAACAGTTTATAGTCAATCAAAGACCAGACCAGCTCACAGTTAAAGTTAACTGGGATGAGAACCCATATTTTACGGATGAGTTAAAAGCTGAGATGGAGTATCAAAAAGCATTAGATTACAATGATTACTTACATATCTGGGAAGGTGAGTGCAGAAAAGCAACTGAGGCACAAATATTTAAAAACAAATCGACAGTAATGGACTTTGTAGCACCACCTGATGCTACTTTTTATTATGGATTAGATTGGGGCTTCTCCCAAGACCCTACAGTTATTTTAAGATGCCATATTTTTGACAATTGTTTGTGGATTGATTATGAAGCTGGTGGCAGACAAGTCGAGTTAGACCACACCTACAAACTAATAGATGAAATTCCAATGTCAAAACAGCATATAATAAGAGCAGATAGTGCTAGACCTGAGTCCATAAGCTATATTAGAAGGCAAGGATATAGAATTGAGTCAGTTCACAAGTGGGGCGGCAGTATTGAAGATGGTATAGAATTTATAAGAAGTTTCAGACAGGTGTATATTCATAGTAGGTGTATGGAAACAGCCAGTGAATTTCTAAAATATAGTTATAAAGTAGATAGGTTGACAGAGGATATATTGCCAGCTATAGTTGATTCTAATAATCACTATATTGATGCTTTAAGATATGCATTGCAACCAATGATTAAAAGAAAAGGACAACCACGATTGGCTAAAGTTATAGGAGTTTAAAAGATGGGAATTGAAAGCAAACATCCATTGTATATAGAAACAGAGAATAAGTGGACAAGGGTCAGAGATTCTTTTTTAGGCTCAGATAAAGTTAAAGAAAAAGGTGAGGTTTACTTACCTAAGCTATCAAGTCAAGACAAAAAATCATACGAATCTTATGTAATGAGAGCAATGTATGTCAATGCAATTAAGAACACAGTACAAGGGCTTGTTGGTGCTGTTATGCGTATTGAGCCAGTCATAAATGCACCTGACAGAATTTTAGAATTAGCACAAGACATTACAGGTACAGGTGTAAGCCTAAAAGATTTCATTTCTAATATGCTATCCGAGCAACTCTTAATGGGTAGACAAGGAATACTAATTGACAGAACGGAAGATAGGGCTTATTTGTCAGGTTACACTACAGAGCAAATGACTAACTGGATGGATGATGTTATCGTTTTAAAAGAAACTTATGTTGCTCATGCGTTAAATGATACTTATGACATGACTTATGAAGTTCAGTACAGAGAGTTAATGATAGATGAAGATGGTAAATATGTTGTTAGAATTTGGAGAGATTCGCAAGGTTGGAGTCTATGGAATGAAATATATCCTACTAAAGTTGGTCAAGCATTAAATGAAATCCCATTTGTAGCATTAAGTGGTAATGAATTAAATCTTAATCCAACACAACCGCCTCTGATGTCATTAGTTGATACTAACCTGTCAATGTATAGAACCAGTGCTGACTTAGAGCATGGCAGACACTTTACAGCGTTGCCTACGCCTTATGTAACAGGAATTGATGGTGACAGTGAGTTAAAAATTGGTTCAGGTTCAGCTTGGATATTGCCAGATTCGTCTAGTAGAGCTGGGTACTTAGAATTTACTGGTCAAGGACTGCAAGCATTAGAAAAGGCTGTAGAAGAAAAACGAAGCATTATGGCAAGTCTTGGTGCTAGTCTATTACAAACAGAAAAAACAGGTGTCGAGTCAGCAGAAGCAGTAAGACTCAGACAAAACTCTGAATCATCCGTATTGGTTGGTGCTGTGTTATCAGTTCAAGAAGGTATTGCAAAGGCATTGTCTTTAATGGCTGAATGGGAAGGCGTTAGTGGTGATATTGAAGTAGAGCTAAACACTGACTTCTCTGACACTAAGATTTCTGCACAAGACCTTACAGCGTTAATGGGTGCTTGGCAATCAGGCGGAATAAGCCATGAAACATTCTTACACAACATGAAGAAGGGTGAAGTAATAGCTAATGATGTTTCTGTTGAAGATGAAAGAGATAGGATTGACTTACAGAACCCAATGAACCTTGATTAAATAAATCATGATAGGATTTATAATAAATCTAGCACCAATGGAATGTTATCTGCTTTTGTTAGGTTTATCGTGATTGATAAAGAGGAAAAAAGACCTTCGCCAATGCCACCAATGTCGCCATTTGGGTAATGAATAATGAATGTCAACGAGAAAATACTTGATAAGATTACTGGTG
>Ga0209071_1000196_pt1 | contig 35632 bp, 47 predicted proteins | sample CoawatmetaG10DNA_2_FD_187513 | JGI IMG/M metagenome (GOLD analysis project Ga0209071, IMG submission 187513) | Marine microbial communities from the West Antarctic Peninsula - Coastal water metaG108-DNA (SPAdes) (version 2) | ecosystem: Environmental > Aquatic > Marine > Coastal ... | reverse complement strand
ACTAGAAAAGGAACAAAATGATACTTAAATTAAAAGTGTGGCTACTCAAAAGGCTATTGCAAGATGTAGCAAAACAAGGTATTGAGGGTGATACTAAATTAGCGCACATTAATAAATTTGAAGATAGACTACTCAAGCAAATGGGTGGTGAGGGTAGTATAAACCCCAGCACTGGGTTGGTTCAGTATAAAGGTGGGGGCGGAGGTCAACAATCACAGACTTCAAATGAGCTAGATCCAGCAGTGCGACCTTATGTTGTAGATGCGTTAAGTCAACAACAATCATTATACAATCAAGGTCCAGCAGAGTATTATCCGGGACAGACTTACCTTGGAGCAAACACTAACCAACAAAATGCAATGAATCAAATGGGAGCAAATGCTAACGTTAATAGTGGCATGTTGCAGAACTCAACTGATTTAAACAACCAAATGATACAGGGTGATTATCTACAAAATAACCCAAACTTTGACCGTGTAATGCAAACCGCTGGGGATGCTGCTACAAAGCAATACAATTCGGCAATGCAAAACACTAACAGTCAGGCAAGTATGTCAGGCAGATATGGCTCAGATGCACATCAGCGTTTATCAAGCGACAACTCTTCTAATTTAGCTAATAGTTTATCAAACACAGCCGGGCAGTACGCATATCAGAATTATGCAAATGAGCGTGGTAATCAAATTAATGCTATGAATAATGCTCAAACTATCGCTGGAAATCAAAATGTTGGCGCACAAAATCTTGCTCAAGCTGGGCAGTACGAAGCTGGCTTTGATCAATCTGCACTTGATGCAGATATTGCAAGACATGACTATGGTCAGAACGCACAAGCTCAGTTACTGAGTAACTACACCGGGGCAGTTTTTGGAGCTCCGGGCGGCTCTCAAAGTGTAACAACATCATCAGGGGGAGGTAAATAATATGGCCGAGGCAATGTTATTAGGAGCGGGGTTGGGAGCTGGAACATCAATGTTATCTGGACAAGACCCACTAAAAGGAGCTGCGATAGGCGGTGCCATGGGTGGAGCATCTGCTGGATTTGGTAGTGCTGGAGTAGCAAGTGGAGCTGGTGCTACTAGTGGAGCTGCAACCGCAGCTGCAAATGGAAGTATGGTGCCATTAGCATCACAACAAGCTGCAAGCAGTGCTGCTTTAAGTGGTGTTGGTGGTGCTGGAACTGCAGCCGCAAACGGAAGTATGACCCCTTTAAGTAGCCAAATAGGTGGTGGCTTTCAAGATATGACAGGCTTAACAAATAGAGATATGTCAATGATGGCTATTCAACAAGGGCTTGGCGCTATGCAACCACAACAACAACAACAGTTACAACACGCAGCTGTGGGTCAAGGTATATCAAGACCACAAATGGACTTAGCACAAGGTGGAAGTACGATGAACTCTAACCCAAGATTTAAAAGACAGGGACTATTATAAATGGCTAACAACGAATGGTATAACGATTTATTTGGCAGTGGCGCTAATGTATTTGGTGCTGGTGGTGATGGTAACACACAAAAAATGATAGACATGGGGCTACTTGCTCCAGATGCTAAAGATAAAGCACAAAGTCAATCGTTAATAAGAGGTTTGTTAGGGACGGCTATTGGTTACGCAGCACAGAATAAGAATCAGGGGCATGGCTCTGCTGTACCTTATTTGGCTAAAGGATTGCAACAAGGAATGACCATGGCACAACAGCCATTTGACAGACTAGGCAAATCAGCATCTCAAAACATGCAACTTCAAAAGTATAAAGATAATAAAGAAGCTAAAGATAACTACAAAGAGTTTGGTAAAGGTTTAGGGCTTAAAGCTAATAACGATACCAGAACATTACAATACAAAACAAAGCTTAACTCTAAATTAACAGATGAGAATGGTAATCCAACAGGACCTACCATGTTAGATAGTAACTTTAGAAATGAAGTGCAAACAAAAGAGCAAGAGTATTTTAACAAACAAAAGTATTTAGATGATGCACTAGCAAAAGGTATTATCACACCTGAACAACACGCAGCTCACGAACCAGACTCTCCAGAGTATATGGCAGTTGGCGATCGTGTGTTTAATAAGTCAACTGGTCAGTTTACTGAAGGCGGTGGCGGTCTTAATTTAACTGTAGGTGAAAAGAAAGTAGATGAGAACTATGCAACACAATACTTTGAGTATATTAATAAATCAGCAGATGTGGATAAGCAAATAGATCAATTAGGTCTTGCTTTAAATACATTGCAAACAACTAAAGATGGCTCTATCTCTGGTAGAAGGGTTGCTGCCTTAGATGCTGCTGGAAAACTAGGTTATGTAGACCCTCAAGCACAAGCTGTATATGATCAAGTAACAGAGGTTGTTCAGCGTAACTTGAAGTTAATTCTTGGTGGACAATTTTCGGAAAAAGAGGGAGAAAGATTGATTGCTAGAGCATATAACCCAGCACTTGGACAAGAAGAAAACGCTAGAAGAGTTAAATCATTAATGACACAGATTAAATCTGCCAACGAAGCTCAAGCACAAATGGCTTCATACTTTGGAAAAGAAGGCACGTTAAAAGGATTTAATGTTAATCAAGAAGCAATAGCTGACTCTTTATATAGTTTATTCCCTGAGAATAATGTAGAAACACAAGAGGCTGAAGGAAATAATAACGACCAGTTAAACAATATCTTAAACAAGTACGAATAAAAGGAAAAACATGGCAACAGACCAACAACTAGAAAGTGCTTTGTATAAAGCTGATGCAGCTGGCAATACAGAAGATGCGAAGTTTATTGCAGATGAAATACGTAGAAGAAGAAAAGCAAATAAAGGTCCTGAAATCAACAACTTAGCAGAAGGTGTCAGAACGTTTGCTAAGGGGGCAAGTATGGGCTTCGCGGATGAAATCGAGGCTAAGGTAAGAACTACTCAATCATTAAATGATCAAATGGCAAGAAGTGACCAATTTAAAGATGCAAGAGTGCAACTACAACAATTACAAGCAGATAGATTCCAAGGTAAAGATGTTTCTAACGAGCAAGGGCAACAGCTAGCTCAAACAATGTCTAATGAAAACAATCAGTTAGCTCAACAACAAGAGACTAGATACAAGGGCGTGAGAGATGATTTAAGAGCCAAGAACGCTGAGTTTGCAAGACAGAACCCTAACTCAGCCTTATTGCTAGAAATGGCTGGTGGTATTGCTACACCGTTCTTAGGTGCAGCTAAAGCAGCCACTATAGGTGGTAAGGTTGCTAGAGGATCATTACAGGGTGCAGCTTATGGATCGGCATATGGTGCCGGAAATGCAGAGGAAATGGAAGATGTTACAGGTCAAGCAGCAATACAAGGTGCAATGGGTGGTGTTCTAGGTGGCGCATTATCAGGTGCTGGTGCAATTTTAGCACCAAAGGTATCTGGGGCAGCTAAAAAGCTTATGGAAAAAAATGACCTAACCTACGGACAAATGTCTGGCAAGGGTATGGCTAACACATTTGAACAAAAGTTAGGCAGTGTTGTTAATAATGTTAAAACTGGAAGAAATAAAGCTACCGCTGGTTGGAACAGAGAGATTGCGGAGGAAGTATTAAAGCCTTTAGGTAAGACTTTGCCAGAAGGCATTAGGGATAACAACTCAGCATCAAGATACATCACACAAACCGTTAATGAAGCATATAACGAAGCATTTGAGGGCATGAATGTAAAGCTTACATCTAAGCTTGACAAGCAACTTAAAGACTTACTATCAAAATCAAACCTTAATAAAGCAGCAAAACAAACCTTTAGGGAAGAAATAACTCAAATAAGATCAATGCTTAAAAAGGGTGTTAATGGTAGGTTTGTAAAGGATGTAGACTCTAATATTAAGAAAAGAGTATCAGCTTTTAGAAAGTCAACCAATCTTAATGAGTCTCCTATAGAGGAGCCTTTAAGAGCAGCAAGAGAGCTATTTAAAGAGTCAGTAATAGAACAAAACCCAACACAAGGAGCTAAGTGGCTAGCAACAGATAGAGCATACGGGCAAGTGGCTTCATTCCAGACAGCAGTAGGAAGGGGTAATAAAGCTGGGCAGTTTAGTCCTAATCAAATGTTAAACGCTGCAACAGAGGGCGTAGGGTCTGCTGGTAAAAGAATTAGTAAAGCAAATCAAGAGGGTTACTTACAAAAACTGTCTGGTGAAGCAGAAGATGTACTAGGCGACTATGTACCTGACTCAGGCACTGCTGGTAATTATATACTTAATGCTGGTGTTGCTGGATATTTTAACATGGGTGCATTGGCAGCTTATGTAGGCGCAGAGCTTGCTTATATGCCGGGTGTGTTAAAAATAGCTAATGACTACGTTAGGGGTAGTGGCTCAAGAGCTGGATTAAGAGAATATCTACAGAAATACGCTGGAACTGCAACAAGTGGTTTGTTGACCTTACAAGACTAATGGAGCCTATTACATTAATATTTTTAGGCGGCATGGTTTCCGGTGTTATAATTGGCGACGCTTTCGATCCTATTGGAATTGATGATAACGAGCATGTCGTTAATGAATGTACCACCAAAACTACAAAGTCTAAGATATATGACAAGGAATTAAAGATTTATATAGAGAACGAGTTTGTTGAATCCACCTGTGTAGGTAAATATGTCCCTCCAGAACGACCTATACTTAACGCAATAAAGAACAAAGTAACCCATTAATAGTGGGTTTTTTTGTCTGTATTCCGGCAAATCCCTTGATATGAGCGGAGTTCGTTGGAATCACTATATATTATGTAGGGGTTGTATGAATAATTAGTGATTATTCCCCTATTCCGGCAAATCCCTTGCTACGCAAGGAGTTCGTTGGAATCACTATATATTATGTAGGGGTACTAGTTAATTAGTATCACTCTTGAAGTTAGGTTTACTAATAAGCGATGTGACTGTCAAAGGAAACTGTAAACGCTTAGGTGTATGGTCAAAAGCTCATACGAGCGCACTGAACGATATGTTCTTAGGTAAACATGAACCCATAAAGGTAGCCATTGGGGGAAACGGTATATACAGAGTATCCAGTCGTCCTAACGGCAGTATCAACGAATTTAGACTAGGGCTTTTGAGCAAATATAGAAAAAGAACTAAGTCACAGCAATCAAGCTCTTGCTTGAAGCTCCCTGACCACACATAGTAATCAAGATAACCTTGAAGCTCCCTGACTTCTTTCTTCTATATATGTTGCGTTATTTATATACTTGTTCAAGACTTTTGGGGTGATACTAATTAAACAGTATTCCGGCAAATCCCTTGCTACGCAAGGAGTTCGTTGGATTTACTATATATTATGAAGGGTAAGGCAATGGTTGATTCCTCACGCCACCCAAGATCGAAACTTGGTACTAAGCATCCAGTCGGTAATATACCGCTGAGAAATCTTGAGAATAGCTACCAAGTCAATTGTTGAAATGACAATTCTGATGAGATCATAGTAGTAGGTAGGTTAGCTTTAGTATGTTCCCTGGCTGACTGTGTGAAAGCTCCCTGTAAGGCAATGGTTGATTCCTCACGCCGAACAAAGTAATTTACATTGCGCTTTATTGCAAGGCGGTAATTGGCAGTGTATAGCTTAATAACGACTAGCCTATCTACTACTGTGATTGACATCATAGTACATTATATCAGTACACTCGATTGGGGTTCTCCAATCTTCACTATAATGTTACATTTAACTGTGGGACACCTTAACGGGTGTCCCCCTTTTTTTTCGTCTCAACATTTTACGGGGGTGACCAGGTTTCGACAGTATGTTAAGTTTGAAAGCTTGCTATCGGATGATTCTAATACATCCTAAACACATTAGAAAACTAGTAAATGCAAACGACTCAATGTTCGCACTAGCAGCCTAAGAAACTGCTAAAGACCTCGTTAGGTTATCTCGCTAACGATTAGTCTTCATAAGAGATACAGACATATGTATATACACTCGCATATATGTTTAAATAAGGGTGTTGCTAGTATATAAAGTTTTCTTGTTCACTTATATACTTCAAGATCAAGATAAGATATGATAGCTAAATGTTGATAATAAGATATATTGGACGGCGGTTCGATTCCGCCCACCTCCACCAATTAGTAGGCTCTTTTGTCGGATACATCTAAGTGTGTAAGCTGGCACAATAAAGGGCTAATTTGGCTTTGCAATGCTGACATGTTTGTCGCATCGAGTTGTAAAGCACTCCGGGCTAGTATTCCCGCGTTCGTAAATGTCGCGTAGGATTAGTAGTATTCCTACTTAATATGAAGGGTGATATAAAATAAGCACCCCTTACCTAGTTAGTTACGGCTAACAATATGGTAATGCCAAGTTGTTGGATCGACAAAGTAAAACCAACCGTACGTCAACATTCGCACACGCCGAACTCAACCACCATGTATGCGCTTGGTGGCTACACCTCTACCGGCGAGAGAGCCTACTAATTACAACTAAAGGAAAATAATATGAAGAAACGCAATAGCAAGAGGTTGAGGGCTGAAGATCAGTACCGCAAAAACCGTCGCAAGCCTGGCAACGTTAAGGGTAAAAACACATAGGAGATATACAATGATAAAGTACAAAAGCTTAGAATTATTACAAAAAGAAATAGGAGAAGAAGGCATACCAGAAGCATTAGTCTTAGAAGGCGAATCAATGATAGATGCATACAACTCAGGCAACAAAAGCATCTTAAACAGATTCTCAAGAGTAGAAACATCAGAATTAATACTTGGAGGAGAAGAAGCCAAATTCGACTTCTCAAAAGAAATATTAGAAGACTTCCCAAAAGAATTAGACTCAAAAGTAGGAAAAATAACAATGTTCGTAGACAAATTCACAGGAGCAGTCTACACATTAGTAACACAAGGAGAAGAATCACAATTATTCTTCCACAACAACAGCAAAGTAGTAATAGAAACATTCGAAACAAGAGCAGAAGGATCAGACGAAGTAGTATTCACAGTCAAAGCACCCTTATGGAAAACATTAGTGAAAGGCTCATGGGTTGTAGATGACGATATGAGACCATTAACAGACAACTCAATAGCAACATCATTAACAAACTTCATGGGAGAATAAAATGAGACAATTAAAATGGTGTAATGAATGTCATAAGAAATCAATTTTTCAACAACATGGAACTGCATGGTGTAGCACTGTGACTTTTATGGGTGGTTTGAACCAATATGGTCATTGTGCAAAAAAGGGTATTGACTCCCCCGAACTGAAAGAGTACGATTCTAAATATAAAGGAGAAAAGTAATGAAATATTCACCTTGTGGATTGCCAATCCTAAATGGCAAAAAAGTAGTAAAGGAATCTTTAGTGTGGACTTGGAAAAAAACAGGTAAATACGGAAGAGAAAGAGTTAAAACAATCAGAAGAACTTACAAATAGGAGATGTTATGAAATATCAAAGAAAATTAAGTGTAGCACATTATCAAGGTTGTAATGACAGACTAGCAAGAGCAATAGATCGTATGGCTGGGTTAGAACCTGATACATTAACTGAGCAACCAGACTATAGGTGGAGAGGTGACACTAGGGTTGTTAATTCAGCCTTAGATCGTCATTACGAAAAACATCATGGAGGTAAGTAATATGTCAAACGCATTACAAACATTAAGAATGAAGCATATCTTATTGACTACAAAGGAAAAAGCAAGGTTAATAGGAGAACTTACATTAGATGATAAACGACTACTAGGTGCTTTAATGTTAGAGGAAGATATTAGCATTGAGACTGAGAACACTTCTATGGAAGAATTAGATGGTAGTCTGTCTTTTGGTAACAAGACATACGAAGATGGTATGGAAACTTTTGTTAATAATAGGGAGTAAATATGAAACATAGAAAAGCAGCAAATGCACATGGTGAGTTAGACCAAATGGCAATCCGAGCTGAGGAGTATGCTTCTTATGTAACAAGGAAAAGAAGACCCCCCCAGGTAACACTAGAAAGAATAGCTAATATTGCTGAAAAAGCAATCAACTATAAACATACGGTTATTAATAGGCACGGAAACGTTGTGACTGATAATCGTCCTGATAGAGAAGGTGGGAGGGAGGCTCAAAGAGCTAAATGTCTTGCTCGTGTATGGAAGGCTTATGAGTTAGTTCAAAAACATGAACTTATGCACCCACAAGCTCAAGGAAAGGATGAAAGCTGGAATGGAGCTAAAAGAAAAGAAGGTAGTGATAAGTGGACTCCAGATCCTGTTTCTTTTTATGGTGACGTGCTAGAAGAGGTTGTTGGTGATGAGCTACATGGCAACACCAAGAACGGTATAACTAAAATTAAATCAACGGAGGATTAAGGATGAATATAGAAAAGTTAACACAGAAGTTAAGTGTCCATGAAAAGACACTCAAGATACCAACTAGGCATATGACAGCAGTATTAGATATTCTGGCATATATGAAAACACAAACACAAAAGAGGAAAACAAAATGAAAAAAACACCAATACATGCACTAACAATATCAGTAGTAGTTTTAGTATTTGCTTGGCTTATGATTGAACGAGCGCAAGCAGATAGTTTATTTGATGGACCGGGGTTATTTGATACAACGCCAACAAAGTCAGATACAACAACTATCTGGAAAGGTGATGGATCGTTAGTAATAATACAAGGAGCTGAAAAAGCCGGATATGTAGTTAAAGGAGATGACTCAGGTTCTGAAATAGAATACTTTGTAGTTCCTAAAGATGATGGTTCAAACACTTTCATATATGATGATGGATTGACTATATGTAACTCATCAATGGGGTGTTATTGATGCCGTACCCTAACAACAGTTAAGTCATTAATTTTAAACAACAAAACACTACCTAAAAACACCATGTGCTTATAGGGTAGTAGGAGGAAATAAATATGTCAGATGAACGTGAAATAATCTTCGAAGAAGACAATGTTGCATCAATACCAGACGAAGAAATACAATGGACTCACGAAGTTCTAAATGACTTTGAGATGGCAATAGATGCGTTAGGAATAGAGACAATCATGTTTCTAATGTCTAAATACCATGAAGATATAATAAAGGCATGGATCAAAAATGGAGTAGATATACAACATAGGAGGAAACAGTAAGTGTACTACAAATATACTATCTTTCTAACGATGGGTTTAGTAGCAAATAATCGTTAGGAAGTAGTGTTAGTAAGCTATTCAGTAATAAATGCATAACCTATGCATACTGGGTAGTGGGTTATGGGTTATTATATATATAATATACCTTTTTAGTTAACGTTATAAAGGAGTAATAATGAGATATTACAAACACAATATTGGTGATTTTTTAGCCGATACATATTATCTTTCTAATGAAAGATTAGCAGTATATACAAAGCTTGTATGGGAGTATTATTTACAAGAGAAACCAATAGCAATTAATGATTATCAGGAAAAGTCTTATGAGTTAAAAACAGACCCAGAAACACTAGACTATGTTTTAAATAAATACTTTTACATAGATAATGAAGAGCATGATTTTGAGCTATATAGGCATAAACGTATAGATTCTGAGTTAGTTAAAATGAACTCAACCAATCAAAAGAAATCTGATGGTGCGCAAAGTAGATGGAACAATGACACTGTAATAAATGGCTTTGACAAATTTTGGGAAGCATATCCTAACAAGAAAGATAAGCAAAAAGCAATGAAAGCTTGGGCAAAGCATCAGCCTGATATTGTTAATGTGTTAAAAGCTTTGGTAACACAAAAAGGCTCAGACCAGTGGAAAAAAGATAATGGTCAATATATACCGCTACCAACAACATGGTTAAATGGAGCAAGATGGGAAGATGAGGTAGTAGGTAAAAAAGTTAATTCATCTTACGATAACTTAAAATAGGAGAAACTATGGAAAAGATACAGATACAAGGTAAAGATTACATTACAGTAAACGAAAGGATTAAAGAGTTTAGGAAGCAACATCCACAAGGACAGATACTCAACCAAGTTATGGCTAACGCTGATGGTCAGGTTATGTTTCAATGTAAGGTTATTGTAGATGGTGTGCTAGTAGCAACTGCACATGCCTATGAAAAAGAAGGCTCAAGCTTTATTAACAAAACTAGCTACATAGAGAATTGCGAAACATCAGCAGTTGGTCGTGCTTTAGGTATGTATGGTATAGGAATTGATACAAGCCTAGCTTCAGCAGATGAAGTAGCTAATGCAGTTAAACAACAGGCTAGCACTAAGGATTCTCACGAAGAGGGGGTATTTGACCTATGACCTCAATAAACATAGGAACTATAAGGCCTGAAGTTGAAGTAATCCAAGGTAGCCCGGAATGGTTTGCAGTTCGTATGGGTAAGATTACTGCATCTAGGTTAGGCGATATAATGCGCAAGACCAAGTGGGGTGAATCTACTTACAAAGCAAAGGTTAGATTAGAGCTTGCTATAGAAAGAATTACAGGTAAGTCAGCATCTAGTATTACAATGAATCAGGCAATGCGAGATGGACAAGAAAGGGAACCAGCGGCTCGTAAGTTATTTGAAGCTATTACAGGTAAGGAAGTTGCAGAGGTAGGAAGCTTTGATCACCCTACAATAGCTAATACATCAGCAAGCCCTGATGGATTGATTAGAGGTGAGGATGCGGTATTAGAGCTAAAATGCCCTACACATGCTACACACGCTAAAAACCTTATGTCTGACAAGATGCCTAAAAACTATGTGTATCAAGTACAGTGGCAAATTGCTTGTACGGAAAGTGACTATGGATACTTTGCAAGTTATCATCCTGACTTTCCAAAAGATTTACGTTTAAAACACGTAAAAGTCGAAAGAGACGACGAAGTAATAAAATCTCTTGAAGAAGAAGTAAGAGCCTTTGATATTAGTATCGAAGATTTAATTATTAAAATCCAAAATGGAGGAAACAAAGATGGCTGATTACGATAACACAAATTCTTTTGCAATGTTCAAGAATGATAAACAAGGGGTAGAAAATAGACCTGATTACTCTGGAACAGTAACACTAGAAGGGGGTAAAGAAATGCGCATGGCAGCTTGGGTTCGTGAAGCAAAGTCAGGTGTAAAGTATTTATCAGGACAATTATCTGAACCACAGCCTAAAGCTGATGTAGCAAATGCATCAGTTGAAGGCGCAGACGTACCATTCTAATAGAGGAGGTCTTAGCTAGATTTGATGGTGTAAGGGAAACGGGCAAGGGTCAACACTCTTGCCAGTGTCCGGCACACGAAGATAAGAGTGCATCACTAGGTATTAAGCAAGGAGATGGAGATAGAATACTTCTAAATTGCTTTGCTGGTTGTGATGTTAAATCAATATTAGATTCAGCTGGTTTAGACTGGAAAGATATACTGCCTGACAATAAGTTATATCAAGCAGAGAAACATAGCTTTAATCCTTTTGCAGTGTTAAAGATGATTAGAGACGAGGTTCTTATTATTGGATTATCAAGCGCACAAATTAGAGCTGGTAAACCACTTAATGATAAAGACCATGACAGATTGCTAAAGGCTGTCGGAAATGTTAGAGACGCTTATAGTAAAACAAAATAGGAGGAGATATGGTTACACAAACGTTACAAGATATATTAGTAACCGATAAAGAAATTTCAGGTTACATGAGTAAGAGGGATAATCAGGAACATCTAAAGATTAAGAACCCTTCTGAGTATATAGAGGATGTAAAGGAATACTTTAATGAGGACTTAACTGGTGGATTAGCTTTACCATTTCACAAGACTCATACAGATTTTAGAATAAGAGAAGGTGAGGTATCATTAGTCACTGGTTATTCAGGTCATGGTAAGTCAGCATGGCTTAACTATGTAATATTACACTTGCTGCAACAGCAACGCAGTATGATTTGTAGCTTCGAGATGCTACCCAAGCAAACATTGGGAAGAATGTGTCAACAGACGGGAGAAGCTATGCCTAACGATGAATACATTAAAGACTTTGTAAATAAGCTAGAGAAAAGACTATACATGTATGACCCTGAGGGAGAGACATCAGCGAAAAAGGTGCTTGAAGTTATTTATTACGCTTCAGAGAAATTAGGCGTGAAGCTATTTTGCGTAGACAGTTTGATGAAGTGTGGTGTAGCTTCAGAAGACTATGCTAGACAGAAAGAGTTTATTAATAGCTTATGTGTTGCTGCTAGAGACTTAGGAATACATATATTCTTGGTTGCCCACAGTAGGAAGACAGCATCAGAAGATGATGGCAGTAGTAAGTTTGATGTATCAGGAAGCTCAGATATAACTAACTTAGTAGACAATGTATTATCAGTTCATAGAAACAAGAAGCGTGAGAGAGAGATGGCTGAGGGTGGTATTGACGAAAAAGTTATGCAACAGGCACCTTGTGCAGTTTACTTACTTAAGCAGCGTCATGGACAAGGAACTGAAACTAAGTGGGGATTCGGATACAAACCTAAAACGTTTGAATATACGGAGACATGGTAATGATGATTAAAGACTTTATTAAGGAAATAAAGGAGACATTTGGAGATGGCGTAGAGTTTAAAGCGACATCTAAAGAAGGTAAAATTTTTAGGAGCAAAGGTTATGAAAAGGTACAAAGTGACATCAGAAGAGGAGTTGGAGAACGTAAGAAGGCAGATTGGTGAGCTAGACTTAACCAAAGCTTGGGAAGTAGAAGTAAAGCCTTTTGCTTTTAACAGAAGCACTGAGCAGAATAAAATGTACTGGGCGCTTATAGCTGAACTTGGTAATTATCTTGGTTATGATGAAGGTGAGATGCATGAGTTGCTTAAATATAAATTTTTAGGATATAAAACTGAGATATTGGGGGAAGAAATTCCAATTATCCCATCTACATCTAAGCTAACGATTAAAGAGTTTGTAGAGTACCTGTCTAAAGTAGAACGTTTTGCAGTAGATTTAGGGTTTAAATTAGACTTAACACAATATGGATATTAAGGAGAAAATATGCAATATAAAAAGGTAATGGTAATTGGTGATATGCACATGCCGTATCATCACAAAGATTCTATTAAGTTTCTTAAAGCATTAAAGAAACACTACAAAGGATTTGATTTGGTAGTTAACATAGGAGATGAAATTGATTGTCATGCTATTAGTTTTCATAGCTCAGACCCAGACCTACCAAGCGCTGGTGATGAATTAAAGTTAGCTAAAAAGAGCGTTAAAGAGCTAGAAGGTGTATTTCCTAAGATGAAGCTTGTAGATTCTAACCATTCTAGTTTAGTGTTTAGAAAAGCATTACATCATGGTTTACCTAAAGGATTCTTGAAATCTTATAATGACTTTTTAGAGGTAGGTGATGGTTGGGAGTGGCTTCCAGATTTAACCATTGATCTTAACGATGGCTCTAGGTGTTTCTTTACACATGGGATGTCGGCCAATGTATTGCAGATAGCTCAGAAGTATGGCATGCACACAGTACAAGGACACTACCATAGTAAGGCTAGTATTCAATACTTTAGTAACCCTGATAAATTAGTATGGGGTGCACAGACTGGATGTTTAACTAACCAAGACTCATTAGCGTTCTCATACAGTCGCAACTTTAAAGACAGATTTATTATGTCTTCATTAGTTATTGTAGACGGTCAACCTAGAATACATCCTATGGTAATTAAAGGGGGTAAATGGATTGGGAAAATTGTGTAATGGCAACTAAAGCAGAAAAAGCTTATATGAACAAAATGTCTGAGTTTGGATGTTGTGTGTGTCGCTGGTATTGTGAGGAGATAGATGCTCCTCCAGCCACCATACACCACATTAGGCATCATACAGGTATGGGTAGAAAGGATGAGAAAATGATACCTTTGTGTCCATACCATCACCAGGGAAAAATGGGGATTCATACTATTGGCAAACAGACCTGGGAAGAACGCTACGGAACTCAAGTAGAACTTTATAACAGATTACAGGAGGAATTATGAACATGATAAACAAAGTAGATTACCAATATAATGAAGGAGATGCGTTAAATGAGCAAGTAGGTGGCGACCATTATAGTAAGTTAGCTATCCAACCTGTTGAATACATAACTAAGAACAAACTTACTTATCTCCAAGGCAATGTTATTAAATACATTACTAGATACAAGGACAAAGGTAAGCCGTTAGAAGACTTACAAAAAGCAAAGCATTACATTGATATGTTAATTGAACTAGAGGAAAAATAATGGCTTATAGCAAACAGGTGTTAGATCATTACGAGAACCCAAGAAACGTAGGAAGCTTAGATAAAGCTGACCCTAACGTAGGTACAGGCTTAGTTGGCGCACCCGCTTGTGGAGATGTGATGAAGTTGCAAATTCAAGTGTCTAAAGATGTTATTGTAGATGCTAAGTTTAAGACTTATGGCTGCGGTAGTGCTATTGCATCATCATCATTAGTAACAGAAATGTTGAAGGGCAAAACATTAGATGAGGCTCAAAACATTAAGAATACAACTATTGTTGAAGAGTTAGCATTACCACCAGTTAAGATTCATTGTTCTGTGTTAGCAGAAGATGCTATCAAGGGAGCAATTAAAAATTTACAGGATAAGCAAAATGAAACTAAGTGATAGTGCAGTAACTAAGATTAAAGAATTATTACTTGACGAAGACAATCCTGATTTAAAGCTAAGAGCTTATGTTCAAGGTGGTGGCTGTTCAGGTATGCAATATGGGTTTACTTTTGATGATAAGGTTAACGATGATGATACTAAAATAGAAAAAGATGGTATCATGTTACTTGTTGACCCAATGAGTCTTCAGTATTTAAATGATTCAGAAGTAGATTACAAAGATGGGTTGCAAGGCTCAGGATTTCAAATAAGTAATCCAAGTGCTAAAGCAACTTGTGGTTGTGGTAGTAGTTTTGCAGTTTAACTAAAGGGGGAATTAAATTATGATGATGATATTGGCAGTAGTGATATGGGCATGGTTAGTATTCTATGTGCTATTTGAAGGAACAGCAGTCGCTAAAGATGCGATAGTTCGTAAGGTTAAAAACAGGAGGAAAAACAAATGAGTTACTTAGGTTATAAAAACATCGCATATAGAAAACACATGAGAGAAAGAAGAAGGGTTGAGGTGTGGAAAGCAGAGCAAAAAGAAAAGAAAAGAAAGTGGAGGGAGTGGAAAAATATAACTACAACAACTATAATACAGCTTGTAGTGGTAGCACTTATCATAGTGTTTTATGGTGTGTTTGCTATGGGTGTTATGGCTAAAGATACAATCAAGGTGGGTGAAGGCCCATTCGTTATGGCAGTTAGTTATACACAATCGTATGATGATTTAGAATATGTTGCTAACTTTATGACATGTGATGAAGCAGAGAAGTACTTCTATAAGAACTGTACTTCAGCGCCAATCATGATGTGTCAATTAGAAGATAAGTTATATATGCCAGTTAGTCATGAAACAAGAAATACCTTTAGTAAGTTTGACTTCGAAGTAGATGATTCACAATCATGTGGCTTTGTTAAAACTCAAAAAGGTTATAACACATTTATAGAGGAGAATTAAAATGGAAAGAGATGTAAATCCACCGGAACCTAAAGAAAGCTATGAGCCAGACGTAGATTCTATTAACGATGAAATATGGCTACTTGAAAAAGAAGATGATTATGGTAATAAACTGCCACACAGGGTTGATCCTAAGAAGCCTAAGAAAAACGATCCTGATAGGTTTGTTGATGACTCAGGAGATGCGTAATGGCTAAAACATCTCCCACCCAGCGCACACTTAAAAGAATGAGAGACTCTGGTGATTATAAGTTAGTTCAGATTGTTGAGAAGTGGAACAGTTGGGCTAGGATTAGACAAGACCTTTGGAACTTTGACATACTAGGTATATCTATCACAGGAGAGACTCATGCAATACAAGTAACTAGTTATAGTAATATGAACGCTAGGATAAAGAAAATTACTGATGCCGATGCTACTCCACATCTAAGAGATGCTGATTGGGTATTGTTGGTGGAAGGATGGAAAAAAGAAAAGAATGGCAGGTACAAATCGTACATAGCCGATTTATCATAAACTAAACGAAGGAGATTTTTTTGGACAATTATCAGAAGTTCATTCACACTTCAAGGTACGCACGTTACATACCTGAATTAAAAAGAAGAGAAACATGGTCGGAGACTTGCACAAGACTAACTGACTTCATTAAGAAACACCAGCCTAAGCTAGGTAAAGACATTGCAAAGATACATGATGCAGTACTAAACCTAGAAGTAATGCCATCTATGAGATTACTTATGACTGCTGGTGAAGCTTGTGAAAGAGATAACATTGCAGCATACAACTGTAGTTACTTAGCTATTAATAATAAGAGAGCCTTCAGTGAATGTCTATACATTTTGATGAATGGTACAGGAGTAGGCTTTAGTTGTGAAAGACAAGAGATTGACAAACTACCAAGTATCCCGGAGAGTATTAATCCTTGTGATGATACTATTGTTGTTGGCGACAGCAAACTTGGGTGGGCGAAGGCGTTTAAGAAACTATTATCTAGTCTATGGGAAGGTGACATACCAACCATCGATTACTCTCGTGTTAGGCCATCAGGTGCAAGGTTAAAGACTTTTGGTGGTAGAGCATCAGGACATGAACCATTAAAAAGATTGTTTGAGTTTGTTACTGAGTCATTCATTAATGCTAGGGGGCGTAAGCTTACATCGTTAGAGGTGCATGATATAACTTGTATGATTGGTGAAATAGTTGTAGTAGGTGGCGTAAGAAGATCAGCTCTTATATCATTATCTAATCTTACTGATAAACGTATGAGAGAATGTAAATCTGGCGCTTGGTATAATGACAATCCACACAGAGGATTAGCTAACAACTCTGTAGCTTATACAGAGAAGCCTGACATGGAAGTATTTATGGAAGAATGGTTGTCGTTAGTTAAGTCTAAGTCTGGTGAGAGAGGTATCTTTAACAGGGTTGCATCACAGAAACAAGCAGCTAAACAAGGAAGAGACCCTAGCCTAAGCTATGGGACAAATCCATGCAGCGAGATAATTTTACGTGATAAGCAATTTTGCAACCTGACAGAGGTAGTAGTGAGGGCAGATGACACAAAAGAAACATTACTAGAGAAGGTAAGGTTAGCAACAATACTAGGTACTTTTCAATCTACTTTATCTAAGTTTCAATTCTTATCTGCTGAATGGGTTAAGAACACAACTGAGGAACGATTGTTAGGTGTTTCATTAACGGGCATTATGGATAGCAAGATGATGGCAAATCCTGATCCTACATTTTTAGAGGAATTAAGAGATGAAGCCACTAAGGTCAATAAGAAGTACGCACGCTTACTCGAAGTTGAGGAAAGCAAGAGCATTACATGCGTCAAGCCGTCGGGAACTGTATCACAACTTGTCGATAGCGCTAGTGGTATTCACAGTCGCCATAGTGATTACTATATTAGGACTGTACGGATAGACAAGAAAGATGCTTTGTATGAGTTCTTAAAGCAAAAGGGTGTTAGTGTAGAAGATGAAGCATATAGGCCTGATAGCACAGCAGTGTTTAGCTTTCCTATTAAGTCTCCAAGAGGATCTGTTACTAGAGATGATAGGACTGCACTACAAGAGCTAGAGACATGGTTAACCTATCAACGCCATTGGTGTCATCATAAACCTTCTGTAACGATTAACGTTAGAGAGCATGAGTGGTTAGAGGTAGGTGCATGGGTATACAAACACTTTGATGAAATATCAGGGATTAGTTTCTTACCACACTCAGATCATAGTTATGTCCAAGCACCATATCAGGACGTAAGTAAGGAAGAGTTTAAGATAGCATTAGCAGCAACACCTCAGTTAATTGAATACTCTGAGCTTACAGAGGACGATGATAACACAGAGGGCAGTCAGACATTGGCTTGTGTAGGTAATAGCTGTGAAATCACCTAAAATATGATGCCGTACCTTAAATACACTTAACCCTTTGATTTTAAAGGGTTATTTGGGTGGTTAAAACACCCTGTGCTTATAGGGTAGTAGGAGAACAAACAATCAAGGATGACTTGCATAGCTCTCATCTGATATTTGTTATTTTTTTAATTAATATAAAGGAATAACTATGAAAAATACTTGGACAACTCCTCAGGCGACTGAGATGCGTTTTGGTTTTGAAGTAACTTGTTACATTATGAACCGATAAACAACCGTAACACAATCTAATCACTATGTGATGAAAAAACAGTCAAAGGATGCTGAATGAAATCCGGATGGAGCCTAGTCGGTTATAAAGCAGTCGCCGCAACTGGGCCCTCTTTAAATTTGGGAGAAAGCAATGTATAAAGACAAAGATGGCTATGTAATAGCACAACACAACAGAAAAGCATGGAGAGAACATAGATATGTATGGACTCAACACAATGGTGAAATACCAAAAGGCATGGAAATAGACCATATTAATGGTAAGCGTGATGACAATCGCATTGAGAACTTACAGATGTTAACAAAGAAACAAAACAATCAACGTTGGAGACGAGGTACAACTTACCTTAGCAAAAATAAAAGACAATGGGTTGCCGAGAGAGATGGTAAGTTTCTTGGTGGCTTCGTTACAAAGTGCAGAGCTATCATGGCCTGTAATCTAGCATACATATAAAATATCGGAGGGACTATCTTCCTTCTCCTGAGATAGTTTAAAACCCTCCACCTAATAGGACACACAATGGCAGCACCGGTAGGAAATAAAAATAGCAGTAAAAACAATAGAGCTTGGGGCAAGGTAGTAAAGAAACTTGCAATACAAGAGGACGCTAAACGACTACACAGTGTAGCAGAAGCATTATTCAGAAAAGCAGAAGACGGAGACATAGCTGCAATCAGAGAATTAGGGGACAGGATAGATGGAAAAGCAGAACAAACAATTAGTGGAGACTCAGACGCTCCAATCACAATCGTTGTCAAAACAGGTATCGACGAATGAGAACGAAGTTACGACTGGATATGCACCTAGAGAACCTCAAAAAAAGATACACAAAGCTGTCAAAGAAAACCGTTGGACAGTTGCAGTCGCACACAGAAGGATGGGTAAAACAGTTGCAGCAATTAACCAGCTCATACATTCAGCACTTAAATGTGAGAAGAAAAGTCCTCAGTTCGCATATATTGCGCCTACTTATGGTCAAGCAAAGCGTATCGCATGGAATTATCTTGTTGACTATACTCGCCCTCTTGGTGGCACTGCTAACGTAAGTGAATTACGTGTCGATTTTATGGGACGTCGTATTAGTCTGTATGGGGCTGATAATCCTGATTCCATTAGGGGTATATATCTTGACGGGGTGGTCATTGACGAAATTGGTGACGTACATCCTTCATTATTTACAGAAGTTATAAGACCAGCCTTATCTGATAGACTCGGATGGGCATTATTCATTGGAACTCCTAAGGGAGCGAATCATTTTAAAGAACTAAGAGATTTTGCAGATGATTCTTCTAACGATGGATGGACTCTAAGAGAGTTTAAAGCAAGTGAGACTGGCCTTATACCAGAAGCAGAACTAAAAGATGCCCGTAAAGCTATGGGCGACAACAAGTACCAACAAGAGTTTGAAGTATCCTTCGATAGTCCTATCGTTGGCTCTTATTATGGTGAGATACTTAAAGACATAACAAGTAAAAACCATATCCGAGATATCCCCACTGAAGCTGCAACACAGAAGTTTACGAGCTGGGATTTAGGCATTTCTGATAGCACATCCATATTCGTTTGCGAAACGATAGGAGGCGAGGTCAGAATCATGGACTTTTACGAGAACCATGGTCAAGCATTAGATCATTATATAGCTTGGCTCGATGAGAAGGGATATAGAGATTACATCCATATCCTTCCCCACGATGTGATGCAAAGAGAATTACAAACAGGCAAAAGCCGTTACGAGTTTTTAACAGAAGCTGGGTTAAACATTGATGTTGCTGCAAAGCATAGCGTTGAAGACGGTATCATGGCAGTAAGAAAGATGCTACCCAACACTTGGTTCCAAAAAGATACTACTAAGTTTGGCGTAGAGTGTTTACGTAATTACAGGAGAGTATATAACGAAAAGTTATCAGTATACCAAGAACGTCCGCTCCATGATTGGAGTTCACACGCAGCCGATGCCTTTAGGTATTTAGCAATAGGTATAGACAGTGCCGGGAACACTAAGCGTAGCGATTGGAGCAAACCCTTTGAATCCACAGTTAGTGGAGACAGTTACAAAGATCAATATTTATAGGAGAAGATATGAACTACACAATACAAGACGGTAAGGTATTAAACCTTAAGACAGGCAACATACAAAAAGGCTACAAGAACAAAGATGGCTATATTCGCATAGACTTCTCAAGAGTTCCAAGAGTGCAAAAGATGGAACACAGAATGATATGGGAACATCATAACGGATTAGTTCCTAACGATATGGAGATACATCATATCAATGGAGTAAGAGATGATAACAGGATAGAGAACTTAGCATTAGTATCTCATGCAGATAACGTAAGGAAGTTTATAGGTAAGGGTTGGACTTGGCATAAGAAAATTAAGAAGTATCAAGCTCAACGTAATCAAACACACATAGGTTATTACGATACAAAATGTGGAGCATATATGGCATCGATGATGTTTTTTGTCGGTTTAAAAGGTCAATTTTAAAAGCCCCATTCTGTGCACCATTCGAGAGGGGTAAATAGTCATATGAGAGCCTACAAGGCATTTAAATAAGTTCAGGCTAGGGTAGCCTAGGTAGAATCAAAACAAGGAGAAAAAGCATGCTAAACACTATAAAATGGTTAGGTAGTATCTTCATCATTATCAGTATGATACTCACTGCCAGCAATATATACCCATATAACCTTTACACTGCAATCCCAGGCACTCTGCTTTGGATTTATGTGTCATTTATGTGGAATGATAAGTCACTAATAGCTATGAACTTCACAGCACTCACCATCTACATGCTTGGCATAATCAACTCAATACACGGATAAATATTAAAAGTGTTGTTAAAAAACAACAACTTAACACAGGTAAACAATAAATATGAGCATTACTGAAGAAGAATTAAAATCATTACTCGACAATCACATAGATGATGCTAACAGTGCATACGAAGAAGTTGATGGCGACGTAAAGAAAGCAACAGAATACTACTTAGGTAAGCCATTCGGAAACGAAGTTAATGGTAAGTCATCAGTAGTCGACAGATCAGTAGCAGCATCAATAGATGGCGCACTACCCCAGTTGCTCAAGATATTCACACAAAGCGTAGACGTTGTAGAGTTCACACCACAGAATGATGGAGACGCTACGGTCGCAGAGAATGTCACACAGTACGTCAACCATATATTCAACAAGGACAACTCAGGTGCTATCATCATGCACGATTGGTTCTGGGATGCACTCGTTAACAAGGTAGGGATAGTAAAAGCCTACTGGGACGTTAAACAAAATGCTAACGAAGAAGAATACTTTGGTATCACACAAGACGAGCTAGGTATGCTCATGCAAGAAGACTCTGTAGAGATAGTAGAGCAAGAAGAGATACCGGGTGAACTAGTAGAGGTAGGCAAAGATCCTAACACAGGTCAGCCAATCACTGAGCCATCACCAATGTCTTACAACGTTAAGCTTAAGAAGACAGCAGACGCATCACGAGTTAAGATAGAGAACGTTAGTACTGCTGAGTTCATGATAGACAGACACGCTGATAACATAGACGATGCAAGGTTCGTTGCACAACGTAAGATGTTAACCAGGTCAGACCTAGTGGCAATGGGCTATGATAAAGATATAGTAGATGGACTTAATGCAGATGATGATATTAATCCTATTAACGGTACTACATTCAACACAGTCACAGATGTAAACAACACTGACCCATCACAAGATCTAATAGCATACTATGAGTGCTACCTCGATATCGGTGAGTCAGATGGTATGGCTAAGAAACACAGGGTATGTTACGCAAGCAAGACTATCCTTTCAGATGAAGAGATAGACTACTGTCCTTTCTACAGTCTATGTCCTTTCCCAATCCCTCACACATTCTATGGTCAGTCTATGGCAGACAGGACTATGGAACTACAGTTTATCAAATCTACCATTACCCGACAAATGTTAGATAACCTTTACCTCACTAACAATTCACGTGTTGGTGCGGTCGAAGGCCAAGTAAACTTAGATGATCTACTCAACTCAACTGCTGGCGGTATCATTAGAATGAAGAATCCTAATGCTATCGTACCTATGCAAGTCCAGTCATCTGCTGCACAATCATTCCCAATGCTAGAGTATTTAGATAACGAACAAGCTAAGGCTACTGGTGTATCAGACATGTCACAAGGGTTAGACCCTAATGTGTTACAGAATGTATCTGCTACTGCTGTTGCTGCAATGACTCAACAATCACAAGGCAAGCTAGAACTGATTGCTCGTATCTTTGCTGATACTGGTGTTAAGAATCTTATGCGTGGTATCTTGCATCTAGTATGTAAGTATCAAGATGAACCTCGTGCTATGGCTATCAATGGTAAGCCTATGCAGATAGACCCAAGAGAATGGGATAACTTATACAACGTTAACATTAATGTAGGGTTAGGTAACGGAACAGGTAACGAGAAGGTAGCAATGCTCCAGATGATTATGGGTAAGCAAGAGATGGTACTACAACAGTATGGTCTAGCTAATCCTTTGGTTGATCTAAAGCAATACAGACAGACGTTAGCTAAATTTATAAATGCGTCGGGCTATCGTGATGACAGTCAATTCATTAAAGAGATAGATGATGAGACTATGGCTAAGGTAATGGAAGCAGATGCTAAAGCAGACAAGACACCTAGTGACGTGAAAGCAGCACAGGCAATAGCTAAAGCTGAGACAGATAAAGCACAGATGAAGCAGCAAACAGATCAAGCAGCACAACAGTTAAAGTTGCAAGAACTGCAAATGAAGATGCAAATGGAACAACAACAGTTAGAACTAGATAAGCAACAACAAGAAATAGATAGCGCCAAAGAGTTACTTAAGATACAACAAGAGCGTGCTCGACTCGAAGCAGACATTCAACTTAGGGAAATAGACTTGAAGATTAAACAAGAAGCTCAGGAAGACAGTGCTAACAGTGCTGATATGAAAGATATGGTTAACGCTATTGATAAGATTGCGAAAATCAATGGGTGATTTCTTTGATGATATAAGTAGGAAAGCTCAAGCTAGACGTAACCTAACATTCGAAAAGCAGAAGACTTTACTTAACAGTGGTATCCTCACACCATCTATGACTAACGGGTCATTGGATGGTAACCTCACAGATGAACAGATCATTGAGAAGAATGAGCTAATTGAAGCTGAAGAGCAACAAGCTTATAACGATGCTATTGCTTTACCGGTGGGTATGGGTGAAGGTGCGTTAGGTATATTAGGTGACTTAGAGATACTAGGACAAGGTATCGGTGGTGCATACAATGCAGAAAGAGGTCAGAAGTGGGATGGCTTTGTAGATGCAATGGGCAAGAGACAAGAGGAAGGCACATCATTCTGGTCAACATTAGATAATCAAAAGAGAACTGATGGTTGGTTAGAAGGCACAGAGTTAGGTGATAGATTAAAAGATGGCTCAGGTGGTAGATTAGTAGGTGAGATACTAGCTCCTATTCCAGTACCTAAAGGTATTATGCAAGCGGGTAAGATTGGCGCTAAGATAGCATCACATCCAATGACAAGATATGCAGCAGAGACAGCTAAGACTGAAGTCTTTAACGCTGTTAACAATGTAGGCACAACAGGTCCTCTAAACAGAGGGATGAGTATGTTCACTCCACCTAAACAAAACATGGTGATTGGTGAAGGCTCAACTAAGTTTGACATGCCATCATATAAAGAATTCAAGAAACAGATTGATGTAGATGCAGTTATGGCTAACAGGAAGAAGACTGGTAAGTTTGCTCCTACACCTGACGAACAAAGACTATGGGAAGAAACCTCTAAGAGAGGTAACCCTACGTTTATAGATGCTGATGGTATTATCAAACAAGAGATACCAACAGGACCTATGAATCTTAAAGCACCTTTATTAAAAGGACAGCCACAGTTTGCGTTAAGAAACTTAGCAATGAATAGCTATAAAAGCACTAGAGGAACAGGCGCTGGTAAAGGTTTAGACACACAAACTAGACTAGCTAAAATGACAGATGAGCAAGTTAATAGAACGGGTGCTAATGCTTTCGTTAATGGTAATGATGTAACACTAAACCCTAACTTAAGTAAAGCAGACTTTAATGAGTCATTAGCTCATGAAGCACAGCATATGATACAGGATGCAGAGAACTTTAAGGGTGCTAACTGGTCAACAGGATCTAGTCCAGAACTATTCACAGGCAAACAGTTTGACAATATATTAGAAAGAGCAGAAGAAGCTGAAGATGTATTCTCTAAGGAGTTTGCTAAGTTAGTTAAAGCTGGTAAAGCAACAGACGATGAATACTTTGATGTTATGCAAGAGGTGACACCTAATCTATTTAGTGCGCAAGTTAGAAAGGATGCACTACTTGGAATGAGAGATTATGATAACCTTAAGTTTGGTGAAAAGTCTAAAGGTCATTTCTTTAACAATGGAGACAAGCCTTACTTTGCTGATGCTGGAGAACTCACACCTAGAGTAACTGGTGCAAGAGCGCATCTAAACAAACAAGGTATAGCAGACAATCACATCCTTAATGCTATGGATGAAGACTTTAAAGGCTTTGGCTTTACTACGAAAGATATGTATCCACCTGAAGTCTTAGAAAGATTTAAGAATGGTAGGTTAAGAGATCAAGCTGTTATGGATGGGCTTAACAAAACAGAATACGGACAGATGTTAGACGGTGAGCTAACTAAGTTCTCTGCTAGTAGTTTTAAACAGGCAATGAAAGATGCTATTAAGAAAAGGAAGATTCCTTCAGTATTAAAGGACGGTAAGTTTAAAGTTAATGATATGAAAGGAACTATGGGTCATGGCTATGAAGTTAACTTTTCTATGGATGGTAGCGATTGGTCATTTGGTATTCCTAGCACACCAAGAAACCCTGAAGGCGCAGTAAAAAACATACTACACAATGTAGGTAAGTTCTTTACAAAAGGATCTGACTGGTATTTAGATAAAGACTTAGCAGATATTATTGTTAAACCAGGAGATGATGTTAGTCGTAAACTATTATCTGATGCAAAAGCAAGCAAAAGAACTAGCTACAGTATGCCTATGCCTAAAAGTAATACTGCTGACTATGGTATCAATACTAAACAACCTAATCCTAATGTAAGGATAGGCGCTGACAGAAACCTAAGAGAACCTAATATACTTAGTGATAAAGACCTTATTAATCCTAAAGATAGACCAGCTAATTTAAACCAAGCAGATAAAGACTCCTTTTACAATACACTTGATGAAGGCTCAACTAACTGGAATAATAAACAATCACCAGCAGAAAAAGGCTATGGCTTAGAAAACACAATAAAAGATTATGCAAACGACTACAGAGCAACAGATGGCACTGGTAAAGTAACAAGGCTTGTTGGTAACAAACAAAAGAAACTAGGTTATCGTGGTGACCCTTTACTTGATAGTGATTGGTTTGATCAGTTTACTTTGACACAGACACCAACTAAAGATGCTGTTAAGTATGGTGCGAATGGTGATCAACTTGTATCTCCAATGAATAATGTATTAGATGCTAACGGTGGTGTTACTAAACAACCAAGCACCGGATTAAACTCTAAAGCTATCTCTAACATGAACCCTATGGAAGCTGCTAGACCTAAAGGTATGAGAGGTTTTGCTGAGCTTAAAGAAGAGCTAAGAGCCTTACATAAAGAAGCAAAGGGTGATCCAGTAATGCAACAACAAATAAGAGACAGGATTGTTCAGGTTGATAAAGAGATGCGTATGTTTGATTCAGACTCAGCAAGGTCTAAAAGGTCTATGTTTGATGAAGGTGATGATAAATTAGCTACTGAATTAGAAGATGCTTATACTCCAGACAAATCTGGCACTACCAATATTGACCAAAACATTAGAACAGCTGACTTAGATGACACTCACTTCACTGGTAAGTATGGTGTTAATGACAACCCTAAAAACATTTCTGATATTAATATTCAAGGTGGTAAAGCTAAAGCAGATTTAATAGATAATCCTCCTGTAATGAGTTCTCCAAACAAAGTTCTTAATGATAAGTATAACAATACTATTAACTCTATCAACAGTGCGTTAAAGAACAGAAGATTAACACCTGATGAGAACATTAATTCTATTATGAGAGTTGTATCAGACTTACAAGCACAATCTGTTCCTAAACTACAAAAGACAAGAGAACCATTCTTGCGAGCTAGGGAAGAGATGCTTAACTATGCTTATGATGCAATGGAATCAATACAAAAAGCTTCATACACAGGTGATAGTAAGAGTGTTTTAAATAAAGTACCTACAAGAAACTTAGATACTATTCCGGCTGATGTTAAGAGCGTAACCTTACCTAAAACTAAGACTAGGTTTGATACACAACAAGACTACGAGTTTGATGAGCTTGCACGTTCATGGGAAAGAGACCCAATGAATATCAAGACAAGAGAAAGGTATCTTCCTAACGGTAAAAGAGAAGACAAAGCTAGAGATCTCGGCTGGTCAAAAAAAAAAGATAACTTCTTCGAGGAGCTAGAGCAGCCTAGAACATCTTATTCTATGCCTAGTAATGGCAATGTATTACACCCAGATAATGTAGACCCAGTAGCTTTAGCAGATGCTTATGCAAAAAGGTCTGAAATAAGAAGAAGAACAAGAGATATATTAGGAAAAACATCTGCTAAAAATTTACTTAAAGATGATTATATAGCTGCTGGAACATTAGACGAGCTAAACGATATTGGAAAAGAAATTAATTACGCAAGTGGAAAAACGTCTCCAAAACCAACAAAATCTCCTGAAGTGCAAAAATTACATGATGAATTACAAGAAATTAAAGCACAAATAAAAGAAGAGCTTGGGTTAGATAAAATTGATGATATTAACGCAACAAACTTAAAGTCATCTAAATTACATGCAGATTTAAGAGCAAAAGAGTTAGAGGTAGAAAGAGCCTCTGGAAAAAGACCTCCAAGAACAAGAAATGTAGTAGATAAAGAATGGTATAAATTTGTTCCCAAAGATGACCAAAAGAAATTTGAAGCTTTATTAGATGAAAGAAATAGGCATAACAATATAGCTGAAAAACACTTTGGAAAGACAGTTAGGGGTTCAAAAGGAGTTACTGCTGATGAATTTAGAGAGTTAGGGCTTTACGATATAATGATTAAAAATAGAGAGGATAGGGTTGCTTGGAAAAAGAAATATGACCCTGACTTCAAAGGAAAAATTAATGCTCTTGTAAATAAAAGACACGCAGCTAAATTAAAAGCTATTCCTAAATACCAAACACCTGAAGATGTTTTAAAAATAGAACAATTTTACCAAGATGCGCAAAGGCTAACCTTGGAAACTGGAATAAAACATGAGGTAGATCACATTTATCCAATACAAGGTAAGAATTACAGGGGTAAGCACGCACCTGAAAACTTACAAATAGTTCCTAAATCTTGGAACGCAACAAAAAGCAACAGAGTTCCAGTTAATTTAAGAGAGCTATTTTATCAGGAGGGATTATTAAATGATTAACTCAAACGCAATACAAGTAATACTGGATGACTCGTCATTCCAAGAAGCAATAACAGAACTAATTAAACTAAACACAGACATCATCTTAAACAGCGATGTTACAGAGAAAGAAATAAGGGAAATATGCTACATGAAAGTAAAGGTAGTAAATGAATTGGTAGGACACTTGGAATCATTAGCAAGTGACTCTAAAATTAAACACAACAACACACGGGACAGATAATATGGGACTTCTAGACTACTTTAACCAAGGCTTAGACACACTTAAAAGTCAACCAAAGATGTATGATCCTCATGCAAATGCACAAGCATTAATGGGTGGTACTCCAATGGGACAACCACAAGGACTGTTAAATAATGTCTATGGTGAAGGAACTGACACGTTTAATACTACAGTAGAGCCTACTGCACCATATACTCCACCACCAGACCCAATAGAACAAATGAATCCGGGTATTATGACACCAACATACCAACAACCTATCGGACCAAATTATGGAGGTAATCTTCCTAATGGTTCTGCACCACAACAGGGCATAGTAGGTGATGGCACAGGCGTTAATTTTAATCAAACATCTACTAATGGATATGAAAGACCAGAAACAGAATATTACCAACCAATAAACACAAATATAGGTCCAGACTACGGTGTTGTTTCACAGCCACCAGCATATGACACACCAACAGATGAAACTGATTACGCTGCAACAACTACACCTTACAATGCACCTCCTAGTCTTATAGGTGAAGCATTTGATCCTAGTTTAACAGAAGAAGAGAAATTACTAAGAGAAGCAGCTAAAAATAAAATACCTTGGTATTTAGGTGGTAATGCGGGAAAGTAGAACAGCCTGAATCACTTAACTCTAACGAGTATTTAGGCTTTATACAGGACAAAGAAGGATTTAGAGGGCAAGCATACAAACCTATCGATAGTGAGGAGCATTACACTATTGGTTACGGTAACTATGGTCAAGATGTGCAACCAGGTGATACAATCACTAAAGAACAAGCAAATGTTCAGCTACAAAACAATATAGATGAAAGATTAGTACAGATTAGACAAGCAATACCTGAATTTGATAACTTACCATTAGAAACAAGACAACATTTGTTAGGATCTTGGTTTAGAGGAAGTTTATCAGGAAGTCCTAAGACAATTAGTCTTATTAATGAGGGAAGATTTGATGAAGCAAGTCAAGAATTCTTAAATAATGATGAGTATAGAACAACCTCACTTGGAGGTGTAAAAACTAGAATGAATGACACAGCAAATGCAATGAGAGGATTAATTACGTAAAAATAGACAGCCCCATTTTATAGGGGTTCCAGAGGTAGCAAATTGTTGTGAGAAGCCCTACAAGCCATTTAAATTATTTTTGATGGGGTAGCCTACCTAAAAACCAAATAGAACAAAAATGGGCAATTTAGCCTATATATGCGCTAGCATACTCTAGTGAAAAAAAGGAAGAAAAAAGATGGAAAATGAGCAAATCAATGACACTTCAAATGAAGTAGTTGAAACTCCGAAAGATGCAGAAGCGGTGTTTACTGAACTATTAGAAGCTGAAGAGTCTAACGACAAACCAGAGGTAACTAACAATGAACAGGAAGACACTCAGGAAGATGCTGAGGAAATTGAGGAAGAAACAGAATCCAACGAAGTAGATGAAGAGTCTGATGAGGACGAAACTGATTCTATTGACGAGGATGAAGAGGAAGACTCAGATGAGGTAGAAACTTTTAAAGTTAAAGCTAATGGCGAAGAACGTGAGTTAACGTTTAACGAGTTAGTGGAAGGCTACCAAAAAGGTTCTAACTACACTAAAAAATCGCAAGAGCTAGCAGCACAGAAACAAGCAGTACAAGCTGAAGCTGGAGCAATCCAAGAAGCAATGCAACTTAGAGAGGAATACTCCCATCGACTAAGTCAAGTCCAACAATTATTACAGAATCAAGGTGATGATGGTGTGGATATGGCTGACCTTAAAGAAAACGATCCAATCGCGTGGAGCATAAAGACCGCGGAAAAAACAGAACAAAACAAAAAGTTGCAATTACTTGCAGCCGAGCAAGATAAATTAGCTTACGCACAGAGACATCAAGTTTCACAGCATCAAGCTAAAGTTGTCGCTCATGAAGCAGAGCTTCTAGTTTCTGAAATGAAGGAATTTTCTGATCCAAAGAAAAGCGAGCAAGTCAAAAAAGACATTCGTAGCTATGGAAAAGCAATAGGATTTACAGATCAAGAATTAGCACAAGTATATGACCACAGGCACGTTATGGTACTGCATAAAGCAGCTCAATGGGATAAGCTACAAAAAGCTAACCCAAGCGTTAATAAGAGATTAGTTAATGCGCCAAAAATGGCCAAGAAAGGCAACAAAGTTGCTAAAATTTCAACTGTAAACAAACAGAAAAACAGACTCAAAGAGTCAGGCACTATTGCTGATGCTACTGAGTTATTCAAAAACTTTATTTAAAAGGAAACATACAAAATGGCAGCAAACACATATAAAACCTACGATACCGTTGGTATCAGAGAGGATTTACAGGATGCAATCTACTCGATTTCTCCTACAACTACTCCGTTTATTTCAACAGTGGGTAGAAGTAAAGCAAAAAATACATACCACGAATGGCAAACAGATTCACTTTCTGACGTGGATCTTACTAATGCTAAAATTGAGGGAGCTGATGCAGAGGCAGCAGTTTTAACTCCTACAACTCGTGTTGGTAACTATACACAGATTTCTGACAAGGTAATTAGCGTTTCCACAACAGATAATGTGGTAGACAAAGCTGGTCGTTCTACAGAAACAGCATACCAACTAGCTAAAGCATCATCAGAGCTAAAACGAGACATGGAAGCAATTGTCCTGTCAGATCAAGCACAAAATGCTGGTAGCAATTCTACACCTCGTAAACTAGGTGGATTACAATCTTGGATTACAACTAACGTTGTAGACACAGCTGGTGCAGCTCCTACAGAAGATAACCTAAACGAAGCAATGCTAAAAGCATACACTGCTGGTGGTGAGCCAACAATGTTTTTAGTATCTCCGGCAACTAAACAGGCTGTTAGCAAATTTGCTGGGATTGCAGAACAACGATTTATGGCACCTGGTAACAAGCCAACAACTATCGTTGGAACAGCAGACGTTTACATGTCAGACTTTGGCACACTAAACGTAGTTCCAGATAGATTCTGTCCAGATGAAGTATCATTTATTGTTGATTCATCTATGGCTAACATAGCTTATTTACGTCCGTTTAAACAGACTAAGTTAGCAAAAACTGGTGATTCAGAAAAAACAATGATGAATGTCGAATGGACTTTGGTTTGTAAAAACCAAGAAGCCCATGCTATGATGACTGATTTAACTTAATCTAAAAATTAAGTGAGTAATAGCCCCTTCGGGGGCATTACCTTTAAGGGAAAATATGAAATCATTTACAGATAAAGATATAAACAAAACCACATCGGTGGGATTGAATGCAAAAGATGAAATTGTTATTGAACAATCACAAGACGTAAGCGATCTTGTAGAACAGAACAAAAAAGAATACAACAATGCGGAGAGCAAATGGTCAGACAAATTATTTGGCAATAAAGTTGCCAGTATACCATTCGCAGCAGTCGATTTATTGAATAAACAAGGAGTCATGAAGGGATTTGAGGTACGAGACCAAAAGCGTTTCTTTGCTTGGTTAAACGACCCTGAAAACCTATACTTTCGCACAAAACCGGGACACTTATAAATGCCAGCTTTTACAAGTTATACGAACTTAAAACAAAATATTGCAGACTATCTAGCCCGTCAAGATTTGACGACTCAGATACCTATGTTTATTAGTCTTGCTGAAAAAAGATTAAATCGTGATCTACGACTTAGACAGACTTTGCAACAAAGCACATATTCTATGGATAGTGGCTTTGAGATTCCAACACCGGCAGATTTTTTGGAAATGCAAGATTTACATTTGGTTGCCAACCCTATCATTCCACTCACATACCAAACAGTATCACAATTCTATAGAAGAAATGGCAATAGCCAGCAAGGCTATCCAGTTAATTACACACTAGTTGCGGATAACTTTGTACTAGCTCCACAGCCAACAGGCGCAACAACTGCAAATATGACTTACTATAAGATACCAAAAGTGCTATCAGACACTAATCCTTCTAACGAATACTTAGATGTATGCCCAGATTTACTGTTATATGCAAGTCTTGCAGAGAGCGCTCCTTACTTGCTTGATGATGCTAGACTAGCTACATGGCAAGCAATGTATGCAGAAGGACTCGCATCAGTTACTAAATCAGACGAACAGTCTACATTCCCGGCTCAGCCACTCTCAATTCAAATATCATAGGACACAACATGGATTTTACAAATTACCTCGCAGACAGACTCGTTAAGGCAACCGTCGGAGACGTATCTTACACAGCGCCAACCGCAGTTTACTTAGGTTTATATACGGCAGACCCAACCAAAGCTGGTTTTTCTTCTAACGAAGTAGACGCAGCATCATACAACAGACAGGTTGTTAAGTTTTCAGCTCCAAAAGATGGAGTAGCTACTAATGACTCTCAAATTGATTGGAGTACAGCAACAAGTAACTGGGGAAATGTTGGTTGGATATCAGTCATGGATGCACCTTCTGGTGGCTTTATGCTTTACTACACAGCACTAGATAATGCTAAAGAGATACTCTCTGGTGACCAATTTAAGATTGATGTAAACAAATTACAACTAACATTAACATAGGATAATAAAATGGCATTAGCAATCAAGGACCGAATATACCAAGAGACTTCGACAGAAGGGACAGGCACACTAATCTTAACAGACATTAAAGAAGGTTACCAAGGGTTTGTTGCTCTTGCTAATGGTTCACAAACTTACTACTGTATTACTAATGATGAATCTTGGGAAGTAGGACAAGGACAGTATATAAATGATGGAACAGATACGTTGTCAAGAACGTTGTTATCTTCTTCAACTGGAGCTTTGTTAGACCTTAAAGGTAATTCAAGTGTGTTTTGTACGTACCCAGCAGAGAAGGGTGTGCTTTTAAACCTTGATGGCAATATACAACTTCCAAATGTTAATACTAGATTTAAAAACATAACTAGCGACCAAGTTACCTCACCTGTCGTTATAACTGAAGCAGTTATTGTTGATGGTACTGCTGGAACTGAAGGTGATTTAGCCAAGCTATTAGATGTTTATACTAAAGATGAAATAAAAGACATAGAGGAAGCTCAGAATAAAGAGATTGCAGAGACATATCTATCTAAAGTAGATGGTGGTACTATTAAAGATTCAGTGATTATTGATGAGCCTACGCAAGATGTTGCTTACAGTTCCTTCAGTATAATGGGTAGAATTGATGGAACTAACGGCAGAACGTTATTGAAAGATTTTCATTATTCAAAAACAGATACTGAAAAAAATGATGGAGTACAATACTTTGGTACACAGATAGGCGATAGTTCTATAATGAATCAAGGACAAATAAAGAGCTTAATTGGAAGTACATCGTTACCTATTACAGGTGGTGAAGGCTTTGAGATGCAAGGCAACTTAGATATGGGTGACCATAGAATAATAAGTATGTCTGACCCAATTAAAAATAGTGATGCAGCAACTAAATTTTATGTAGACTTACAAAATAAAGGACAGGACAAAGTATCATTATATATTAAAGAAGCAACAAGAAGAACTGATGGCGGAATTGATGAAAACCAATTTGTAACAAACAGTGACTTCCAAGCAACAACTGATGAGTTTTACTTCTTAAATGCTTATAACGCACAACAAGTAAGGAAGAATGTTAACGACTATGAAACAAGCCGCACAGCAAAGATAACTATATACGCAGCAGAAGATGGACAAAAAGTATACACAGGCTTTATTAAGAGCATTGTTGCAGAAGGTGGAAACGCAAAAGTAACTACAAATCCATTATTTGTAAAGGTTAATTATGCTTGGTCATTTTCATTAAAGGCTTACGCTGTAGTTATTGAAAACTTAGTTGAGAGGGACGGCACGGTAAGGGACACATTAAAACAAACAAAAGAGGTTAAATAATGGCAATTAAAATATACGGAAACGAAATTGTCTTTCCAGATGAATCAAAACAAACAACCGCTTTCACAGGTAAGGTTGAAGATGTCTACACTAAAGAACAAATCGATGCTCAACAGAAAAAACAAGATGATGCTATTGTAGAAAATAATGATGAAATAGCTAGACAACAAATTGAGATAAGCAACCAACAAACAAGTATAGATAAGAACACAGGTGACATAGACACAGAGGCTGACAGAATAACAGCCAATACTACTGAGATTGCTACAAAGGTAGATGAAGCACCAGATGACGGTGAGACTTATGGGCGTACTAATAAAACATGGACAAGTATTGGTGGCAGTGCTGGTATACCTGATGCACCTGTAGATAATGTTCTATATGGCAGAAAGAATGGTGAATGGGACCCTGTAGCTGATGCTGGTGATATATATACTAAAGCACAGACAGATGACTTGTTAGATGAAAAAGCTGATAAAGCAACAACTTACACTAAAGCAGAAGTTAATGCTTCACAGGCTACACAAGATGATGCTATAGCTAATAACACTATTGCAATAAATGCAAACACAGATGCTATTGCTGCTTTACCAGCCCCTGTAGATGCTTATACTAAATCTGAATCAGATGCCATAGATAATGCTCAAAATACTGAAATACAAGCTAATACTGACGCTATTGCAGCACTTCCTACTCCTGTAGACACATATACTAAATCTGAAATAGACACACAGCAAGGCTTACAAGACGATGCAATCACTGCTAATGAAAATAACATTACAACTAATTCATCTGATATCGCTAAAAACACTGCTGATATACTTACTAACAATGGAAACATTGCAACAAACTCATCTAATATAGCTAGTAACACAATTAAAACAGAGAATAACGCTCTTGCTATTGGTGAGTTATCAGAAGAGGTATCAACAAACACAACAAATATTTCAACAAATACAGGAAATATATCTACTAACACAGGAAATATATCTAGTAACACATCAGCTATTGGTACACTATCTGGACAAGTAGGACAAAACTCAGAAAATATAGCAGAGCTACAAGATAGCATATTCTTTACTTCAGCTTATTCTGCTGACTATCCAGAAGCTCCAAATAGAGACCCTGGAGATGGAAATATGTATTTACAAAATGTAGCTTTGTTTACATATAGCTATGCAGAAGCAACACAAATCTTTGCATCTAAGACTGACGAAGCGGGAAATGTGCGCCAATTCACTGCTATTAAACCTGGTGATTCAATTGTGCTTAATGAAGTCCAATCACCCAACTACGGAAGATACGAACTTGTTAGCATTGAAGATGTAACAGGTGATTATGTTGTAATGAATGTGACCCCAATGTTAGGACAAGGCACAGTAATTACAGGTGCTAAAGTAGCTTTTCAAGCATTTCCTAAACCGGGTACTGACAATATATGGACAGAATCAGTCAATGATGTTTACTTTACTAATAACAATAATGGGTTCTATGTTAATACATCACAGTCAAACTCAGTTAATTTAATTGGATATAATGGTACAGACTTTAATGACATATGGTTAAGAGGTGTAAATACTCCTAACACAGGCGTTGGTGCTTTAACTGATGGAAGAATCATGATGCCAGATGTTGCAAACACCTCAACAGGAGAAGCTCCTAATTTAGTTATTGATGATGACGGGCAAATAATAAAATCTACTGTAATAGCTTATTCAAGAAAAGAGGTAGAAGGATTAGTAAATGCTAAAGATGAAATCATTGATAAACTAACAGAAAGATTAGACGCATTAGAAAAGAGAGTTAAGTAATGTTTGGATTTACAAGCTTTGCTGGTTCACCATTTGCATCAGTAGGTGGTGGAGCAATTCTGAAGTCTGACG
>Ga0209071_1000183_pt1 | contig 37061 bp, 36 predicted proteins | sample CoawatmetaG10DNA_2_FD_187513 | JGI IMG/M metagenome (GOLD analysis project Ga0209071, IMG submission 187513) | Marine microbial communities from the West Antarctic Peninsula - Coastal water metaG108-DNA (SPAdes) (version 2) | ecosystem: Environmental > Aquatic > Marine > Coastal ... | reverse complement strand
CCTATTTTTACTTAAAATGGTTCGTTCTAGATTAAATGTCTGGATAATAATAACAATAAATAATAATAATAATGTTTGATTGCGAGGGTTCGATAGGCTCCGGTCTTAAGGCTCATTGAAAGGGAATGTCGAAAGGCATTCCCTTTTTACTGTAGGATCAAACAATTGGAAAGCCGTCGAGGTGGGCCCTCTTTCCAATAAGTCGCGTCTACCTTGCCATCATCTGCTAAACTCTCGTTTCAAATTGACCCACTGGTAATCCATAAATGCTTGAACGCATTATTAAGTTTTTTGACAAAAAGCGATCTCAATCTGATTTTTCAGATCGAACTGTCTTCGACGCCGGACAATATGGTCTCACGTCTAAAATGATTAGTCGCAATGCGCATCAAGTGGTGGAAACACTTCAGAATGCTGGGTTTGAGGCTTATGTTGTCGGCGGCTCTGTCCGCGATCTTCTGTTAGGGTTAAAACCAAAAGATTTTGATGTGGCCACCAATGCAGAACCAACGGAGGTCAAAGCACTATTTCGGCGCTCCAGAATCATCGGCCGACGATTCCAGATAGTTCACGTCCAATTCAGTCGCGAGCTAATCGAGGTGACAACCTTTCGTTCAAATCAAGATAGCGATGTTAAAAAATCAAAAAAGAACACACCTCTGCGACAACAAAGTAAGAGTGGTATGTTAACGCGAGACAACGTATTTGGCTCAGTTACCGATGATGCAGAGCGGAGAGACCTTACCGTTAATGCGCTTTATTACGATCCCAGTGACAATACTATTCACGATTTCACTGATGGACTGCAGGATATAGATAAACGCACAATACGAATGATTGGCGATCCCGCAACGCGCTTTAGGGAAGATCCTGTGCGCCTTCTTCGTGTAGCGAGATTTACCGCAAAACTTGGATTTAAGATCGAACCACGTACCGCTAAACCAATGAGTAAACTCGCTCGCGACCTCGCTCATGTTTCGCCACCACGATTTTTTGACGAAACACTTAAACTATTTATGAGTGGTAACGGGGCTTCAACTTATAGACTACTTTGTGAGCACGAACTGTTCGATCAACTGGTTCCACAAGTCGCTCATTTGATCAAAGACGGCAGTAATAATGCTGCCAGATTAATAGAACAAGCATTTATCAACACTGATATTCGTATTAGTTCGAATAAAAGAGTAACCCCTGCTTTCATCTATGCTGCCTTACTGTGGCCAGCCGTTGAAAAACTCGCTGCACATTACACTGAGCGAGGCAATTCCCCGACTTACGCCCTCAGTAAAGCCGCAGGTGAAGTGATCGCTAAGCAAATTACAGTGACTGCTATTCCTCGCCGTTTTACTATGCCGATGCGAGAAATATGGGACTTGCAGTTACAGCTGCCTCGTCGTGGCGGACATCGCGCCAAACGCTTATCAGAAAATCCACGTTTTCGTGCAGCCTACGACTTTATTTTGTTGCGTGAACAGGCCGGGGAAGATTTGGCCGGGCTTGGTGATTGGTGGACTCAGTATCAGGAGGCTGACGAAGAGCAGAAACTGAAAATGTCCGAGTTACTAAGCAACACTGGTAACAAGAGGCGTCGTAGTAGAGGTCCGCGATATAAAAAGGATCCCCAAGACTAATGAACGTGGTCTATATTGGCTTGGGCAGTAACCTTAGTGGTGCGATGGGTGAGCCAAAAGAACAGCTAGAACGCGCTCTCAAGGCCTTAGCAAGTCATAGCCAAATAGCATTGATGGACGTTTCCTCTAACTACAGAACTAAAGCCGTTGGCCCCGGGTCGCAACCTGACTATATCAATGCAGTGGCGCTTATACAGACGGCACTTGAACCTCTAATCTTGCTAGACCATTTGCAGTTCATCGAGCATCAACACGAGCGAGAACGGACGATTCACTGGGGCGCTAGAACCCTTGATTTAGACATCCTAATGTACGGCGCCCTCACAATTGAAACCCCAAGACTCACGGTCCCCCACCCCAGAATAAAAGAGCGCGCTTTTGTCTTGGCACCACTTTTAGACCTTAATCCAGATTTATTGCTCCCTAATGGCCAAAGTGTCGCCAGGCTCTTGGCAAACTGTCCTGAGCAGGGTATCTTTAAGGTTTAGGTGTTTACCCTAAGAGCAACCGAGGTTAACCGTGGAAGAAAGTCTATTTAAGAATTTAGATATTGAAATTTCTACTGCATCGCTACCCAATTACATAGCCGTTGAAGGGCCTATCGGTGTTGGCAAAACCACTTTAGCAAAACGCCTAGCCACTTCCTTTAATTATGAGACATTGCTTGAAGAGGCGGAAACAAATCCATTTCTCGAACGGTTTTACAGAGACCGTAGCACCCATGCGCTGCCGGTTCAGCTACATTTTTTATTTCAAAGAATGCAAAAACTGCAGGCCCTCCGGCAAGGTGATATATTTCAGCAAGTTCGTGTGTCAGATTTCTTAATCGAAAAAGACCCCTTATTTGCTAGAGTGACGTTAGATGACGATGAATATCGTCTTTATCAAACAGTCTACGATAATATTATTACTGACCTCCCAAAACCAGACCTAGTCATTTACTTACAAGCTCCCACCTCGACACTTTACGAACGCCTACAAAAGCGCGGCAATGCCATTGAGAAGCCCATTGAGCAATCCTATTTACAACAGCTTAATGACGCCTATACGCAATTTTTCTATCATTATGATGATACCCCCTTATTAATAGTTAATACCTCCTTAATCAACTTATCCACGGGCGAAGATGACTACCAAAATCTGGTGAGATATATATTGCAGACTAAACAAGGCCGACACTACTACAACCCGCATTCCCTCGAAGGGAAACTCGCCTTGTCATCCTAGTCGAAACTAAGTACTGTTGCCGACCCTACCAATCCAGAGGAGTTAGTAAGTAATGAAAACGATCTCCAAAAGCAGTTTAAATGGAATGAAAATCAGTGGCGAAAAGTTCGCCGCCATTACAGCTTACGACTATACCTTTTCGCGACTCATCGAAAACTCAAGCATTGAAGTATCTCTGGTGGGCGATTCATTGGGTAACGTCATCCAAGGGAGAGATAGCACAATCCCTGTAACCGTTGATGAAATGGCTTATCACACGGCAGCTGTGAAACGGGGCAATAATCGATCTATGCTCATTACCGACATGCCCTTCATGTCGTATTCCACCGAAGTTAAGGCGCTGGATAACGCTGCTATATTGATGCAAGCTGGAGCCCAGATGGTTAAAGTAGAGGGAGGAGAATGGCTCGCTGATACGGTTTACTTATTAAGCGAAAGAGGAATCCCTGTTTGTGGCCATGTAGGGCTAACTCCTCAGTCAGTGCATAAATTAGGTGGCTACAAAGTACAGGGCAAAGAAGATCAAGCCGCTAGTCGGATGATTGAAGAAGCAAAAATACTAGAGGAAGCCGGCGCTGATTTAATTGTTGTCGAATGTGTGCCCTCCAAACTCGGTGGTGACCTATCTGCAGCACTATCTATTCCAGTGATTGGTATTGGTGCAGGTCCAGACACTGACGGACAGGTGCTGGTGTTACATGATATGTTGGGTATTTCTCAGCGACTCCCTCGCTTTACCAAAAACTTTCTTGATGGCAATAATAGTATTCAAGAAGCCATCACCGCCTATGGCAATGAAGTCAGAGAGGGAACTTTCCCGTCAAAAGATCATTGCTTTAAATAATACAGTCTTTAAGGACGTTCAATATGAGCCAAAATGATTCAATCTATGATTTCAGTGTTAATACCAGCACTGGAGACATAAAACCACTAGAAGACTATCGCGGAAAAGTATTACTTATCGTTAATACCGCGAGTAAATGCGGGTTTACGCCGCAATATAAAGGCTTGCAGGCGCTTCATGACAAATACCAAGAACAAGGCCTAGTGACCATTGCCATGCCCTGCAATCAATTTGGTTCTCAGGAACCGGGCAGTGACGCAACCATTCAAGAATTCTGCAACATTAACTACGGGCTGAGCTTTCCTGTCATGGCAAAAGTTGATGTAAACGGCGGCGACCAGCACCCTCTTTACCGTTACCTAACGAAACAGGCTGGAGGGTTAATAACTGACAGTATTAAATGGAATTTCACCAAATTTCTTGTAGACCGAGAGGGCAATGTCAAAGAACGGTTTGCCCCGCTAACCAAACCTGAATCCATTGAAAAGCACATCGAGAATTTACTTGAGTAAACCCCTAAAATCTTACTCATCTAGATTATCTAATTTAGCGAAGTAGGCTTTTGCCGCACGATTAACCTTAGGTGACAAATAAAGCGCAGAGATCATGGTGGGGATTGCCATAGTAGCGTAGGTCGCCAAGATCAAACCATTAACTATATCCATAGACACCACCGCACCACCCAACAGCAATGCTATATAGATAGGGGAATACCAATACTGGCGTTTCGTTCCAAACAAGAACCCCATGCATTTCACCCCATAAAACCACATGGTAACCATGGTGCTAAAACTAAGTAAACCGACCATGACCAGCAACAGGTACATGCCCGTCACTGGAAAGACCTGCTCAATCGCTCGGGCCGTTAGCGTTACGCCCTGAACACCAGCGTCGGTTTCCCACACGCCGGTAAGTAAAATAATTAAAGCAGTGCAGGTGCAGACCAGCAGAGTATCAATAACTGGCCCAACCATCGCAACGATTCCTTCACGAATAGGCTCAGTTGTCTTGGCCGCACCATGAGCCAGTGACTCAGTGCCAATGCCTGCCTCATTGGAGAATGCACCACGGCGCACACCAATTAAAATAACTGCACCTATAGAGCCTCCGGCTGCCGCCTCGCCGGTAAAGGCATCGGTCACAATTAATAATAGTGTTGCTGGGATATCAGCCGCAAAGGTATACAAGACAGAAACGGTCATAAAGAGATACAACAGCACCATTGAGGGCACGAGACGCACAGTTAGACGACCAATTCGCTCAATACGACCAGTAATCACTAGACTAACCAAAATTGCCACCAGTGAACTGGCCACAAGGTCAAACGTGAAATGTTGGTCGGGGCTCGCCCAGCCAGCTGGAATTGCAACGACGTCGCGCAATAATTGAATAAATTGATTAGCTTGGAAAATAGGCAACGCGCCAATGAGACAGGCCCCTGCAAACAAGGCTGCCAAGGGGTACCAGCGTTTACCCATGCCCTCCATGATGACGTACATGGGCCCGCCATGTAATATTCCTGATGAATCTTTTCCCCGATACATTACGGCAAGAGACGCGGTATAAAACTTTGTCGCTACTCCCACAATAGCAGTTACCCACATCCAAAATACAGCGCCCGGACCACCGATACTGATAGCAATAGCTACGCCAGCAATATTACCTAGCCCCAAGGTGCCTGATAGTGCAGTGGAAAGCGCCTGAGAATGAGGAATATGCCCAGGATCATTGGGATCACTGTATTTGCCACGCAAAAGATCAATCGCATGCCCGAAGTAACGGTACGGTTGAAAGCGCGAATAGACCATAAAGAATAAACCGCCGCCGACAAGTAACACCACCAATGGCGTACTCCACATCATATCGGCCCACGCATTCAAAAAGTCTTCTAGCTGCTGCAGAGTTACCATAAGCGTGAATTTAGCTCATCCATTTGCATTTTTGTTATTGAGAATTAGTCTTGCTTAAGCGGCTTCACGTACAATACTAAGCTATGGCCTATTACTTCAAATCCATTTTCCAGGGCAATTTGCTCTTGCCTCTTGTGGATTTCAGCGTCATGAAACTCGACAACTTTCCCCGTTTCTGTGCAAACCATATGATCATGACCATCACCCTTATCTAGCTCATAAATGGCAGGGCCACTATCGAAATTATGTCGTGTAATGAGTCCAGCCGCTTCAAACTGAGTTAAAACCCGATATACCGTCGCTATGCCAACATCTTCCTGGGCATCACGTAAAGTTTGGTAAATATCCTCGGCGGTCATATGCCAATCAGGGCAGTCCTCTAAAATTTGTAAGATCTTTATTCGCGGCAATGTAACCTTGAGCCCAACCTTTTTTAGTTCTTGATCTTTTTGATTCATGTTTACTCTTCTTTATAGTGCGCTAATTAGTTATTATCACCCTTCCCGACACTAACTGGAAGCCCGTCAATGCGAAAACTTACCCTTAGCCTAATCTTATTGTCTGCACTTAGCTCTGGCTGTAGTTGGATTAAATTTCCTGGCGTGCATAAAGTAGATATTCAGCAAGGTAATATTCTCGACCAAGGCATGATTGATAAGCTATTGCCAGGTATGACTAAATCGCAGGTCAGGTTTGTCCTTGGCACGCCTTTAATTTCGGATACATTTAATCAAGGTCGATGGGATTACATTTATCGCCGAGTCTCTCCATCTGGAGAGAAAACCGAAGAAAACGTGACTATTTACTTCGACAACGAAGGTAACCTGGAACGCCTTACTGGCGACTATGCACCCGCACAATCATCGTTAGAATGACCGCCAAAAAATAGTATTTCAATAAGAGCTCAATCCTTATTTTTGCTTTTAGCTTGCTCGGCTCGGCGGCGACGAATTTCTTTTGGATCTAACAGTAACGGTCGGTAGATCTCTACCCTATCTAATGCCTTGAGCTCATATACGTCTGCACTGGCGAGCCCTTTGGCTCCTAATACCTGCGAAAATATGCCCACCTTACTTATCGTCAGGTCGATTTCAGGAAATTTATCCAACACACCAGATTGACTTATAGCGTCCATAGCCGTGGTGCCCTGAGACACTACAACCTCAAGCAAAATTTGCCTGTCAGGCAACGCGTAAGCAACTTCGACAGTGATCATGGGCGAATCTTTAGTCATTTTTAGACCCATAAACTTGGTTAGCTCGCTGACACAAAGAATCTACCAAATTGTTTGCAACCCCCGAAAAAAGATTGGATGCCGCAAAGCTTAACCCCCTATTCTTGAAGTCAAATTCTAAATCTAGCTCCACTTTACAGGCACTTTCTGTTAGCGCCGTAAATACCCAGTCGCCCCGAAAGGTTTTGAAAGGCCCATCTTCCAGCGTCATTTTTATTTGTGATGGCGCCTGTAAGTGATTACGTGTCAGTAGGCTAAGACTCACCCCTGCTTTTTTTAAATCCAGCCGCGCAAGCATCGTTCGGCAACTATGTTCAAAAACCTCTACCCCGCAACAGCCCTCCATAAACGAGGGATAGTTAGACACATCATTGACCAAATCATACATTGAGCGATCAGAGTGCGATACTAATGCCGAGCGTTTAATTCTAGTCACAAAATATCACCTATCAAACGAAAAATTTGTCGTAAACGCCCATTATAAATACTACCGCAATGGCAGATGGAGCAATATACTTGATGGTCATCTGCCACAACGCTAATAATTGCGGTGACGTACCTTCCATTTCAACGTTAATCACATCCTTTCTAAGCACATAACCCACAAACAGGGTAATGAGTAACCCACTTATCGGCAGCATAATATTGGCGGTAAGAAAGTCTAGAAAATCAAAAACGTTAAACCCAGCTACCTTGTAGTCTGCCCAAATATTAAACGAAAACACACTCCCTAAACCCAACACCCAGGCAGTACCCGCGATGACGATATTAGCGCGAGCTCGTCCTATATTTTTTGCTTCCATTAACCAAGCGACACAGGGCTCTAGCAACGATATAGCCGAGCTCCATGCTGCGATTGATACTAAGACAAAGAAAATCGCCCCGATCAAAAGACCGCCAGGCATGCTGCCAAAGGCGACCGGCAAACTAATAAACATCAGACCAGGACCTTCGGTAGGCTCAATTCCAGGTGTAGCAAAAACAATGGAAAAGATGATCAATCCGGAAATAATAGCGACCGAACTGTCGAACAAAGCCACAATCAAAATAGTCTTACCAATATTGGCATCCTGTGGCATATAAGCACCATAGGCCATAATTGCCCCCATACCGATACTTAGCGTAAAGAAAGCTTGGCCCATCGCTTCTAAAACACCGCGCCAGGTCAATGCATCTAAGTCAAAGCTAAATAGAAAGTTCACGGCGGCACTAAAATTGCCCTTTAAAATACTGAACACCAACAGTAATAAGAGCATGACAAACAACAACGGCATCAAAGTCTCAACGGCGATTCCAAGACCCTTTTTAACACCACCCACAACAACCGCCACGCAAAGAACCATAAAGACTGATTGCCACATGATCAATCGACTAGGGTCCGATAGCAGCTCTGAGAATTTAGCGCTGGCCGCAGCACCATTAATACCCTGTAAGTCACCAGAGGAGATAAGGAAGATGTAATCTAAAGCCCAACCAGCAATAACAGAATAGAATGACAAGATGAGCATACCCGCGAGCACGCCAAGCCATCCGACAATTTGCCACTTAGTATTGGCGCCACTATCAGTCACCGCCTCACGCATAGAGTTTATGGGGCTCTGCCTACCATGGCGTCCAATTAGAACCTCTGCCATCATCACGGGGACGCCAATCAATAAGATACAGCCCAGGTAAACCAAAACAAATGCGCCACCGCCATTACTGCCAGCAACATAGGGAAATTTCCACATGTTTCCAAGTCCAACCGCAGATCCGGTAGCTGCCATGATGAACGTCCAACGGCTAGCCCAAGCCCCATGCATGCCTTTTTGCTGCAATCCCATAAGAGTATCTCCATTAAACCAGACGAAATTGTACTCACTCGTCACCAACTAACCTAATCATTGGCTGATCTATTTGGTATTTAGGAACAATTAACAATAATTCATGACAAACGACAGGTGAAACGTATAATTCACTCCATGAGTAAAAAATCGCCCAAGCAACAATCAACTACCATCGCGCTAAACAGAAAAGTGAAGCATGACTATTTTATCGAAGAGAAATTCGAGGCCGGTCTGGTGCTGCTCGGCTGGGAAGTCAAAAGCCTACGTGAAAGTAAAGTTAACCTCACCGACACCTACGTATTTGTTCGTGATGGCGAAGCCTGGTTAATTGGCACAAACATCACACCACTTTTGTCAGCCTCTACCCACTTTGTTACTGATGCTAAGCGAACACGCAAGTTACTACTTAATCATCGTGAGCTGCAAAAACTTGAAGAGGGCGTTAACCAAAAAGGCCACACCGCCGTTTGCACCGCGCTGTATTGGAAAAATCACCTTATTAAGTGTGAGATCGCTCTTGCCAAGGGCAAGGCATCCTATGACAAACGCATGGACGATAAAGAGCGTGACTGGAATCGCCAAAAACAGCGCTTAATGCGTCATTCCTAATAGTATGCATCGTTACTAACACTTAGATTCTAAGAATAAAATACAACAAACACGTAATCCATAAATATTATGGGTTAGCGACTGGGACTAAGTGACATGTTTGATAATGGCAAACGACCCAGTATTAAACCCAAACCCACTATTATTGCCCTTGGTACGTCTTTAGGTATTATCATCGGTGCCACAATTGGCGCTATTAAAGGTGATGTGGGATTTTGGGTCTCTATGGGCATCTGTTTTGGAGCCGCCTTTGGCTCAACGATATACCGGCTCATGTCCAAGTAAAATTCAGGGGAGAGGCAATTGCTCCATCTAACAAGTTTATTAAGGTTCCCATTGTGATACCTGCAGTAACTCATGGCCCCACTCTCATCTTTGAGGGCTTCAAGCTGTTATGGAGGCGGGATATTCGCTGGTTGGTTATCATTCCGCTATTGATCAACATTATCCTCTTTGCCTCGGCGACAAGTTTTGCTGCCAGTTGGTTACAAAACTGGATCACCATAATCACTACGTCAGTTCCCGAATGGTTGCAGTGGTTCTCATGGATAATTTGGTTTTTGTTTGCGATTTTGGCGCTGGCTATTTATGCGTTTACCTTTACTATTTTTGCAAACCTTATTGGGTCGCCATTTTATGGTGTGATTGCCCAAAGGGTGATTGCTGCAGAAACTCATACTACCCCAAGGACAACCGATGTTGCCGAGTCGGCCTGCCAAAGTGTGGTTAGAGAGGTGCAGTTGATTATTTATTTTGTACCGCGGACACTGGGTGTTGGGGCTATTGTTTTAATACTGAGTTTTATCCCAGTCGTGAATTTACTGGCGCCAATAATTGCGGCAAGCTGGGCGGCTTGGTGCTTGTGTTTACAGTACTTAGATTATGCTGCGGACACTGAAGGCGTATCCTTTGTGGATTTACGTAATAAGGTTAGCGCAAATCGGCTAAGTTCAATGGGTTTTGGGTTTGCCGCCATGGTAGCGTCGGCGGTGCCTGTGGTAAATCTGGTGATGTTGCCAGCATCAGTGGTTGCCGGCAGCCTATTATGGTGCCGACAACATCGTGATATTGGTTAGAGCGCGTCTTTTACAGGTGCGTCTACTTTAGATTTAGTTTCTTTGGGTGCTTTGGGTGTAGTTTCTGTCTGCGCTTTTAGTTTAGATGCTTCAACTTTTGGCACATCTACTTTAGGATCGCTAGCAGGCTTTTTCTTGGCTGGGGGCCTAGGTGCTACCACTGGCCGAATAAGGTTTTCTTCAGGCATGGTGCATTTCAGCTTCATATCCAATAGTTTTTCTATAGGCTCTAACAGAAAAGCATCATCTTCGCAGGCAAAGCTAATCGAGATACCTGTTTTACCAGCCCGGCCTGTCCGGCCAATTCGGTGTACATAATCTTCAGGTTCTTCGGGCAGGGTATAGTTAATCACGTGGCTAACGCCATCGACATGGATACCACGGCCCGCAACATCCGTTGCTACCATGACTTTTAACGCACCAGACTTGAAGGAATCAAGTGCTCTCATGCGTCGATTTTGAGGCACATCGCCGGACAAAATACCTACCTTGAAACCCTGTTTTCTGAGCTTTTCATGCAGGGTGCGGCAAATATCTCGGCGATTGGCAAACACCATGACACTGTCAACGTTGTCACCCAGTAGTATGTTATTTAAAACAGTAAATTTTTCTTTTGCAGTGGTAATTAATACCTGCTGGTCAACAGTGTCGGTTGCAACCCGCTCAGCACCAACTTCAACGGTCACTGGTTTGTCTGTCCAGGTTTCAGACAGTCGCAGTACTTCAGGTGTAAAGGTTGCCGAAAACAACAGTGACTGACGGTCTTCGCGCTTAGGCGTTAAATTGACTAGACGACGGACCTGCGGAATAAAGCCCATATCAAGCATACGGTCAGCTTCGTCGATCACGAGTACTTCAACGCGATCAAGATAAATATCTCGGTTATTAGCAAAGTCCAACAACCGACCGGGTGTGCCCACTAAAATATCACAGTCATGCTTCTGCATTTTTTGCAGTTGCTTTCCATAGTCCATGCCACCGACCAGTGTGTGTGCGGTTAGCTTGGTATGCTTTAACAGCTGGGTAGCGTCATCGCCAATTTGGATGGCGAGTTCTCGTGTTGGCGCTAAAATTAGAGTTCTGGCTTCACCTAGAAAACGCTGGTCTTCCACAGGATGATTAAGTAAGTCCGTAATCATATTGATTAGAAATGCAGCCGTTTTACCGGTGCCCGTTTGTGCTTTACCAACAATATCATGGCCATTAAGCGTATGCGGCAGCGAGGCGGCTTGGATAGGCGTGCAGTATTCAAAACCCGCATCTTGAATGCCACGCATCAATTCTAGTGGCAAGCCAAAATCGTGAAATCGAGCCTTACCCTTTTCCGGTGAAACTTTAAACTGCGAAAGATCCCAAGGCTTGTTGTCACGACTTGGAGTTCGAGTAGTTGGTTTCTTTTTCTGCTCAACAGCAACATCAGATGTTTCAGAGGCAGGTGTTTCTAATTTTTGTTCAGTCAAGGTTATTTACACAGTAATTTACAGAAATTTATTGGGCCATGAGTAATTCAGCCTATCGAGGTCGCGGAGTGTACCAGAATTGTTATTTACTCGCTGATAATAAATATTAACCCTGTACAGGCTCGCGACGAGTCGCCTAATTATAATAATCAACGATATTTACCTTTCCTTGAATTGCTCATTCAAGGAAGATAGCCACCTACATAGAAAAAGATACCTCGATGTCCATTCCAGCGACCCACCCAGAAACATCTCAGCCAAGGTTTATTGAGAATGCGCGCACGCTATTGCGACTGGCAGCGCCTTTAATTATAGGCCAAATTGCGGTGGTTGGAATGACCGTTACCGACATCTATATGGGTGGCCAGGTTGATGCAGATACCTTAGCCGCATTGCAACTCGGTGGTAGTGTCTGGTCAATGATAAATTTAATGGTGATTGGTATCATGATTGCCAATAGCCCGATCGTTGGAAACTTTTGGGGTGCTGGCCAACCAGGAAAAATCCGTTTTCAGTTTCAGCAGGTCCTCTGGCTGGCTCTGCCATTGGGTGTAGTGGTCATTAGCGCAGTGTTATTGGGTATTCACCTTGTCGGTCAGCTAGATATTTCAGCAAATGTGTACCGCATAACCGTTGGTTATCTTTATCCCTTTTTAATCACCGGTTTTATGTTTCCTGCATTCTTTGCATTTCGCACCACCTTCGAGGGTATAGGCGATACCAGACCTGTGCTTGTGTTTAATGGCGCCGCTTTTGTTTTAAATGGTATTCTTGATTATGCTCTAGTCTTTGGTAAGTTTGGCCTGCCCGCCTTAGGCGGTATAGGTGCAGCCTGGGCGACGGTCGTCGTCATGACTTTTTTAGTCACCTGCATGGCCCTCTATGCTCGCCATTCGGCAACCTTAGAAAGTCTCAATCTCTACCATAAATTTGCCGCACCCAACCTTAAAGCTATGGCAGAAACGCTGCGTCTAGGCATTCCTATTGCCCTAAACATAGCAGCAGAGTTTAGTTTTTTTGCTGTTATTCCTTTTATGATCGCTCATCTGGGTTCGGAGATGTTGGCAGCTCATGCTATCGCGATCAATATTGACTCACTCGTCTTTATGGTGCCGCTAGGTGTTGCCCAAGCACTGACTATTAAAATTGCTCATGCACAAGGAAGAGGAAATCCTCATGAAGCGAGGATGATATGTTTAGTAGGATTTAAACTAGTTTTAATACTTGCCCTTATGACCAGTTCTTTAAAGGTTCTGCTGCGCAACGATATAGCCTCACTTTTTAGCGCAGACCCAGGCGTGCAAATTATCGCAGCCAACTTATTTTTCTTTGCCGCTATGCTGGGCTTAGTTGACTGCCTACAAATGGCGTGTAGTGGCGCACTGCGGGGTTATAAAGACGCGAGGATACCTCTTGTCATTCAAGTCATTGCCTTCTGGGTGATTGCCTTTCCTATCGCTTACAGTATTGCGTTAACCGACTTTTGGGGCCCACCCTTAGGCGTGTATGGCTTTTGGATCGGCACAGTTATTGCGGCATCTATTGCTGCCACCTGTTTGATTTATAGGTGGAACCTCGTGTCGAAAAATGAAATAAGAAAACTTACTCAGTCTATGGAAAACGTCCCAGCGTGACACGCTCAAGGCCGTTGTAGTCGGCATGAGTGGCTATGGCTGTAAATCCCGCGGTAGTAAATAAACTGCGTACTGCGGTTCCTTGCTGATAACCATGTTCTACCAAAAGATGGCCATTAGGCCCCAAGTAGATCGGGCTTTGCCCAATCACTATTTTCAAATCATCTAAGCCATCTTGGCCAGAAACCAGTGCCGTGGTAGGTTCAAAACGCACGTCTCCTTTTGACAGATGCGGATCATTAATTTCGATGTAGGGCGGATTGCTAACAATCAAATGGTATTGTGCCGCGGCGCCCGACCCGGGCACCCGGCTAAACCAATCACTCTGATAGATACTGACATTGTCTAGCTGACAATGCTGACGATTAATCTCGGCTAAATTGACGGCTGCCATCTGGGAATCTACCGCAGTCAGCTGCCAATCAATACGCTCGCTAGCCAATGCCAGGGCTATTGCGCCCGTGCCCGTGCCTAAATCAAGAACGCGAGCAGCTTTAGGTGCATCCAACCCTAAGGCTATTTCAACTAATAACTCAGTTTCCGGCCTTGGAATTAAAGTATCTGCTGAGACTTTTAAGTCTAATGTCCAAAACCCTTGGCGACCAATAATGAAGGCAACGGGCTCGCCTTTCAGACGCTGTGCAAAAAGGGTTTCGAACTGTTTGATCTGAGCAGTTTCGAGTTGATGGTCAGGCCAAGTTTTAAGCCATGCTCGATCAACATCCATCGTAAAACAAAGCAATAATTCAGTATCCAACAGAGCGGTGTCACTCATACTTTGTAATTGTTCGCTGTACTGTAAAAGTTCAGCAACAGATTTTATAAGATACATTGATCCACCACTACTGGGCCAATTGGGCTAACTGCTCTGCCTGAAATTCATTAACCAGAGGCTCGATAATCTCGATAAGAGAGCCTTCCATGATCTCATTCAGCTTATATAAAGTAAGGTTTATACGATGGTCCGTAACTCGACCTTGAGGGAAGTTATAGGTTCGAATTCTCTCTGACCGATCACCACTGCCGACCAAGTTTTTACGCTGATCTGACTGTTCTTGAGCAGTCGCATCATCCTGTGCTGCGGTTAACCGAGCTTGCAGAACTGCCATCGCTTTTGCTCGATTTTTATGTTGTGACCGCTCATCCTGGCACTCAACTACCAACCCAGTTGGTAAGTGGGTTAAGCGGATGGCTGAGTCGGTTTTGTTAACATGCTGTCCACCAGAGCCAGACGCTCGAAAAGTATCAACACGCAGGTCACCTTTGTTGATCTCAATCGCATCTTTCTCATCTGCTTCCGCCATAATCGCTACGGTACAGGCTGAGGTATGGATTCGACCCTGGGACTCTGTGTCTGGCACTCGCTGTACGCGATGGGCTCCAGATTCAAACTTGAGCTTTGAGTAAACGCCCTGACCCACGACTCTTACAATAATTTCTTTATAGCCACCATGATCGCCCTGATTCTCACTAATCAGCTCAACCTTCCAACGATTGGATTCTGCGAACTTGCTATACATGCGAAACAAATCGCCAGAAAAAATAGCCGCCTCATCACCACCGGTGCCGGCTCTGATTTCCAAAAAGACATTTTTACCGTCGTTGGGGTCCTTAGGTAATAACAGACGCTGTAAATCGAGCTCTATCAAGTCCAACTGCGCTTGCCCTTCACGCACTTCTTCGTTCGCCATCTCTCGAATATCAGGGTCGGCATCTTTAAAAAAGTTCTTGGCCTCGTTGATGTCGGACAGAACCTGCTGAAAACTGAGGTAGGCTTTTACCACAGGTTCAAGCTCAGCGTATTCTTTAGACAGTTCTCGATACTTGTCCTGATTTGCAATAGTTTCAGCATCGCTTAACAGCGCACCAACTTCTTCATGTCGCTCAGCAAGCAGATCTAGCTTACCTAAAATTGATGCTTTCATTCGGTTTTAAAGCCTAGTTTATGATTAATGGGTTGAACGTCGATGATGACGTCTCAATGTTTCTTCTTGTTTAAATCAAACAGTTCATTGGTCGCATGGATGGCATCTTCACGACCCTCCTCACCCGCCTGCGTAAGTCTCTTAGTGGGCTTATGCAGTAACTTATTGGTCAAATTACGCGCCAGCGTATTAATCACATCCACTGAATCCTGGCCTCGTTTCAGTGAGGCAAGTGCTCTTTTGACCTCCTCATCACGAATAGTTTCGACACTGCTACGAAAAGCCCGGATCGTATCCACTGCAGCCAATGCACGATTCTGCCTAGACCAACTTTCCACCTCTTCGTCAATAATCTGCTGGGCCATATCGGCAGCAGAACTTCTGGCACGAATATTATCTTGAACAACCTCTTCCAAATCATCCACCGTATAAAGGTAAACATCTGAAAGCTCTTCGACTTCAGGCTCTATGTCTCTTGGTACCGCTATATCCACTAGAAACATCGGTTTATGTTTGCGTTTTTTAAGGGCCGACTCCACCGCACCTTTGCCCAGTATCGGTAGCTGGCTAGCGGTGGAAGAAATAATAATATCGGCGTTGGGTAAAAAGTCATGAATGTCAGACAACAAAATAACGTCGGCGGAATAATCTTCGCCCAGTTGTTGGGCTCGACTTAACGTTCTATTAGCCACCGTTATACGCCCAATATTCTTTTCTTTAAGGTGTTTTGCAACAAGATCGATGGTTTCTCCGGCACCGATCAGCAACGCATGGGCGTCACTTAGGTTACTAAATATTTGCGCAGCCAAACTAACCGAGGCATAAGCGACAGAAACAGGGTTCTTCCCAATGGCAGTTTCAGATCGCACTCGTTTGGCCGCTAAAAAAGATTGCTGAAAGGCCTGATTAAGTGATGTCGATACGGTTCCCGCTTCACGCCCTACGGCATAAGCCGATTTTATCTGCCCAAATATTTGCGGTTCACCCATCACAAGTGAGTCCAGCCCACTAGCGACACGCATCATATGGCTGATGGCCTGGTTATCTCTATGACAGTAATAGCAATCTTGGAGTTGATTTAACTCCACACCCTTTGTGACCGCCAGCCAATCCAGTAGCTGCTCATCGCTGCAATCGCCTTGAAGATAAACCTCAGTACGATTACAGGTCGATAAAAGTGCTATTTCCTGAACGTCTAATATAGAACGAGCATCTTGCAAGGACGAAACCACTATTTCAGGGGCGAATGCAATCCGACCGCGGAGGTCCACAGATGCCGATTTATGATTGATACCGAAAGCCAAAATACCCATAGCAGTCAGAAAACGTTCCTTTTTTTGCACGCGTAAGGCTTGTTAACACCCATTATCGTTGCGAGATGCTAATTTTACACGACTATTTCGTTGGATAGGCATTTATAGACCAATGTTTTATCAACAATAGGCTAAATTAAAGAAACTTTGACACTAGCAATTGTCTTAGACGCTGTTATCTACGAGAATAGCAGAATGAATAACTTATCTAGAGTCACCTTAATACTGCTATCCTTTGGAATCGCAAGCTGCGTTGCAACGACCCAGGCCATCGACGACACTTTAAAGACTGTTAGTGTGGCGTCGAATGAAATCCAGTCTGAACCCATCGATCAACAGATCAAGCCTATTGCCATTGATACTCTTTACGACCTCCTAGTCGGCGATGTTGCTCTAGGCCGTAATCAATTTGAGATAGCACTTGATAATTATAGCCGTCAGGCACGACTAACCGCTGACAAAGAGGTCATTGCGCTAGCCCATCGAATTGCCGAATATGTACGTGACCAAGCTGTTCAGATGGAGATGGCTCTTCTATGGGCAGACACTTCTCCGGATGACCCTGAGGCGCATAAAGCGGCTCTTGAAGCTTATTTAAAGCAAGGTGATGCGCAGACTGCACTCACGCATGCTAGCTGGCTCTATCAATATCACAATGATCTAGATTCCTTACTATTAGTGACCACCACCTTTGACTCACCGAGCCAAATAGCTAGCCTGATTGATTCCGTGAAAAAGTTGCCTTTTAGTCAGGAAAAACAAGCTATCACTCACCTTCTAACCGCTGTACTTGAGCAGAAAATCGGCCAACTCAAGGACGCAGAGCGCAATGCTAGGGCATTTTTAGCCTCAGTACCCGCCGATCAACGCGGACTACTGTTGCTGTCTCAACTACTACATCAACAGAACCGCAGCGATGAAAGCATCGAGTTACTAATCGATGCACTAAAAGATAAGCCCAACAATAGGCCGCTACGTCTTCAATATGCACGCTTTTTGGCTACCAATACACCCAAAAAAGCTATCACGCAATTTGAAATTTTGCGCGATGACAATCCGAAAGATCAAGAAGTAAACTTTCTACTCGCATTAATGCAGCTTAGCCAGGGTGACATTGCAGCTGCTGAAAACTTATTTGAACAAGCATCTGCCAAGCCAAGTTTACGTTCCGATGCGCAATATCATTTGGGAGCTATCTCTGAGCAAAAAGGCGATATATCTGGCGCAATGAGTCATTACACTCAGGTTCGCTTTGGTCGCAACTACATTGCTGCGGCCTCGCGTTTGAGTGCTCTGCTGGCTAAACATCGAAGCATGAGCCAAGCACAGCAGTACCTGCAACGCATGCGTTCGAGCCAACCCACACAGGCGGTGATACTTTTCCAGGTCGAATCCAACTTGCTTCTCAACGCTCAAAAACCATCTCAAGCGTTAGTGGTTCTATCCTCAGGGCTGGATTATTTCCCTAATGATCCGCAACTGCTTTATGCGCGCTCCATGGTCGCTGAGCAACAGGATGATTTTGTTCTAGCCGAACAGGACTTGCGTGCGATATTAGCGCAAGACCAAAACAATGCCACAGTTTTAAACGCCCTAGGTTACACGATGATTTTACATACGGATCGTCGCGAAGAGGCGTTCGAACTAATCACTAAAGCCTATCAATTAGAGCCTAAGGACCCCTCCATTATTGACAGCATGGGCTGGGCGTTATTTAAATTGGGCAAAACGGAACAGGCCCTAGACTTCCTCAAGCAAGCCTTTGAGATAATGCCTGATCCCGAAATTGCTGCGCATTTAGGAGAGGTCCATTGGACTCTAGATAACCGCAAAGACGCATCCATAATATGGCAGCAGGGCTTGCAATCGACACCGGATCATAAAGGTATCATTAATACCATGCTACGCCTCAGCGTTCCTGAGTCGATCGAGCAATGAACTCATGCTTGAGTTCGAGTCGTTGGCTAGGGCCAGGATTTTGTATTTTGTTATTTGTCAGTGGCTGCTCCATCATCCCAAATGGTGATTCAACCAGACAGACATGGCAAGAACACCAGCTGAAAGCCCAGGAAATAGTAAACTGGCACATTAAAGGTAAGTTAGGATTTAAGTCTTCTAATCAAGGAGGCAGTGCCAATATCGATTGGCTACAACGCGAAGAGCAATATCAAATCTCCATGAGCGGCCCCCTTGCCGCTGGTCGTGCGACTATTAAGGGTGATAAGCGGATCGCCCATATGCAACGCGGAAAACAACACTATAGTGATACTCCGCAGGGCCTCGCTTTGCAGCTAACCGGTCTCTCACTTCCAGTAAATGACCTTGTTTGGTGGGCTAAGGGAATACCCTCACCGCATCAGGCTTTAATTAATAATTTAAACCTTACAGCAAATGGTGTTGCAACGAAGTTCGACCAAAATGGTTGGCAACTCATTTTTTCCAGATACCAAGTTACCAGTCAAGGTAACCTACCTAGAAAAATAATCGGTCAACGAGGGCAGCAAAGCTTTACACTAGTCATATCAAGCTGGCGTTTTCCAAGTAACTAACACAAGAGCTAAGATAATTACCGTGAAAACCATGTCGACTCTGATCTTACCTTCACCGGCAAAAATCAATTTGTTTTTGCGAATCACCGGCCAGCGCCCAGACGGCTATCATAATCTTCAAACGCTATTTCAGCTGCTGGATTTCGGAGACACTCTGAGTTTTACCTCTAATTCATCGGAGGAAATTACGATCGACTCAGAAATAGACGGTATTGCTACAAAAGATAATTTAATTTTCCGTGCGGCACTTATATTGCAACAGCATGTCGGCATCAAGCACGGCTGTGCTATTGCGCTCAACAAAAAACTGCCCATGGGTGCAGGTTTAGGCGGTGGGAGTAGCAACGCAGCAACTACACTCGTTGGTTTGAATTCCCTTTGGCAATGCGGCGTTCCCTTGATTGAGCTAGCAAAATTAGGACGTAAATTGGGCGCTGATGTCCCCGTTTTTGTTCTCGGCGAAAGCGCCTTTGGCGAAGGAATTGGCGATCTATTAACGCCAACAAAACTGTCTAAGCGTTGGTTTTTAGTGGTAACTCCCGATTGTCATGTCCCAACCGCTGAAATTTTTTCAAATCCTCAATTGACAAGGAACTCTTCACCGATCAAAATACGCGCCCTCGCAGGGGAGCAGTACAGAAATGACTGCCAAAGTGTGGTTTTAGAACTCTATCCAGCAGTTAAACAAGTGCTAAAATGGATGGAAAACTTTTCTACCCCTTTGATGACAGGAACTGGTGCTAGCGTATTTTGTAGCTTTGACAATCAACTAGAGGCCAAAGAGGCCCTTGGTCAGGTACCAAAGCAATGGAAGGCATTTGCAGCTCAGGGGGTAAATCACTCTCCACTGCATCAACAAATGAGGAAGCTTTTTACTGGGGCGTGGCCAAGCGGTTAAGGCAACGGGTTTTGATCCCGTCATCGGAGGTTCGATCCCTCCCGCCCCAGCCATTTTTAACTATCACGAGCAATAGGAATACCGACGTGGCTAGATTAATGGTGTTTACCGGAAACGCAAATCCGGAGTTAGGAAATGAAATTGCCCGATCGCTGGGAGTGACTCCAAGTAATGCACTTGTTGGTCTCTTCTCAGACGGGGAAATCAATGTGGAAATTCGAGAGAATGTTCGCGGACACGATGTGTTTATTGTGCAACCTATCTGTGCGCCGACCAACAGAAATCTAATGGAATTAGTGCTTATGATTGACGCTCTTCGACGTGCGTCAGCAGGGCGAATAACTGCAGTAGTGCCCTACTTTGGTTATGCTCGTCAAGATCGCCGGGTAAGATCAGTCCGAGTCCCTATTAGCGCTAAGGTAGTGGCTGATATGCTTTCAAACGCAGGAGTGGACCATGTCCTTACTGTGGATTTGCATGCAGAGCAAATACAAGGATTCTTTAACTGTACCGTCGATAATATTTATGGTGCTCCAGTTCTGCTGGACCATATTGAGCGTCAAAATCATAAAGATTTACAGGTTGTTTCACCCGATATTGGTGGCGTTGTTCGAGCTCGTGCTGTCGCCAAACAATTAGGTTGCGACTTAGCTATTATCGATAAACGACGTCCTTCAGCCAATGAAAGCGAAGTGATGAACCTCATCGGTGAGGTTGCTGACCGTACCTGTGTGCTAGTTGATGATATGGTCGATACTGCGGGCACGCTATGTAAAGCAGCCCAAGCACTTAAACAAAAAGGCGCGAGTAAAGTCGTAGCCTATGCAACACATGCCGTATTATCAGGTGCTGCAATTGATAACATTACAAATTCAGAACTAGATGAATTAATTGTCACTAATAGTGTTCCTCTCAGCGAGGAAGCCAAACAGTGCAGTAAAATTAAAGTGCTTGCTATAGGTCCGCTGCTCGCGGAGTCGATACGTCGCATTAGTAATAAAGAATCTATCAGTGCCATGTTTTTATAACAGGGCTTGATGTAACCGCCTCATAAAGAGGCTTTTAAACTCCATCACAGGTCTGGTCGCGGTCTGTAATGGCATAACTTTGGAGACTATTATGTCTACTGATTTTACTCTACACGCGAAAGGTCGCGAGGATACAGGGAAAGGTGCGAGCCGCCGCCTGCGTCGTCTGGCCGGAGAAATACCCGCTATTGTCTATGGCGGAAAGAAAAATCCAGCAATGTTGACTCTGTTACATAAAGATGTCGCTAAGGCCTTGGAAAACGAAGCCTTTTACTCACATATCGTCACATTGGATATTGATGGTTCATCTGAAGATGTTATTTTAAAAGACGTGCAACGTCATCCTGCTAAGAAGCAAATTCTACATTTGGATTTCTTCCGCGTTAATAAAACAACTAAATTACAAACGAAAGTTCCACTGCACTTCATCAATGAAGATAGCAGTATTGGTGTTAAAACAGGCGGTGGTATTGTTGCGCATACGATGACCGAACTCGACATTATGTGTCTGCCAAAAGATCTACCTGAATATATCGAAGTTGATATGGCAGATATTGATCTTGGCCAGATTGTTCACATCTCAGACATTAAACTACCTAAAGGTGTTGAGAGTGTTGCATTGAGCCACGGTTCTGACCATGATCTGTCAGTTGCTACAATTAATAAGCCCAAAGCAGCGCCAGTTGACGAAGATGCTCCGGCAGTTGATGCTGATGCTGATGCTACCGAAGGCAGTGATGATAGTGATGAGGGTACAAGCGAAGAGTAAGCTTCCGTCTTGCCCACCATGAGGCCCTGACATTGGATACACCCGTTGAGTTAATTGTAGGGCTGGGAAACCCCGGTCCTACCTACGAACGAACGCGTCACAATGCTGGGGCCGACTTGGTTCTGGATTTGGCAAAATCGCTTAATGTGGAACTTAAAATAGAGTCAAAGTTCTTTGGTGATACAGCTAAAGTTACCCTGAATGGACAATCGCTCAGACTCCTTATTCCAAGTACTTTTATGAACCGCAGCGGTCAATCAGTGACAGCATTATCTCGGTTTTATCAGATTCCTTGTGAACGTATCCTAATCGTCCATGACGAGCTAGACCTGCCACCTGGCATTGCTCGGTATAAAAAATCTGGCGGGCATGGCGGGCATAATGGATTACGAGATACCATCAAGTGTCTTGGAAATAATAGTGACTTTGCTCGCCTTAGAATAGGTATAGGTCACCCAGGAAATGCCAGACAAGTTGCAGACTATGTGTTAAAAAAGGCTGCTCCGAAGGACCAAGATCTAATCAATAACAGTATGGATGATGCTATTCGTTCTCTACCGCTGGCAGTAACAGGCCAATGGGAAAAAGCCATGAATGGACTTCACTCTGCTGATTAAATCGTAACCGAGTTGCATCGAATAAACCAAACAAGTACAAGGATTTTAATATGGGTTTCAACTGCGGCATTGTCGGCCTACCCAACGTTGGTAAGTCAACCCTCTTTAACGCGCTAACCAAGGCGGGTATCAGTGCGGAAAATTTTCCCTTTTGCACAATCGAGCCCAATACTGGCGTGGTTCCCATCCCAGATGCACGGCAAGATAAAATTTCTGTGATCGTTAATCCCGAGCGGGTAGTCCCCACCAGTATGGAATTTGTGGATATTGCTGGATTAGTTGCCGGAGCATCCAAAGGCGAAGGGCTAGGCAATCAATTTCTTGCTAATATTCGCGAGACCGATGCTATTGCACATGTTGTGCGTTGTTTTGAAGATGAAAATGTCATTCATGTAGAAGGTAAAATCAGCCCACCCGATGATATCGAAGTTATAAACACTGAACTCGCCCTAGCAGATCTTGAGAGTGTCGAAAAAGCCTTATTAAGAGTAGCCAAAGCAGCTAAAGGAAAGGACAAAGACTCAGTTGCTCTGCAAGAGCTCCTAGAGCGGGTTTTGCCACACCTTAACGAAGCAAAACCACTACGATCTTTCGGCCTCACTGAGGACGAACTAAAGTTACTTAAGCCCCTAAGTCCGTTGACACTAAAGCCAACCATGTATATTGCTAATGTTGACGAAGAAGGATTTGAAAATAATCCTCATCTTGATGCGGTTAGAGTGATCGCTGAACAAGAAGGTGCCGTGGTAGTTCCTATATGTAATAAACTCGAAGCGGAAATTGGGGAGCTTGAAGATGACGAGCGTGACGAGTTCCTTGCAGAGCTAGGCATGGAAGAACCTGGCCTTAATCGCGTTATTAGGGCTGGTTACAGTCTATTAGGCCTGCAAACCTACTTCACCGCAGGTGTTAAAGAAGTGCGTGCTTGGACTATCCCTGTAGGTGCTAGCGCCCCTCAGGCTGCAGGTAAGATTCACACGGATTTTGAAAAAGGTTTTATTCGCGCTGAAATCGTTGGCTACGATGACTACATTGCTGGCAACGGTGAGCAGGGTGCCAAAGATTCTGGAAAATGGCGTCTTGAGGGAAAAGATTATATCGTCAAAGATGGTGATGTAATCCATTTTCGGTTCAATGTTTAGTCCCGTGGCCACTTTTAGGTGAGCCAGCTCTCAGGCCGCTGGAAGCTTGGCTTATTATTGGCCACAAGCACCGCATTGATGTGGGGCGTGCTGCCCGTTATGTTGTCGGGGTTATTGAACACTCTAGATCCTATTACCACCACCTTCTTTCGGTTTTTTGTGGCAGCTATTTTTATTACTCCCTATCTTATTCTTCGGGGAAAACTGGTCAACCGCCACAAAATAGCCTCCTTTAAGTTAGTGAGACAATTTTTATTCGCCGGATTATTCCTGACCATTAACTATGCTCTTTATATTCTTGGTCTTCAAAAAACGTCTGCAGAAGCGTCTCAGGTAATGATGCAGATATCCCCGATACTGCTTTTGCTAGCGGGTGTTTGGGTCTTTAAAGAACAGTTTTCTCCTCTACAATGGTCTGGCTTTATTATATTTTCCAGTGGGCTAATTATGTTTTTCAGCCCTCGATTTGATGATGTTTTTATCTCGCTTAGCGACTACGGTATCGGGTTATTAATGCTTATGGGCGCCGCAGTGAGCTGGGTGGGTTACGCGATTATTCAAAAAGTGTTGCTGCGGGAATTTAATGCCGAAGAAACGATGTTAGTGTTCTACTGGATTGGCGCCATTGTGTTTTTGCCTTTCTCAAGTTTTGATAGCTTAGATCAGTTAACCTCATTTCAATGGCTACTATTGATTCTTTGTGGCTTTAATACGCTTATAGCTTACGGCTGTTTCTCTGAATCGATGGTGCATATCGAGGCCTCTAGAGTGAGCGCAGTAATTGCGATAACACCATTAGTGACCGTCTCTATTGTCCAGCTTATTCCAATACCTGGCATTATTGCAGAGCCTCTCTTTCTGGTTTCTATAATCGGAGCTCTCTGCGTTGTCGGCGGATCAATAATCACCGCAACTGGCAGAATTAAAGCCTAGTTTTTAAGGCTAGTTATTGGGTGCCATCGATAAAAATGCGGCAACCACGGGATCCTCTAAATTCCGCTTAAAACAGCAAAGTCCCAAATCAAAGGGGACAATTTGCGTATCAGGTAACAGGTCCACAAGATCTTTTACCGGACTGTTGTCGGCCACCACAATTGGCGACAAGCCTATGCCAAAGCCTAATGCCACCATACTCACCAGAGCCTCTTGCCCCGACACCTGAGCATACACATTTGGCCGCCCCGCATGTTTGTGTCGAAACCATTGTTCAAAACGCTTTCTGGCAACCCCATGTTCGGGCAGAATAATGGGCACATTCGCCCACTCGATGCTATCCGCTTGGAGCGACTTTTTTACCGCACCGTTTATCTTTGGCGTTGCAATGCCTAAGGGCACAGTCGCTATACTCTGGAAATGAATGCTGCTGGAGAGATCATCCGGTTTCGCCGCTATAGCAAGGTCAACGCCTTGATTCTTAATTTGGTCAATACCATCCGCCGCATCTCCGGTATCAAGATAAATATCAACATTGGGGTGGGCTTGCCTAAACTTCTCTAATAACGGTGGTAAATAGGCATAGGATGCGGTGACAGAACAATAAATATTTAGTGAGCCCGACAACTTTTTCTGCGTCTGGTTAAGGGATTGCTTGAGCAATTCAAACTGATCTATTTGCTGCTCAACATAGTTTAAAAACTGCTGACCCTCCCTGGTCAGGACAACCGATCGATTATCGCGAATCAACAGCTGGCTACCCAACTGCTCTTCCAGCCTCTGAATGGCTCGGCTCAAGGTGGACGGGCTGACGTGATTGGCAGCCGCGGTTTTACCGAAGTGCAAACTACCAGCAAGATGTTGAAACAGACTCATTGATCGAATATCCATACCGAATAGTACTCAATACCTATCGTTATTGCAAAATATGAAACGCTATGTTGTTTACATATCGTTTTAAGCAATGATATTTTTTAGTTACACTGCGCAGCCCAAGGCCAAACCGCTTGGTATGACCATACTTGAATAACCAACCGCACAGCGGTTACCGGAGAATGCAATGGCTAACTATTTCAATACTCTCAGCCTCAGTAACAAGCTGAGTCAGCTGGGCAAATGTCGATTTATGGATCGCAGCGAATTTACCGATGGTTGCGACCTCATTAAAGACTGGAACATCGTTATTATTGGTTGCGGCGCCCAAGGCCTTAATCAAGGTCTAAATATGCGCGACTCAGGACTCAATATTTCCTATGCACTACGCGCCCAAGCCATTGCTGAGAAACGTCAGTCCTATCTTTGGGCCTCTGAGAACGGATTTACCGTAGGCACCGCCGAAGAACTCGTCCCTGCCGCTGACTTGGTGCTTAACTTAACTCCAGACAAGCAGCATACCGCCGCGGTTACTGCTGTAATGCCACTAATGAAGCAAGACGCTACTCTGGCCTACTCTCACGGCTTTAATATTGTAGAAGAAGGCATGCAGATCCGTCCTGACCTGACCGTTATTATGGTTGCGCCCAAGTGTCCCGGCACTGAAGTACGCGAAGAGTACAAGCGCGGCTTTGGCGTGCCAACACTCATTGCTGTGCACCCAGAAAATGACCCTAGAGGCAACGGCCACGCCATTGCTAAGGCCTATGCCTCAGCCACCGGTGGTGACCGTGCCGGCGTACTGGAATCATCCTTTATCGCCGAAGTTAAGTCCGACTTAATGGGCGAGCAAACTATCCTTTGCGGGATGTTGCAGACCGGCGCAATATTAGGCCACCAACAGTTACTAAACCTTGGTGTTGATCCAGCCTATGCTCGCAAGTTAATACAGTACGGTTGGGAAACAGTCACTGAAGGTCTCAAGCACGGTGGTATTACCAATATGATGGATCGTCTAAGTAACCCTGCAAAAATCAAAGCTTTTGATATGGCAGAAGAGTTAAAAGTGATGTTAGCGCCATTATTCCAAAAACATATGGACGACATTATTGAAGGTGAATTTTCACGCACCATGATGGTTGACTGGAATAACGATGACGCTAACCTTTTAAAGTGGCGCGCCCAAACCGCAGACACCAGCTTTGAGCAAGCTGCAGATTGTGATATTGAAATTACAGAGCAAGAGTACTATGACAAGGGTATCTATCTGGTTGCCATGATCAAAGCGGGCGTTGAGCTAGCGTTTGACACCATGGTTGCCTCAGGCATTATCGAAGAGTCTGCCTATTATGAGTCACTGCACGAAACCCCATTAATTGCCAACTGTATTGCCCGCAACAAACTCTATGAGATGAATGTGGTTATATCGGATACCGCTGAATACGGTAACTATTTGTTTACCCATGCTGCTGTGCCACTACTGCAAGCACACGCTGATGTATTAACCTTAGAGGACCTAGGCGGCGGTCTAACCGACCCCTCTAATGCCGTGGATAACATTCGCTTAATTGACGTCAACGATGCCATTCGTGATCATGATGTAGAGATTATCGGCCATGAACTGCGCGGCTACATGACAGACATGAAGCGTATTGTAGAAACAGCTAACGATTGATATAAAGTGCCCGCAAAAGCAACTGGGAACTGATACCGATTAACCTAATTAGGCGATAAAGCGCCGTCTAATTAGGTTACTTTTCTTCACTCAATAACGTTTTCACCAACGAAATTGCCATCAGAGCCATCACCACTGAAAACGGCAATGCACCAATAATCATCACCGACCTTAATGCATCCATCCCACCGGCGGACAATAGCACCCCTATCAAAAGTGCAAAAATTACACCCCAGATCACTACATGCTTCGTATGTTTCTGGCCCTGGTTACCGCCAGACGCAAGCGTATTGATGATCAAGATCCCCGAATCTGCTGAGGTGACTAAAAAGGTCAATAGTAAAGTTACGATGACCACTGAAAGTGCAACGGCTAGCTCAGGGGATAGGATTAAGTTAATGGTTTTAAACAACTGTGCTGAAATGTCCGCATTAACAATAGAGCCTTGCGCAACACCAGACAGCTCAAGATCTATGGCCGTGGCGCCTATAAAGGCAAACCACACCAAACAAATCAATGAGGGAATAACCATCGCTCCAATGACATATTCACGAATGGTTCGGCCGCGAGATACGCGGGCTAAAAACAGTCCTACAAAAGGCGCAAAGGCTATCCACCAAGCCCAATAGAAAATAGTCCAAGTACCCTGCCAGCCCTGTAGAGCTGCAGAAGTGGCATCGCCGCTGTCTGTCCATACCGTCGACGACATCGCAGGCAACGCAACGAGATAGTCCCAAATAGCATAGAAAAAGGTTTGTAACGCAAAGAAGGTCGCGCCAAATAGCACAAAGAAGGCAATCAAAAACACAGATAAACCCATGTTGATATTTGATAGCCACTTGATGCCTTTTTTAAGACCGGACATTGCCGACAAGCACGAAGCACTAATAATAAGGATTAGACCAAACAATTGAGCCGCTAGAGTCGGTTTACCATTCTCACCCACCAGCCAGTCTGCGCCACTAATATTGAATAAGCCTGAGGCAAACTGTGATACGCCATAACCAATGGTGACACTTAACCCTACGATGGTGGCTAAAATAGCGACTATATCCACCACATGCCCAGCGCTGCCTGACATGGCTCGACCAAAGAGCGGTTGTAGAGCACTGCGAATCGTCAGCGGTAAGCCGCGGTTGTACGAGAGATAACCTAAAGAAATACCTACCACTCCATAACAGGCCCAAGGGGTAAAGCCATAATGCAGCATTGCCCACTTGTACGCGTTGCGGACATTGTCTTCATCCAGACTACTGGTAATACCTTTAATAGTATCGGGATTATTAGCGAAGTGAAAAATAGGTTCGGCGGTAGAATAGGTCAACATACCAATGCCGATGCCGGCACCAAACATCATGGACAACCAGGTGAACATTGAAAATTCCGGTTTTTCATCCGGTTTACCCAACCTTACATGAGCCGTCCGAGGCCATATACCCAAGGCTAAGCAGACAACTGTATAAAAAGCGGTGACATAAACATACCAGCCACCAAAGTTGGCCGTCGACCAGTTCTGTGCAGCCAACAGCACTTCACCCGCAACAGACGGTGACAAACCTACCCATATAACGAGTGCTCCGATAAGTAACTTGGGCACCATGGCAACGACCCGATTAAAACCCTTATAAAATCCAGATTTTTCGGTGGTAATCGCAACGGCTGGTTGGTTATCGTTCGACTCTAGCTGGCCCAAAATATGCTCTCCTCTTTAATCACTTACGGTGTCTGTTGCCACCTTTATAATTTTATGCAGTCTAACCTGACTATAAAAGATGCCCCTCTTATGCCGAATATCGGGATGACCAAGCAAAACTGAAGCTACATCCTATTGCAGTGATAAAGAGAGAGCAACGAATTATACTAAAAAAGGTACTTTCCAGACTTGACTCAAAGCGACTGCAAGTGTAAATTCTCGCCTCCCAAAGACTAGGTCAATATGACCGGTTAAAATCGATAGCTACGTAGCTCAGCTGGTTAGAGCACAGCATTCATAATGCTGGGGTCGGTGGTTCAAGTCCACCCGTAGCTACCATACAAATCAATGACTTAGGTCTTCTTTCATGACTTACCTCAACACCATTGTAGGGAAATTGTAGGACTTTACCGTTTTTACTCGGCTCGGTCGGTTGCAAATTATCGCTACCAACCAACCTTTCAACCGCCTCTAGCAACTCTGCCAATTCCCCCGCACTGTAACCCGTTGTGACATCCAAATTACGATGAGCCAACAAGTCCTTTCGTACCTCAATACCAACACCAGATCGTCTCAAACGAGTCGCAAAGGTGTGCCGTAAATCATGCACCCTGAGATTCCTAAATCCCCAGTGAGCATCTTGACCGGTGACCTCTTCAAACTCATTCGCGGCTCTCTCTCTTGCAGTCAACCAAGGGGTAGTGCGTATTTTGTCCCGCTTACCTCCCTGTTGATTGGCGAACACAAGATCAGCGCTTCCTTGTTCTAAACCACCCAACGTAGATCTCACGACACGGTTCAGCATCACAACACGATCGTTCTTATTCTTGGTGTAATGCCCCGGAACATCAAAAACAAATGCGCCTAACTCCGGAATATCCCGTGTCCAACTCCACCTCAAATTCAAGAGCTCGTTCGAGCGAAGACCTGTATTGACCAGCCATAACGTCATCGTCCTAAACTCAGCATTGAGGTGCTTCATTAACAGCCCTTGTTGCATCTCATTAATGGGGTAAGCTGGTCTGGCATCACGCCAGTCTAACTTGGGTATCTCAGGAACACCGGTTAGCCAAGTGTTACCGTGATCATCACGCCAAATAGAAGCCGCTTTCTTCAAGACTAATCGAACAACACACAACGTTCGATTCATCGTCGAGCTCTTAATACCCAGCTCACCGCGCTCATCAATAAACCTCTGTAGGGTCCCTAAATGAATTTGTTTGAGCTCCAAGTGCCCGATATAAGGCATCACAGTCTTCAAATCCTGAATATCTCGATCACGGCTTTTTTTAGTCATCTCCTTTACATAGCGTGCGCAGGCATCAACAAACAAATGTGGCACTGGATCACCATAAACCCGACCTCTGCGCTCCTGCTCCATCAAATGGATCAGAAATTCCTGCGCCCTGTTCAGGTCAGTTGTTTCAGTACTGCATTGAATGCGTCGACCGCCGACACGCTTATCAACGTGCCAGATTTTTCCTCGTTTAACGAGGCCTGACATTTTCTTTTGTCCCATATCAATTCTCCTTTAGATTGATTAGGACACCTGTAGCGTTGAGCAGTCTCTCTCGCCACAGCATCCAAATCAAGTCTTTCAAAAAAAACAGCTCGACCAATTCTAAATTCCTTGGCATGAGGCCTGATGTATTTACTAAACGAATTCTTACCCATAGACAGATATCTCTGAGCATCTTTGAGCGTTAGCCAAATGGGACTAACCTCTGAGTGACCAGCACTAACATTTACCAACTTCTGAAACGAAGCTATCTCTCTAGTCATTGTTATGAAAACTAGAGTTAAAAATATTCATCATATTCAGCTAACCATTCTTCGTTAGTTTGATTCTGCACCCTCTTAGTTTCATCTAAAGGGGTAATAGGGTTACTTGTATTCGTACTTACTTGTTTACTTATATCGTAGTTATTTGCACACGCAGTTAAATTCTCCTTAACAGCAACAATGACGGGGGTTTCAACCACGCTGTTGTTTGACGTTATTGCTTGGATGTTGTTTGGCAGTTGTTGGGCAGTTGTTTGGACTTTGTTTGAAGTATTTAGGACCGCAATCAAAGAACGCAATGAGCTAGCATCCAAGCGGTTCCCTTTGACAATGTCAGCAGAGAAGGTGAATGCTTTTAGCTTACCCATGTAGTCGTTAAACGCGGACAGTCTCGTTGGAAGATTCAGGCCAGTAGATAACCAAAACTTATAGAAGGCACTGCGACGACTTACGCTAAATCGACCCTTAGGAAGAAGCGACCCAGCCTTGTGATTGCCTACGTCCCTCTTCCGCGTAATATCAACATTAAATATGGCATAGTAATTCCTATATGTTACTTCACACAAAAACTGCAGAGTGACCCCTCCAGCTTTATGCTGTCCATAACATCCAGTTGAATAACCTTCATAGCGTAAGTTACAAACATCCATAACCTAACAACCTCCTTTCAAGGGGCTCTGAGTAGCTTTTTCTGGCTACTTAGCGGATGTTTTAGCTTGGTAAGGCCTAAAGCTATGCAATGGGCAGGAGTAGGACGAACAATCGGAAATAGACTCCTTAAAGCCCTTTTCTAAGTGATCTGGAGAGCAACCAACACACTCCGCACATTTGGCTTTAATAGCCGCAACTCTGGAATTCGGCTTATTTGCATATTGCAAAATGGGGTTTGACTGACTCATGACCCACCCCCCAAAAGGACGGCGCGTTCGAGAACTAACTTGCTGACTAATTCCCGTAATTGATCTTGAGAGTAACCATTCATATGAGCCGCGATGAGCTCATCAGTTTCATGTTCAATAAAACCAACGGCACGGGCACCCAAACTGATTGGAGGACACCACAGTCCATTCTGGACTTTACTATGAAGGGACGCCACTCTCCCGATTTTTACGACGGCATTTTCAGCCAGAACTACCCTGCCCCAAGCAACGACCTGATCGATAGATCCTTCCTTTACCAGCAGTTGTTTTTTAGCAACAAAACCAATATATAAACCCATCGAAATCACCTCGTAGATTTTGTGTTAGAGGTTTGAAGTGACTTCAGCCATAAGCCTTCATCGCTTTGACTGATGCGAGTTAAGCCTCTGATCTTGGTAATCACTACATCGCCGTCACGGATGAGTCGATACACCGTTGACTGGCTAAGTGAATGACGTTTTGCAAAGTCGGAGATTGTTGAGGACTCTGGCCGAGCCTTATTATCTTGAGTTGTCATGTGCTACCACGCTTGTTATTGAATGAGTGGTAACACTATCGAAGGAGAGGAAATAATTCTAAGGACACAAAGGATAGAAAAAAATCTATTTATGTTTTTGGTTGCGCTTGATGAGCTGGACAATAGCACCGTCAGACATTTTGATCTCTGCCTTAACCAAACAAACGCTGATAAAGGATAGTGACTTGCCTTGATATTGTTGATCTTCGTCATTAGCAGGATTATAAGAAATAGCGCTGGCTAGGAGCCCTGTCCCTTTCTCATATAAATCAACTAAGCCTAGTATGAATTCGTTTTTAATCCACATACGCCTGCCCGACTGATCACCCGCAACAGCATCCTGAAGATGAGTTGCATTCTCCGATAGCCGCTCGAGCATCCCAATTAACGCCTCCCTGTCCGCGTCCAAACGAGAATGGAGCACAGCGCTCTCAAATAAAGGAATGTCGAGGGATTTGATTAGTTTATCAGCATTGTTTGAAATGGCGCCAAACGCCTGTTTTACGGCGCTTTTACTCAACGGCTTATCAGCACTAGAATACAAGTTAAAAAGGCTGTAAAGCTTGTTAAGAGCCTCATATGGAAGCGCACCATCGCTAAACTGATGACTTAATGCCAGAGCACGATATTCGTCTTTAGAAAATAGCTCCTTAACATCTCCTATGATTAGCCCTTTAAAGTATCACCCCATATATTATAGTTTTACAACGATGGCATCAGCGTCTTTAAATGCGCCTCAATTTGCTCTGCTGACGTTCTAGTAGCATCACTCGCCACCACTCCATTAATCCTAGACTATTAAAGCTCTTGATATTTTCGTCACTACTCCAATTCATTTAATCAAAAGTAACGGAGGTCGTGAAACCCAATGCATCCATATCATCTTTATAATATTTTTTATCATTAAGGGCATTATCAGTTACGAAAAAATAACTTACTGAGTAAGTCCCTGAAGGCGCATCCAAAGGTAATAGCGTATCTCCGGCAAAGCCTAAATTACCATCATATATATCATATCCAATAGGCCCTTTCATACGGAGATAAATTCTCTTTAAACCAGATTCTTGCTCAAACCAAGATGATTTATTGTCAATTTCATACGAGTGAGAGATAACCTTTCTTCCATCAGAGTTAATTGATCCAACTAGACTAAAACTAGTTAATTGAGGTATGGAGCTATCTTGAATAGGGTTGTCAATATTTACAGTGCATATGGCATCTTCAATTAAAGTTCCTGTTTCGCTTTTCAGTAAATATACGCCATCATTATTAGTGTCTCTGCAATAGTACATCATCCTATTACCAGCTTTGTCATAAAGCCTGAGATCTTCAAATTTATACAATCCACTTACGGTTTTTGGATCTAAGGTAGCCGTAAAAGATGTCTTGATCGGCTCTGCAGATAAATTTGTATAACCCCATCCGCCCTGATAGCCCCATCCTCCATCATGTGCAGGACTTTGCCATCTACTATGGCCCTTCTGATAACCATTTTCCGCATCCGATGCTATAACTTCATAAGTTATAATCACGTTAGTGGTTGAGTCGGAATCATTACCTGTCACTTGAGGGGCTGAAATAGATTGGAGTAGTGGTTTATTAGTATCGCTATTTGGATTATATACCGTAGCCGTGGTCACCATCCCTTTTGATATTAAGTAGCTCTGGCTATGCTCTATTTCTCCGTCTGGAGTTTGCATCTTAATTGTCCGAATTCTCCAGTCTCCAGAAGGCGACGTTTCTGGAGCATTAAAAGTATGTTCATATGTCATTTTAAAGTTATCCTCAACGGGGGAACCTGCGCTGGTCCAATACTGCCCAGCATTGGGGCCTTGATATAGAACAGCTATAGATGATGGACTTGTATAGGAATCCACTGTTAATGATAAGTTAATTTGAGGTCCTGACGAGCTACTTCCATCAACAGTAGTCATAGATAAAGCAATGATATCTTCATCATAATTTGTAACCCTCACCTCCGTATTGTGACTATCTAAGTTCGCTGACGTTTTCGATTTGAACCCCTTTATTGAAGCAGTTTCGTCAGCAGTCTGTTCAATATCAGTAACAGCTACATTTATTGCATATATATTATCTAGATCGAAATCAGAAGGATTTTCATAGTCAGGTGCATCAATAAAAGCTAGGAGACCAGTTGAACTAACAGTAAAAAATGAAGCATCTACGCCAGAGATTTGGTAATAAATGATATCACCCTCTGCATCTGTCGCCTCAATTTGATACAAAGATGTAGATGAAGCTTCTTCTTTGTCTATCACTGCTTTTAAATTAGTAATTATTGGCACTGTGTTTTCGGACAATGTCATTAAACCAAGCATATACTCTTCAATATCACCACTTAGTATTCGCTCACTGTCACTTGCGACGGTTCCATCAACAAGCACTTCACCACGAAGCCCAAATAGGTACCGCAGAATAATTAGACCATCAGTTAACGCATCAATTTTTTGGTTGTCATCAATGTCAATTTTATTACCTAAAACGGCTATTCTAGCCTGGATATCTTCAGCGGTGATATAACTAGCATTAGGAGCCAAAACACCTGTAATAAGCGCATCTCCAGTTAAGCCGAACATACCTCTTAACAGCAATAGTCCGTCAGTCAAAGCATCGGATTTGCCATTGCCGTCAATATCCATAACGAGGAGTGAATCTGAGGATGATAAAACATCTTGTTGCGAAGCATTAGAAGCATTTTCTGCGAATGAAATTGGGCTGGAGCCCAAGATAATTACACCGCATATAACGGCATTAACCCAAAATAGGCGTATTCTAGCTAACAAAATCATTTTAAAAGTTTCCTAAGGTCTCAATCAAGAATAGCATAGAAAAATCAAGTATAGACAACTTTAGGCACTTAGCCCCTAGCACTTAAAGGGACCCCTATAGCAGGCGGAGACTGGTGTAATAGGATCGTGGGCCTAAAGACGCCTATTCTAGACTGTTAGCGAGGCCGCACGAAAGAAATAGGAAGGAAGTTTGAAGGTTGTTGTTGGACAAGTACCCCATCCAGTCAAATCAGGAATAAATCGAGGTTACAGTGCAGGCATCAGCGTCTTCAGATGAGCCTCAATGTCTACCGCAGTGGTTCTAGTCGCATCAGAGGCTACCACACCAGCAATTAGGGTGTCCCCTTCCAAACCAAACAGATACCTCAATGTCAGCAAGCCGTCTGTAAGCGCGTCTATCGTGCCGTTACCGTCGATATCTGCTAGATCACCCAATGTTGCAATGCGAGACTCAATGTCCGCAGAAGCGGTATAAGTGGCATCAGAAGCCACCGTTCCCGTCACTAACGCACTGCCATCTAAGCCGAACATACCGCGAAGTAATAAAAGACCGTCAGTCAGAGCGTCATATTTCTCATTGCCATCTAGATCGATTGAGCCTGACGGAATTGTCCCCGCCAAGAACTCATCTAAGGCCGAAACACCATCGTTGTCTATATCACTTGTCGCATCAGAAGCATCGTTTGGGTCTAAGCCGTATCTAGTTTCCCAAGCATCAGGCATACCGTCACTATCACTATCTAATGTATAAAGAGGATTTTCAGGGAAAGGGTCGCTGTTATCCCCGACCCCATCTGCGTCCGTATCTGTCGACTCCGAGGCATCTAAGGGAAATGCATCATAACAGTCAGTTACACCATCTGAATCTGAATCAAGGCCTGAAACTATTACAGAAGTACTTGCGCCAAGCTCCCCGCTTTTACCATAGTAAGAAAGGCCGTTGCCTAGGGTGTCAAACAAACGTACTTCGCCAACCTGCCAGGTACCAATACTAGAATCACAATTCAAAATATACTTTGCCACATGAGGTATATCTGTGGAAAAATTAATATAGTTTGACGCGCCACTTGGAGAATTAAATTCTAACTTTGTATCTGGATTAGACCAATCAACCCCAGTTTCATCTTCTGCATCAACTGTAAATGTCACTATCTGATCAGACTCACTTACATCAACACTGACTTTATCAATTGAGAATGAAATTAATGTAGGTGGATTAGACTCTACACCTCCCTCTACCTCTACCGAAGTACTTGCGCCAAGCTCCCCGCTTTTACCATAGTAAGAAAGGCCGTTGCCTAGGGTGTCAAACAAACGTACTTCGCCAACCTGCCAGGTACCAGACGGGTCACTTGATGATAGAGTGTATTGAGCTATGTGGGGCGCAGTTGTGGAAAAATTAATATAGTTTGACGCGCCACTTGGAGAATTAAATTCTAACTTTGTATCTGGATTAGACCAATCAACCCCAGTTTCATCTTCTGCATCAACTGTAAATGTCACTATCTGATCAGACTCACTTACATCAACACTGACTTTATCAATTGAGAATGAAATTAATGTAGGTGGATTAGATTCCACCTGAGCAAAACTAATACTAGACAAGATGCATATAACTGAAAACCAAAATACCTTAATTAGACTTAGAAAAAAATTTGAGCAAGACACTATATGTAAATCCTAAAAGTTATCAGTTAGGTTTTCTTTATCATAGCCGAATAGGCCATCCAGTCAAATCAGGAATAGAGCGAGGTTAAAGCGCTGGCATCAACGTCTTCAGATGAGCCTCAATATCTACTGCAGTTGTTCTAGTCGCATCAGCGGCTACCACCCCAGCAATCAAGGTGTCCCCTTCTAAGCCAAAGAGATATCTCAGCGTAAGCAGGCCGTCTGTAAGCGCATCTATCGTACCGTTACCATCTATATCCGCAAGATCACCTAGCGTTGCAATGCGAGATTCAATGTCCGCAGAAGCAATATAAGTGGCATCAGAAGCCACCGTTCCCGTCACTAACGCACTACCATCTAACCCGAACATACCTCTGAGGAGCAGAAGCCCGTCGGTTAGCGCGTCGTACTGACTATTGCCGTCTAAGTCTAAAGAACCTGAGGGTATAGTCCCCGCCAGAAATTCATCTAAAGCCGAGACGCCATCGTTATCTACAT